>Ga0073899_10001546_pt1 | contig 21111 bp, 22 predicted proteins | sample KloWWTmetaKNB5Ph_FD_88975 | JGI IMG/M metagenome (GOLD analysis project Ga0073899, IMG submission 88975) | Active sludge microbial communities from Klosterneuburg, Austria, studying microevolution and ecology of nitrifiers - Klosterneuburg... | ecosystem: Engineered > WWTP > Aerobic digester >... | reverse complement strand
GAGCGCCAGTTCACGGTGCGCGGCGTCACGCTGATCGAGGAATTCAACGAGTATTTCGGCACGCAGTTTCCGGACGACGAGTTCGACACGGTCGCTGGCCTCGTGATGAAGGAGTTCGGTCGCCTGCCGCGGCGGGGCGAGACTGTCGTGATCGGCGGCATCGAGTTTCGCGTGATGCGCGCTGACCGGCGGCGCGTCGAGAGCCTGCGCGTTGCCACGCCGAAGGACGTGATCGCGCCCGAGGAGCGCGCTGCGCGTGACCGCGACTGACGCCGCGCGCCGGCGGCTGCGCCTGCTGGCGTCGGTCGTGGCGGGAGCCAGTGTTGCGCTGGCATTCGCACCCTTCGGCCTCTGGCCGTTTGCGATTCTCGGCCCCGCCGTCCTGATCGCACTGTGGGATGAGGCGACGCCGCGAGCGGCCGCGGTACTCGGCTTCTGGTTCAACGTGGGCACCTTCGCGGCCGGCACCTACTGGCTCTACGTCAGCATCCACATCTTCGGCGGTGCGCCCGTGTGGATCGCGTTCCTCCTGATGCTCGGCCTCGTCGCGATCATGGGGCTCTATCACGCAGCCCTCGGGTATGTCGTCGCGCGCTGGCTGCCGGCGCGTGGGGCATGGCGCTGGCTCGCGGGCATTCCTGCTGCCTGGCTCCTCATCGAGTGGTTGCGAGGCTGGTTTCTGTCGGGCTTTTCATGGCTCTCTCTCGGCTATTCGCAAACCGATACCTGGCTCGCGCAGCTTGCGCCCGTGGGGGGTGTCTACCTGCTGTCGGCCGTAATGCTGGTCTCGGCGGGGGCACTTGTGATGCTGCTGCGAGAGCGCTCGCCATGCTTGCGTGCCGTGGCGCTCGCCGCGCTCGCCGTGCCGTGGATCGCAGCGCTCGTGCTCGATCGCGACTGGACGCAGGTGAGCGGCCCGCCGGTGCGTGTCGCGATCCTGCAGGGTGCCATTCCGCAGGACATGAAATGGCTCGAGGCCAATCGCGAGACCACGCTCGAGTTGTACGCAAAGCTCACGCGCGAGGCGCTCGGCGAGCCGTTGATCGTGATGCCGGAGTCGGCGCTGCCGGATCTCGCCAACAATCTCGTGCCGTATCTAGGCCGCCTCTACAACGAGGCGAGCGCGCGCGGCTCCGCACTCGTGCTGGGGCTCGTGCGCGCCTCGGACGACGGCAGCAATTACTTCAATTCGGTGGCGGCGCTGGGTGCGGAGGGCGTCGGCTGGTACGACAAGCACCATCTCGTTCCCTTTGCGGAATTCTTTCCGGTGCCGAAGTTCGTGCGCCGCTGGCTGCGCCTCATGAGCCTGCCGTATTCCGACTTCACGCCCGGACCCGCCGTGCAGCCGCCATTGAACGCCGCAGGCCTCTCGCTGGCGGCAGGGGTGTGCTACGAGGACGCCTACGGGAGCACGCTGGCACGCGCTCTGCCGCGCGCCGATGCGCTCGTGAACGTCACCAACGACGCCTGGTTCGGCCACTCGACCGCCCGGTATCAGCATTTCCAGATCGCCCGGATGCGGGCAATCGAAGCGGGCCGCTTTCTGGTGCGTGCTGCGAACGACGGCGTATCGGCGGTGATCGGCCCCCGGGGCGAGGTCGTCGCACGGGCGCCTGAGTACACTGCGACCGTGCTGCGTGCGACCATCACCCCGCGCACCGGTCTGCCGCCCTATGCCCGGGTCGGCAACTGGGCGATCGTCATGCTTGCGGTGGCGGCGTGCGCCGCCGCCATCACCCGGAGGAGGTCAGCGCGTGAGTTACGGAACTGATTGGCGGGATCAACGGTCTACCTGGAGCACCCATACCCTCAGAGGTCTGCAACGCATGGCATCCCAACCCCTCGCCCGGCGTTTTGCCGCCGTGGCCATTTTTTGCGGCGCACTCGCCGCTTGCTCACCGCAGGCATCCACAGCGGCGTCCGCCCGCGAAGCCGCGGTCCCTGCCGTCGCGGCTGCCGCTTCTGCCGCGACACCGGCTGCCGCCCCGGTGGTTCAGGGGTTGCCCGACTTCACGGCACTCGTCAGCCAGTTTGGGCCGGCGGTCGTCAATGTCGATGTGGTCAGCCGCCAGCGGGAGACGCGTGGCTGGCAGGGCCCGCCGGGCATGTCGCCGAATGACCCATTTTCCGATTTCTTCCGCCGCTTCGGTATCCCGGCACCGGGAGGCGGCAATGCGCCGCCCGCACGCGGCGAAGGCTCGGGTTTCATCGTGACGCCCGACGGCTACATTCTCACCAATGCGCACGTGGTCGATGGCGCCACGGACGTCACGGTGCGCCTGACCGACCGGCGCGAGTTCTCCGCGAAGGTGATCGGCAGTGACAAGCGCACGGATGTCGCGGTGATCAAGATCGACGCGAAGGGTCTGCCGACCGTGAAGATCGGTGATCCGAGCAAGCTGCGCCCCGGTGAGTGGGTGGTGGCAATCGGTTCGCCGTTCGGCTTCGACAACAGCGTCACTGCGGGCATCGTCAGCGGCATCTCCCGCTCCCTTCCAGACGACAACTATGTGCCTTTCATCCAGACTGACGTCGCGGTGAACCCCGGCAATTCCGGTGGGCCGCTGTTCAATCTCGCGGGTGAAGTGGTCGGCATCAACTCGCAGATTTACAGCCGTACCGGCGGCTTCATGGGCCTCTCGTTCGCCATTCCCATCGACATCGCGAGGAGCGTCGAGAGTCAGCTGATCAAGACCGGCCGCGTGAGCCGCGGCCGCATTGGCGTGACCGTCCAGGAAGTGAACGCCCAGTTCGCCGAATCGTTCGGCCTCGATCGTCCACGAGGCGCGCTCGTCGGCTCGGTGGAAGAAGGTGGTCCCGGCGACAAGGGCGGCCTGAAGCCCGGCGATGTGATCCTCTCCGTGAACGGTCAGGATGTGGAGCGCTCCTCGCAACTGCCGGGCATCATCGCGAACATCAAGCCGGGCAGTGAAGCGAAGCTCGACGTGTGGCGCGACCAGGGGACGAAGCATCTGACCGTGAAGGTCGCCGAGCTCGATGAGCCGATGCAGAAGGTCGCGATGCGCGGTGGTGGCGACTCCGACAATTACTCGAAGCTCGGCATCGAGGTGCGGCCACTCGACCCGCGCGAGAAGGCGCAGGCCGATACGCGCGGCAATCTCGTGATCCTGGATGTCGACGGCCCTGCTGCCCTCGCGGGCTTGCAGCCTGGCGACATCATTCTCGGCGTCAACGGCAAGAGTGTCGAGTCGGTCAGAGACCTGCAGGCGCAGGTGCGCAAGTCCGGCAAATCCGTGGCGCTGCGCATCGAGCGGAACAACACCGAGATTTTTGTACCGGTGCGCATCGGCTGACCGGCGTCGCGTCCGCGGCGCGCTGCGGGCGGTGGGCGACGGGCTCTTGCCCGCAGCCCGTCGCGCGGGCCTGCGTGATATCCTGCCGGCTCCGATGGACGAACGTTACGATCCGGCTCGCATCGAGCGGGCTGCGCAGGACTATTGGGACGCGCGGCAGGTGTTTGCAGCGCGTGAGGGCGTGCGCGGCGAGAAGTACTATTGCCTGTCGATGTTCCCGTACCCCTCCGGGCGGCTGCACATGGGGCACGTGCGCAACTACACGATCGGCGATGTGCTGACGCGCTTCATGCACATGCGCGGCTGCAATGTCATGCAGCCGATGGGCTGGGATGCCTTCGGCCTGCCCGCCGAGAATGCGGCGATGGCGAACGGCGTGCCGCCGGCCAGGTGGACACGCGAGAACATCGCGTACATGAAACGCCAGCTGCAGGGGCTCGGCCTCGCGATCGACTGGCGCCGCGAGATCGCCACTTGTGATCCGTCGTACTACCGCTGGAACCAGTGGCTCTTCCTGCGCATGCTAGAAGGGCATCGCGTACCGGAAGACGGGCGTCGTCAACTGGGACCCCGTCGATCAGACCGTGCTCGCGAACGAGCAGGTGATCGACGGGCGAGGCTGGCGCACGGGCGCGCTCATCCAGAAGCGCGAAATCCCGATGTACTACCTCAACATTACCGCCTACGCCGACGAGTTGCTCGGCGCGCTCGACGGCCTCGACGGCTGGCCCGAGCGCGTCCGGACGATGCAGGCCAACTGGATAGGCAAGAGCACCGGCTGCGAGATCGCGTTCCCGTACGCCGACGACACGAGCGCCGCGATGGGTGGCGGCGGGGCGCTCAAGGTGTTCACGACCCGCGCAGACACGCTCTTCGGCGCGACCTTCATGGCGATTGCGGCAGAACATCCGATCGCGCTTGCCGCCGCGGTGCGCGACCCGAAGCTCGCCGCGTTCGTCGATGAATGCCGCCGCGGCAGCACGATGGAGGCCGACGTCGCGACACAGGAGAAGAAGGGCCTGCCGACCGGCTTGCACGTGCGCCACCCCTTCACCGGTGCGCATATCGCCGTCTGGGTCGCGAACTACGTGCTGATGGGTTATGGCGAGGGCGCCGTGATGGGCGTGCCCGCGCACGATGAGCGCGACTTTGAATTCGCGGGCCGCCACGGCATCCCGATCGTCACGGTCGTGAAGTCAAAGAGCGGCGCATACGGGAAGGCCATCGCACCGTGGATTCCCGCGTACGGCGAGTACGGCGTCACAGTGGATTCGGGCGAGTTCTCGGGGCTTGAGTCCGATGCGGCGGTCGACGCGATCGCGGCTGCGCTTGAAGCACGCGGACTCGGCGCCAGGCGCGTGCAGTACCGCCTGCGCGACTGGGGCATTTCGCGCCAGCGCTACTGGGGTTGTCCGATCCCGCTGATCCATTGCCCGGCTTGTGGCGAGGTGCCGGTGCCTGACAAGGATTTGCCGGTGGTGCTACCCGAGCATCTGGTGCCCGACGGCAGCGGCAATCCTCTGGCAAAGACCCCCGAGTTCGTCAACTGCGCCTGTCCGCAATGCGGCGGCCCCGCCCGGCGCGAGACGGACACGATGGACACCTTTGTCGACTCCTCCTGGTATTTCCTGCGCTTCGCGTGCGCTGACAGCGACGGGGCAATGGTCGATGCGCGCGCGCACTACTGGCTGCCGGTCGATTAGTACATCGGCGGCATCGAGCACGCGATCCTGCACCTGCTGTATTCGCGCTTCTGGACGCGCGTGATGCGCGACCTCGGGCTCGTAACCCTCGACGAGCCGTTCGCGAAGCTCCTCACGCAGGGCATGGTGCTGAATCACATCTATTACCGCCATCCCGAGGGCGAGCGGCGCAGCTATTTCAACCCGGCCGATGTCGAGATGCGCGACGGCGTTCCCGTGCTGATCGCGGACGGCAAGCCGGTGGTGCACGACGGCCTCGGCACGATGTCGAAATCGAAAGGCAACGGCGTCGACCCGTCGAAGCTCATCGAAGAGTTCGGTGCCGACACGGCGCGCCTTTTCATGATGTTCACGGCGCCGCCCGAACAGTCGCTCGAGTGGAGCGACGAGGGCGTGCAGGGCGCGTTCCGCTTCATCCGCCGCTTGTGGAAGGCCGTGCACGATCTCGTATCGCAGGGGCCGCAGCCCGCCGCGGATTTTGCGGCGCTCGATGCGGAGCACAAGACGCTGCGCCGCCTCGCGCACGAGACGCTTGCCAAGGTGACCGACGACATCGGTCGCCGTCACACCTTCAACACGGCCATCGCCGCGACGATGGAACTGCTGAACGAGGCGACACGAACCTCGACCGCGAGCGTACAGGGACGCGCGGTGGTCCGTGAGGCCTGCGAGATCATCGTGCTGACACTCTCGCCGATCATCCCGCACGTGACGCACGCGCTCTGGCAGGCGCTCGGCCACGCGACTGCGCTGATCGAGGAGCCCTGGCCGAAGCCCGATCCCGCCGCACTCGTGCGCGAGGAGATCGAACTCGTCGTGCAGGTCAACGGCAAGCTGCGCGGCAGGGTGACGGTCGCCGCCGGCGCGCCCGAAGAAGTGGTGCGCGCCGCGGCGCTCGCGGACGAGAATGCGTGCAGGTTCATGGGTGGCAAGCCCGTGCGCAAGGTGATCATCGTGCCGGGCAAGCTCGTGAACATCGTGGTCCAGTCGTGATCCACCGTTTCATTGCGATCGCCACTCTTGCGCTTGCACTTGCTGCGTTGGCGGGCTGCGGACTGAGACTGCAAGGCCGCGAGGCCGCGCCGCAGGCCTTCGCAAGCGCCTGCATCGAGGCGCAGGACACACAGAGCGATTTCGTGCAGGCCCTGTCGCGCTCGCTGGCGGCGAGCGGCGTGCGGCTCGAGGGCGACCCGGCGCGCGCCGAGGCTATCGTGCGCGTCTCGCGTGATGAAGTGAAGGAGCGCGTGCTGTCGGTGTCGGCGCGCAATATCCCGCGCGAATACGAGCTGGCTTATCGCGTGGAATTCAGCGTGCAGAAGGGTGGGGCCGAACTGCTGGCGCCGCGGGAAGTGTTGCTGTCGCGCGATTTCACCTTCGACGAGACGATCCTGCTCGCGAAGGAGCGTGAGCAGCGCCTGCTGGAAGATGCGCTCGCGCGCGACCTCGCGGCAATCGTGATGCGCCAGCTCGCGGCGCTCTGAGGCGCCAGCCATGGGCGCCGATGTCCTGCGCGTCAACGGCACCAATCGTGCGGCCCTCGGCACACTGCTTGCCCGCTACGGCCTGAAGCTGCGCTTCATCGCTCCCGAAGAGGGTATTCCCGGTTCGTTCTGGGGCGAGAGCGAAGCGGGACTCGTCGCAGACTGCCTCTACGCGCGGCTCGACACTCCTGTGCATTCGGTGCTGCACGAGGCGGCCCACTATGTCTGCATGACCCCGGAGCGCCGTGCGGGACTCGATCGTGACGCCGGTGGCGACGACGCGGAGGAATGCGGTGTCTGCTATCTGCAGGTGTTGCTCGCGGAGGCATTGCCCGGTGTCGGTCGCGAACGCCTGTGTGACGACATGGATTCCTGGGGCTACAGCTTCCGGGAGGGTCCGGTGCGTGTCTGGCTCGCGGGCGACGCTCGCGATGCGCGCGCGTGGCTCGCCGGGCACGGGATCATCGGGAACGCGGGCGCTCCGACCTGGCAGCTGCGCAGTTGAACCGCGCGCCGACTGTTCGCAACCGGTCAATCCTCGCCGAAGCGATCAGTAGCGCTGACAAGCTCGTGAATGTTGCCCGGTTCGAAGGCCGAATGCCCCGCGTCCGGCACGATCCGGAAATCCGCTTCGGGCCACGCACGATGCAGGTCCCAGGCGCTCTTCATCGGGCACACGACGTCGTAGCGCCCCTGCACGATCACGGCAGGGATGTGGCGGATCCTCGACACGTCGTCGAGGAGCTGGGTTGCCGAGCGCAGGAAGCCGCGGTTCACGAAGTAGTGGCACTCGATGCGGGCGAACGTTTCGGCGTACGCGTCTTCTTCGAATTTCTTCAGATCGTCCGGGTTGAGCCGCAGGTAGCTCGTGGCGCCCTCCCAGATCGACCAGGCGCGTGCAGCGGTGCTGCGCACGACCGGATCGTCGCTCGTGAGGCGGCGATAGTAGGCGTCCATCATCTCGCTGCGTTCGGCGGGTGGAATTGCCGCAGCGAAGTCGGCATAGAGATCGGGGAACAGCGCTCCGGCACCGTCTGATTCGCCGTAAAACCACGCCAATTCCCAGGGCCGTACGAGAAAGATGCCGCGCAGCACGAGTTCGGTGACGCGCTGCGGGTGCGCCTGCGCGTAGGCGAGCGCAAGGGTGGAACCCCATGAGCCTCCGAATACCTGCCACTTGTCGATGCCGAGGTTCTCGCGCAGCCGCTCGATGTCGGCGACGAGGTGCCAGGTGGTGTTGTCTTCAAGGCTCGCGCGCGGCCGGCTCTTGCCGCAGCCCCGCTGATCGAAGAGCACGATGCGATAGCGCTTCGGATCGAAGAAGCGGCGCATCTTGGGATCGGTGCCACCACCGGGGCCGCCATGCAGGAACACCACGGGCTTGCCGCGAGGGTTGCCACTTTCTTCGAAATGGAGATTGTGGACCGGCGAGACCGCGAGGCGCCCGGTGCGGTACGCATTGAACGCGGGATACAACTCGCGTCGTGCCGGTGCGGCGCGCCGCTTCGCGCCCCGCCGCTGCGCAGCCTGCTTCGGTGCGGCGCGTTTCGCAGTGGCGCGCTTCGCAGTGGCGCGCTTCGTCCCTGATTTCCTTCGCTTGGCCATGCGCGCCTGCCTTTCAGAAGGTCTTTGCCACCATGCCACCCAGCGGGGCCCCGCCGAGCAAATGGACGTGCAGGTGATAGACTTCCTGTCCGCCGTGCTGGTTGCAGTTGATGATGAGCCGGTAGCCGTCCTCGGCGATGCCCTCGTGCCGCGCGAGGTCGCGCGCCACGGTGAACATGTGGCCGACGAGCGCCTCGTCATCGTCGCTGATGTCGTTGGCGGTCGGAATCGGCTTGTTTGGCACGATCAGGATATGGACCGGCGCACGCGGATGGATGTCGCGGAAGGCCGTCACGCGTTCGTCCCGGTGCAGGATCGTGGCAGGCAGTTCGCCCGCGATGATGCGCTCGAACAGTGTAGGCATCCGGAAATCCTAACCCCTGCTGCCCCCAATCTCCATGTAAAAGTGGATAATCCTCCGGTGGCCGGGATGGTCCCATGAAACTTGATCCAGACAAACTCGCCGCGCACCTCGCGCGCGGGCTGGCGCCCGTCTACCTGCTGTCCGGCGACGAACCACTCCTCGTCAGCGAGGCTGCCGACGCTGTGCGCGCGCAGGCGCGTGCCGCGGGCTTCACCGATCGGGTCGTGCATTTTGTCGATCGAGACAGCAGCTGGGATGACTTGCGCGCCGGCACGAGCAATCTGTCGCTCTTCGCGTTGCGTCGCCTCGTCGAGTTGCGCCTGCCGACGGGCAAGCCGGGCGTCGCGGGCAGTGCCGCGATCGTCGAGCTCATTGAACGGCGCGACTCCGACACACTGCTCGTGATCATCACCGGGCGGCTCGAGCGTGAATCGCAGGGCGCCGCCTGGGTGCGTGCGGTCGAGGACCATGGTGTCTGGATGAACGCGTGGCCGGTCGGTCGCGAGAAGCTTCCGGGCTGGCTCGAGGCCCGCGCGCGCCGGGCAGGCCTCAGCCTCGATCGCGCGGCGCTCGAGCTGCTCGCCGAGCGCACCGAAGGCAATCTCCTCGCCGCGCAGCAGGAGATCGATCGACTGTCGCTCACGCTCGCGGGCGCGGTCGGCGTTGCGGAACTCACCGCGAGCGTCGCAGACAACGCGCGCTTCGACGTCTTCAAACTGGGCGAGGCGGCGCGCAGCGGCAACGCGGCGCGCGCGCTGCGCATCGTCGAGGGACTGCGCGCTGAAGGCGTCGAGGCCACCCTGGTGCTGTGGGCCCTGCTGCGCGAGCTGCGTCAGTCGGCGCGTGGCGGCGGGCGCCATGCCCGGCGCGATTTCGCGCGTCTGGCCGAACGCGCGGCGCGCACCGACCGGGCGATCAAGGGTCGGCTGCAGGCGAATTCGTGGGATGAAATGGCGCTCCTCGCCGTGGATCTCTGCGGTGTCCGGCTCCCCCTCGTCAGGCGTACATGATGCGACCGATCGGTCTTTTCGGCGGAACCTTCGACCCGATTCACTTTGGCCATCTGCGCACCGCGTTCGAGCTGTGGCAGGCGCTGCAGCTTGCGGAGGTGCGCTTCCTGCCCACCGGCGATCCACCCCATCGTGACACGCCGCTCGCCGAAGCCTCGCAACGCCTCGCCATGGTGCGTGCCGCCGTTGCCGATCAGCCGGCCTTCGTGGTCGACGATCGCGAGACGCGTCGCAAGGGCCTGTCGTATTCCTTCGACACGCTCAGCGAGTTGCGCAGCGAGTTCCCGGGGCGCTCACTGTGTCTGCTGCTCGGCATGGATGCCTTTCTCGGCCTGCCTGCCTGGCATCGCTGGCGCGAGCTGCCGGAGCTTGCGCACATCGTCGTGGCGCACCGCCCGGGATGGAAGGCGCCCACCACGGGGCCGCTCGGGGAACTGATGGTCGATCGCGGCACCGGTGGCGTGCGCGATCTGCATTCGGCGACAGCCGGGCGCGTCTTCATCCACGCCGTCACCCAGCTCGAGATCTCCTCGACGGAGCTGCGGGAGCTGATCGTCGATGGCCGTGATCCGCGCTATCTCGTGCCCGATGTGGTGCGTGACATGCTGCGCGCGTCGGGGTGCTATGCTCGCGGGGAAGACTGATACGGGAGAGGCCCACACCGACACATGACCACCGCCAAACGCCCGCGCCGCAGCGCTCCTCGCACGACGCCCCTCGAGGAAATAGTCACCACCGCGCTCGATGACATGAAGGCGGTCAATGTCAGGGTTCTCGACGTCCGTGGACTCACGGATATCGCCGATACCTTCGTCATCGCCTCGGGCAACTCCGATCGTCACGTCCGATCCATCGCCGAACGGGTCATCCAGAAAGCGCGCGCTGCGGGCATTCGCACCCACGGCATCGAAGGCGAGCGCGACAGCGAATGGGTGCTCGTCGACCTGACCGACGTGATCGTGCATGTGATGCTGCCGCGCACGCGCGAGTTCTACGGCCTCGAGCGGCTGTGGGAGGGCGATGGCGCGTCGGTGCCTGCCAAGGCAGCGGCCCCTCGCCGGACGAAAACGGGCGCGAGGCGAGCCGCACCGCGGGCCGCTGCTGCGCACGGGGCCCGACCCCGGCCAGCGCGGTCGCGCCGTGCACACTGACCGCCGCGAAGGTTCGGGTGAGTCGTGCGGGTGCGCCTCATCGCTGTCGGCACGCGCATGCCCGCCTGGGTCTCTGCGGGCTGCGACGAGTATCTGAGGCGTCTGCGCCCCGCGCTGCGCGTCGACATCGTGGAACTGGCTCCTGGCCCGCGGTCGGCTGGCGCGCCGGTCGGGCGCGCGATGGAGGACGAGGCGCGTCGCCAGCTCGGCCGCCTCGCGAAGGACGAATACGTCGTCGCGCTCGACGAACGCGGCAAGGCCTTCTCCAGCGTCGAACTGTCCCGATGGCTCGCGGAGCGCATGCGGGACGGCCGCGACCTCGCGTTCCTGATCGGTGGCCCCGACGGCTTCGCGCCCGCTGTGCGGGAGCGGGCGGATCTCGACTGGTCGCTGTCGCGCCTCACCCTGCCGCACGCGCTGGTGCGCGTCGTGCTCGCCGAGCAGCTCTACCGCGCCCACGCGCTGCTCGCGGGACACCCCTACCATCGCGCATGAGAACCGCGGCCGCATGACCGCAACGATGCCAGTGCTGTGCCTCGCGTCTGCATCGCCGCGCCGGCAGGAACTGCTGTGCCAGATCGGTGTGCCGAATCTGGTGCTCGCGGCCGACATCGACGAGACGGCGCGAACCGGCGAAGAGCCGGCGCACTATGTCGCACGTGTGGCGCGCGCCAAGGGCGAAGCCGTGTGGGCGCAGCCTGCGGCACGGTGCGGGCTGCCGGTGCTCGCCGCCGACACCACCGTTGTGCTCGATGGCCGGATGCTTGGCAAGCCCGTCACCCGCGAGGAGGGTGTCGAGATGCTGCTGGCGCTCGCAGGACGCACGCACGAGGTGCTGACGGCGGTTGTGCTCCTGGCTGGCTCCGTGCAGGCGCCTTCGACGCGCTGCCGCTCGGTGCGCTCGCAAGTGCGGTTTCGATCGATCAGTGCCGCGGACGCGGGCCGCTACTGGGAGAGCGGTGAGCCGCGCGACAAGGCGGGCGGCTATGCGGTGCAGGGGCTCGGCGCCGTATTCGTCGCCGGCCTCACGGGCAGCTATTCTGGCGTCATGGGATTACCTCTTTTCGAGACCGCGGCTCTGCTGCAGGAGGCCGGTATCCCCGTCTGGGCGGGAGCCGGTCCGTGACGACCGAGATCCTGATCGAGCGCGGGCTGCGCGAGACGCGTGCCGCAATCGTCGAGAACGGCGCGCTGCAGGAAGTGCACATCGAGCGCGTGAGTCGCCGGGGTCTCGTGGGCAATGTCTACAAAGGTCGCGTCACGCGCGTGCTGCCGGGGATGCAGGCCGCGTTCATCGACGCCGGGCTTGAACGCGCTGCGTTCCTGCACGTCGACGACATCGCGGTCACGCGCCCCGACTCGACGATGATCGGACTGCCGAAAGTCGAGGACATCCGGCGCCTCGTGAACCAGGGCGACGATCTCCTCGTGCAGATCGTCAAGGACCCGATCGGCACGAAGGGCGCGCGGCTGACGACCTTCCTGTCGTTGCCCTCGCGCTTTCTCGTGTACATGCCCCGTGGTGAGGGTGTGGGCGTCTCCGCGCGCATCGAGGACGAGGCCGAGCGCCAGCGTTTGCGCGAGCTGGTCGCGAGCCTGCCGCAGCCGGCGCAGGGCGGAGGCTTCATTCTGCGTACCGCCGCCGCAGGAGTCACGCGCGACGCGCTGCGCGCTGACATGCTGTATCTCGCAAGACTGTGGGACCACGTACGCGAGCGCGCCGCGGCGGCCGCACCCGGCGAACTTGTGCACGAAGACCTGCCGCTGCCGACCCGGATGCTGCGCGATGAGCTCGGGCGCGACATCGGGCGCGTGCTCGTCGATGGTGCGCAGGCGTACGCAGAGATGCAGAAGTTCGCACGCGCCTTCATGCCGGAGGCCGTCGACCGCATCGAGCTGTACGCAGGGCAGCGGCCGATTTTCGACCTGCACGGCACGGAAGAGGAGATCGCGCGCGCGCTCGGCCGCAAAGTCGAACTCAAGTCGGGCGGCTACGTGATCTTCGACCAGACCGAGTCGATGACCACGATCGACGTCAACACCGGCGCGTATGTCGGGCACCGCAACCTTGAGGAAACCATCTTTCGCACCAATCTTGAGGCGTCGCTCGCCATCGCACGCCAGCTGCGGCTGCGCAACCTGGGCGGCATCATCATCATCGACTTCATCGATATGCAGGACGAGTCGCATCGCCGCCAGGTGCTCGAGGCGTTGTCGCGCGGCCTCGCAGCCGACCGGGTGCAGACGCATATCGCGAGCCTCTCGCCACTCGGCCTCGTCGAGATGACTCGCAAGCGCACGCGCGAGAGCCTCGAGCACCTTTTGTGCCAGGCGTGCCCGACCTGTGAAGGCCGCGGTTTCGTGCGCACGCCGGAGACCGTCTGTCTCGAAATCCTGAGGGATATCCTGCGGCAGGTGCGCCAATTCGGCAGCCGCGAACTCGTGATTCTTGCCCACCAGGACGTGATCGACCGCCTGCTCGACGAGGAGGCTCTCGCCTTGTCGGAGCTCGAGGCCGCCAACGGCAAGCCGATCCGGTTGCAGGTCGAGCCCTTCTATGGCGTCGATCAGTACGACGTGGTGCTGACATGAGCGGCGTGCGGGTCGCCGCAATCCAGATGACCACTGCGGCGGATGTCGCGGAAAATCTTGCGCAGGCTGGCAAGCTGCTCGCGCAGGCTGCGGACCGCGGCGCGGCGGTGGCGGCCCTGCCCGAGAACTTTGCGTTCATGGGCCTTGCGGATGCCGACAAGCGTGCGATTGCCGAGGCGGATGGCGCTGGCCAGATCCAGGATTTTCTCGCCCGCACGGCCGAGCGCCATCGCCTGATGGTGATCGGCGGCACGATGCCGCTGCGTATCGAGGGTGGCGACGGCCGCGTGGCGGCGGCGAGCCTCGTGTTCGATGCGAGCGGGAAGCGCGTGGCGCGCTACGACAAGATCCACCTGTTCGATGTCGACCTGCCCGCCGCCGCGGAAAGCTACCGCGAATCGGCGCATGTTGCGCCCGGCAAGCGGCCGCAGGTGATCGACACGCCGGCCGGCAGGTTGGGGCTCGCCGTCTGCTACGATATACGGTTTCCGGAGCTTTTCCGCCTGCTCTCCAGGGAAGGCGCGGAATGGTTCGTGCTGCCATCGGCGTTCACCGGGCCGACCGGCGAGGCGCACTGGGAAACACTGCTGCGGGCTCGCGCCATCGAGAATCTCGCGTTTCTTGTGGCGCCGGCGCAGGCTGGCCGGCATGCAAACGGGCGACTGACGCACGGCGACACGATGATCGTGGACTACTGGGGGCGCATCCTCGGGCGGCAGCCGGCCGGGCCCGGGTGCGTGGTGGCGGCGCTCGATCGAGTGGCGCAAGCTGATGCGCGCGCGCATTTTCCGGCCCTGAGGCACCGAGTGCTGTGAAGTCTGTCCAATGAACATGGCCGAAACAACCGATTCCCTGGCGATCGCGCGCGACCTGATCCTGCGACCGGGCGGACTCGACGTCGCGCGCGTCGACCGTGTGCTTGGCGACGTGATGGGTCACGCAGTCGACGCGGCCGACGTCTATTTCCAGCTCGCGCGCGAAGAGTCGTGGGCGCTCGAAGACGGCATCGTCAAGGAGGGTGGCGCCAGTATCGAGCAGGGAGTCGGTGTGCGCGCACTTGCGGGCGAGAAGACCGGCTTTGCCTATTCGGATGAAGTCGTGATGCCTGCGCTCGAGGAGGCGGGCCGCGCGGCACGGGCGATCGCCGCGAGCGGCACGCAACACTCACTCCGCGCGATGCACCCGGCAAGCGGCCACAGCCTCTACCTGCCGGTGGATCCGGGCGCCGCGCTCACCGATCACGAAAAGGTCGGCTGGCTCGAGCGCGTCGACCGCGAAACTCGCGCCATCGATCCGCGCATCGTGCAGGTGATGGCGAGTGTCGCGTCCGTCTACGAGGTCGTGATGGTGGCCACGAGCGACGGCACGCTCGCCGCTGACGTGCGGCCGCTGGTGCGTTTCAACGTGTCGGTGATCGCCGAGCAGAACGGGCGGCGCGAACAGGGCTATGCAGGTTCAGGTGGCCGGTTCTCGCTCGCCGAACTCGTCGCGGGCGACAAGCCACTCACGCTCGCGCGCGAAGCGGCGCGGCAGGCGCTCGTGAATCTCGAAGCGGTGCCGGCGCCTGCGGGCAGCATGACGGTCGTACTGGGCCCGGGCTGGCCAGGGATCCTCCTTCACGAGGCGATCGGCCACGGGCTCGAGGGCGACTTCAACCGCAAGGGTACCTCGGCGTTCACGAACCGCATCGGTGAGCGCGTCGCATCCCCTGGCGTCACCGTGGTCGACGATGGCACGCTCGCGCGCCGCCGCGGTTCGCTCAATATCGATGACGAGGGCACGCCGACGCAGTGCACGGTCCTGATCGAGGACGGGGTGCTCAAGGGCTATCTGCAGGACAAGCTGAACGCGCGCCTGATGGGCATGCGCTCCACCGGCAACGGCCGCCGCGAGTCCTTTGCGCACATGACCTTGCCACGCATGACGAACACCTACATGCGTGCCGGACCTCATGAACCCGGGGAGATCATCGGCTCGGTGCAGAAGGGGATCTACGCGGTCAATTTCGGCGGCGGCCAGGTCGACATCACGTCGGGCAAGTTCGTCTTTTCGACGAGCGAGGCGTATCTGATCGAAAACGGCCGCGTCAAGGCGCCGATCAAGGGCGCCACGCTGATCGGCAACGGCCCGGACGTGCTCACGCGCGTTGCGATGATCGGCAATGACCTGAAGCTCGACGATGGCGTGGGTACCTGCGGCAAGGATGGGCAGAGCGTGCCGGTTGGTGTGGGGCAGCCGACGCTGCGCATCGATGGCCTCACCGTCGGAGGGACGGGGTAAGCATTGGTGCCGGGTTTTCGGTTATTCGGTTATTTGCGCGCACTGCGCGCAAATAACCGAATAACCGAAAACCCGGCACCATTTCGACATAACGTCGTCCTTGCCGCGGCGTGTGAGCCGGCGCACGCCGGGATGTCTGCCGGGCCAGTACCGTGTGCGCATGAACAACGCCATGCAGTCTGATCCGGCCGCGACCGGGAGTTTTCAACGCCTGCTGCCGAAGGACCTCGTTCAGGAAGCGGCCCGCGCCCACTCCGGCAGGAGCGACGACATGCGGGTGAGCTGGCAGCCTTCGCTGATCGGCCGGTTCCTCGAATTGTTCGCCGGCCGCGATCGCCGCTGAGGTATCCGGCTGACCCGGCCCGCGCGGCGCGGTACGATCGGTACCGTGCGCGTACACCGGCCCCATATCGCCAAACCGGTTTATGACCTGCTGCCCTGGCTCTACGGGCTCGGTGGGCTCGTCGTGCTCGCGCTCAGCTATTTTCGGCTGACAGGCTGGCTGGGGGGCATGCTCGGGGTCGCGGGCCTCGCCAGCCTCGTATGGGGACTTGCCATCGGGCTTCGCCGACGGGATTTCCGGGCGATGCGCCATGAATATGGCGGCGACGGGTTGCCACCCGGCAATCAGGATCAGGAACGCTGAAGATCCTTACGGCACTGCGGGCTGGTTCGATTCGGCCGGTCTGGCTGCTTTCGCAACGCGACCATCGTGATAGCTGAGGGAATGCTGACCGAGCATCACCACGTCACCGTCAGCGAGCACGTGACGTCGTACGCGCTTGCCGCGCACCGCCATGCCGTTTGTGCTGTTGAGATCCTCGATCACGCAGCTCTGCGCGGTCGTGATGATCTGGCAATGGTGACGGCTCACGAAACGGCTGTCGACCTGGATGTCGTTGTCGGAAGTGCGGCCGATGATCACACGACCGGGCCGTAGCGGCATCTCCGAGAGGGGCTTGCCATCCATGCTCAATGCCACGTGGGCAAGGATCACGTCGCTGCGCCGCGAACCGGTCTGTTCAAGTGCGCGGTGGTCGGCGCCCGCGACCATGCTGCTCAGCTCACGATGTGTGCGTGAGGCGTATTCGGTCCATTGCAGCTCCTCGACGGCGTGCAGCACGTCCTCGCGTGTGACGGTCGGGCGATCGGCGGCGTAGGCGCCCATCATGGCGGTGTCGCACAGGGTATTCACGAGGCGCGGCGTGCCGCCGGTGTAGCGATAGATCTCCGGCAACGTGTCGCGCGCAAAGATCTCGCGGCCGCCCGCGCCTGCCACGTCGAGCCGATGCAGGATGTAGTGCTGCGTGTCCTCCTGCGACAGGGCGGTGAGGTGAAAGCGCAGGCGGATGCGCTGCACGAGCTGCACGAGTTCGCGCGAATCGAGCTTGTCGTTGAGCTCCGGCTGGCCCGCGAGGATGATGCGCAGCACCTTCTCGCGTGAGGTCTCGACGCCCGAGAGGAGGCGGATCTCCTCGAGCACGCGCAGGCTGAGGTTCTGCGCTTCGTCGACGATCAGCAGCACCTTGCGGCCCGCGGCGTACTGTTCAATCAGGAACTGGTTCAAGGTCGCGAGCAGCTCCGCCTTGCGCATCTTGAACGGCTGGAAGCCGAACTGCACCAGCACCGACTGCAGGAATTCCAGCGCGGAAACCTGTGTCTGGTTGACCTGCGCGACCACGACATCCTGTTCGAGTTCGCGCAGGAAGGTTTCGATCAGCGTGGTCTTGCCGGAACCGATCTCGCCCGTGATCACGACGAAGCCGTCGGTGAACCAGATCGTCGACTCCATGTAGGCTTTCGCCCTGGAGTGGTTACGGCTGAGATACAGGTACTGGGGATCGGGGCTCAGCCGGAACGGCAGGTCGTGAAGCTTGAACAGGTCCAGGTACATGCCGGCCGATCTTACGGGAATCAACCGCTACCCGGAAACGACAGGCGCACATCCGGCGCAAGCCGGGGCAGCAGGGCACGCAACCGCCGGTCGCGACCGGCTGCCGTGCCCTCGATCAGCGTACAGTGTCCCAGTTTGCGACCGGGGCGGGGGGACTTGCCGTAGTCGTGCCAATGCAGCCCCGGGACGCCCAGCGCCATCTCGCGCCCGGGCAGTTCCCCGACGAGATTCACCATGGCGGCATGGCCTCGCAAACGGGTGCTGCCGAGCGGCATTCCGAGGATCGCCCGCAGATGGTTCTCGAACTGGCTCGTCTCCGCACCCTCGATCGTCCAGTGTCCCGAGTTGTGCACCCGCGGCGCCATTTCATTGGCGATAAGGCGCCCGCGGCGGACGAAGAACTCGATCGTCAAAACCCCGGAATAGCGAAAGTGTACGAGCACTCGCTTCAGGTGTCGCGCGGCAGCGCGCGCGAGCGCCGGAGTGCCCCACGGCGCCCGGGTGAGGCGCAGGATGCCCTGCGTGTGCAGGTTGCCGTTCAGCGGATAGATCGCGATCTCGCCGCGCGTGCTGCGCGCGCCGATGATCGAGACCTCATGGTCGAAGGGCACGAATTCCTCGTAAAGCAGGGGTACGCCTCCGAGCGCCGCGAACGCCGGCGTGAGGTCGTCACGCGATGCCACGCGGTATTGCCCCTTGCCGTCGTAGCCGAGACGACGCGTTTTCAGGACGCCCGGGCCAATCTGCCCGAACGCCCGCTCGAGTTGGCGCGCCGAGTCGACGGGCGCGTAGCGGTTTGTTGGTATGTGCAGTTTCCCGAAGAGACGCTTCTCGCTCAGGCGATCCTGGGCGACGGCGAGCGCCGCGAGGGGCGGTGCAATGGCGACCCGGCCTGCCAGTGCACGCAGCGGTTCGACGGGCACGTTCTCCCAGTCGAAGGTCACGACACTGGCGCCGCGCGCGAGGCGGCGCAGAAGCCTGCGATCAGTGAATTCGCCGGTGAGCACCGGCGCAACCTGGCCGCCGGGCGTGTCGGCGCTCTTGTCGAGGAAGCGGAAGTCGAGCCCGAGCGGGTAGCCGGCGAGCGCCATCATGCGGCCCAACTGGCCGGCGCCGATGATGCCGACGGTCATGGCCGGGGTGCCGCGCTCATCTGTGACGCGGATCGCCCTGCTCGAGTACCGTGGCGGTCTGGCGCGCGCGAAACGCCTCGAGTGCGGCCGCGATGTCCGGATGGGAAAGGGCAAGAATCTGCGCTGCCATGAGGCCGGCGTTTCTTGCCCCCGCGGCGCCGATTGCGAGGGTGGCGACGGGTACGCCAGCCGGCATCTGCACGATCGACAGCAGCGAATCAAGGCCGTTCAACGCCTTCGATTCCACCGGCACGCCCAGCACGGGGAGAGTTGTCTTGGATGCAGTCATGCCCGGCAGATGCGCGGCGCCGCCGGCGCCCGCGACAATGACCTTGAGGCCGCGCTGTCGCGCGCTCGCAGCGTACTCGAACAGGAGGTCGGGCGTGCGGTGCGCCGACACCACGCGCACCTCGTGCGGCACACCAAGCTTCTCAAGTGTCTCGGCCGCGCCCTGCATCGTCTCCCAGTCTGAAGACGACCCCATGATGATGCCTACGAGTGCAGTCATCACGGTATTTTACGGGAAATCAGCCTGCGCAGCGCGCGAAAGAGGGCGCGCGAGGCTGTGGTGCGCGCCACGGGGCTCCCGTGGGTATTGCGGGCGGTCGCCAGCAGCGCGCCGAGCCCGGCGCGGTCGATCGGCGCATACGCCGCCTCGAGCGCTTCGAAAGCGGCATCGCCCTCGGTGAGGAGCCGCTCGCGCCAGCGCTCGACCCGCTTCAGCATCTCGCTCTCGATGGCGCTCACGCCGGCGTGGGCAGCGATCGCGGCTTCGATACCCGCCGTGTCGATCTGGCGCATCAGCTTGCCGATGTACTGGCGCTGGCGCGCGAGCGCAGCGCGGCTCGTCAGGCGCCGGGCTTCCCGCACCGCATCGAGCAGCGGCCCGGGGAGCCCGAGCGCTGCGAGGTCCGCTTCGCGCAGTCCGATGAGGCGCGCGCCGAGGTCCTGCGCAGCGTGCGCCGCGCGCTTGCGCGCGCTTTTGCTCGGCCGGTCGTCGAAATCGTCGTCGGGCATGACTGCTACAATGCGTCGGATGCAACAGCGTGTGGATGGTACGCGAATCGGCGAGCTGCAAGGAGTCGTCGCGGGCGCGCTCGAAGAGGCTCGCCGGCTCGGTGCGATACAGGCCGAGGTCGACGCGAACCTGCAGCAGGGGCTCACCGTCAACGTGCGCCTCGGTGAAGTCGACACGGTCGAGTACCAGCGTGATCGCGGGCTCGGCGTCACCGTCTACATCGGACATCGCAAAGGCTCGGCGAGCACCGCCGATCTCGCGCCCGCGGCGGTCAGCGCCACGGTTGCCAAGGCGTGCACGATCGCCCGCTACACGGCCGACGACCCGTACTCGGGTCTCGCCGAACCCGGGACACTCGCGACGAACATCCCCGATCTCAACCTCGACCACGCCTGGGACATCGAACCCGAGGACGCTGTCGAACTCGCGCGCCGCTGCGAGGCGGCCGGGCGCGCAGTCGATCCGCGCATCACCAATTCAGAAGGCGCGAGCGTCTCGACACATCGCGGCGTCCATGTCTACGGCAACTCGCTCGGCTTTCTCGCGGGGTTTCCGAGCTCGAGTCACACCGTGAGCTGCGCGCTTATCGCGCAGGCGGGCAGCGACATGCAGCGCGACTACTGGTATGCCACCGCGCGCGACCCGGGCGAGCTGGGTGACGTCGGGCAGATCGGGCGTCGCGCGGGCGAACGCGCCATTGAGCGGCTCGGCGCGCGGCGTCTCAGCACGCGACGCGCGCCCGTGTTGTTCGTGCCGGAAGTCGCGCGGGGGGTCCTGGGCCACATGGTCGCGGCGATCCGTGGCGGCAACCAGTATCGTCGCTCGTCGTTTCTGCTCGACGCCGCGGGCCGGCAGATCCTCCCGTCATTCATCCAGATGCACGAGCGGCCGCATATCCCGAAGGCACTCGCGAGCAGCCCGTTCGATTCTGAAGGTGTCGCGACGCGCGACCGCGAGCTCATCGCAAACGGCGTGCTGCAGGGCTACGTGCTCGGCTCCTATGCCGCACGCAAGCTCGGTCTGAAGAGCACGGGTAATGCAGGAGGCGTCCACAACCTTCTGGTCGAATCCGATCGGGAGGCTTGCACGTTCGAGGGTTTGCTGGCGCGCATGGGCGCAGGCCTGGTCGTTACAGAGCTCATGGGGCAGGGTGTGAACGGAGTCACCGGCGACTACTCGCGCGGCGCGACCGGCTTCTGGGTGGAAGGGGGCGCATTCGCGTTTCCGGTTGAGGAGGTCACGATCGCAGGCAACCTGCGCGACATGTACCTCGCGATCGACGCCATCGGGAGCGATGTGGATTTGCGCGGGACGATTCGTTGCGGCTCGATACTCATCGGCGAGATGACGATCGCGGGAGGATGAGGCCGCTCGCCGCTCGCCGCGCGCCGCTCAGCCAGTCTCCGCGACAAGTTCGCCGAGCGTCCGCTCCTGACAGCAGCTGCGCCAGGCGTCGTCGAGCGCCCGCGTCAGTCGATCGACCGGCGGGAGTGCGAGATCGCGCGTCGGCGCGTGGCCGCTTTTCTGGTTGCGCGCGACGTCGAGGATTTCCTGCAGGCGGATGTG
>Ga0073899_10001545_pt1 | contig 21114 bp, 17 predicted proteins | sample KloWWTmetaKNB5Ph_FD_88975 | JGI IMG/M metagenome (GOLD analysis project Ga0073899, IMG submission 88975) | Active sludge microbial communities from Klosterneuburg, Austria, studying microevolution and ecology of nitrifiers - Klosterneuburg... | ecosystem: Engineered > WWTP > Aerobic digester >... | reverse complement strand
GACTACATCGGTATCCTGGGCACGTTGGAGCCCTTCACACCGGAAGCCCTGGAAGCCGCCTTCAACACGGTGCTGGCCGGGAAAGGGATGAAAACAGGCCAGGTGATGCCCGTGTACCGCCTCTTCGTGGCGGGCCGCATGCAGGGCCCCGGCATGTTCGACGTGAGCGCCCTGCTGGGCCGGGAGGAGGTGATCGCCCGACTGAAGGCCGGCCTGGCCCTTTGCGTGTCATGGGCGTGATCGAGGTCTCCGGCATTCGGGCTTTCGGCTACCATGGCTGCCTGCCCGAAGAGGCCCGTATCGGCGGCCGTTACCGCATCGACGTGCGCGTGGAGGGTGACTTCACGGAGGCGGAACGCAGCGACGACCTGCGCGACACCATCGACTATGGGCGCGTCACCGCCATTGTACGCGAACAGTTGACCATTCGCAGCGCGCTTATTGAGCAGGTGGCCCGGCGCATTCTCGACAACCTGCAGGCGGCCTGGCCCGGCGAATACAGTTGGCGTGTGCGCTTAGTGAAGGAGCATCCGCCGGTGGATGGCGCGGTGGACGAAGTGGCCTACATGCTCGAGAGCCGTAGTTAGGGTCCGAACGGGCTCTTGGACAGGCCAACGGGATGTTCCGGCGAAATCCCCCCATGGCCAGCCCCTTTCCCCTACTTTCGCCGCCCGCTCGCAACGGTCACGTGGCCGAGTGGCTAGGCACAGCTCTGCAAAAGCTGCTACAGCGGTTCGAGTCCGCTCGTGACCTCAACAGGATCCCTCGCCCATGGCGGGGGATCTTCGCTTCAATACGGTTACTTTGTGCGGATACCGATCGCGGTCCGGCCGCGTTCTTACTTGCCTTCGCCCCCCTTGCGCATGATCGCAGCCCGATACGCCCTCCTGCTCGGTTCCTTCTTCGGCCACTTGGCCACCGCCCTCGCCCAGCCCCCCATCGGCCAATGGCGTGACCATTTCAGCTACACCACCGCCGTGGCCGTGGTGGAGGGCAATGGTTCGGCCTATTGCGCCACGCGCAATGGCGTGTTCCGTTTTGATCCCACCACCAACGAGACCGAACGGATCAACAAGACCAACGCGCTGAACGACGTGGAAATAAGCGCCCTGGGCTGGAGCACGGCCCGGAACGCGCTCGTGGTGGGCTATGCCAACGGCAATGTGGACGTAGTGTCCAGCGGGTCCAGTGTCAACCTCAGCGACATCAAGCGGAGCTCGATCATCGGCGACAAGCGCATTTACGGCATCACATGCGAGGGGGACCTGGCCTATCTCGCCTGCGGTTTCGGTATCGTGGTGCTGGACCTGGCGCGCAACGAGGTGAAGGACACCTGGTTCATCCTCCCCAACGCCGCGCAGGGCCGGGTGAACGCGATCACCATCCACCAGGATTCCATTTACGCGGCCACGCAGGCGGGGCTGTACAGCGCGTGGCGGAACGAACCCAACCTGGCCGCGTTCACCAACTGGCACCTGCGCACGGACGCGCCCCAGGCGAACGGTTGGTTCTCCCAGGCCGTCTCGTGCGGCGGGCGGCTCTTCGTGAACTGGACGCAGCCGCCACCGAGCACGGCGGAAACGGATACGTTATACTACTGGGACGGCAGTTGGCACGTACTGGAGAACGCCAATGGACGTGACGTACGTTCCCTGTCCGTTTCGCCGGACGGCCAGCGGCTGGTGGTGGGTGTTACCTACGAGGTGTTCCAGTATGACGCTTCGCTGCAGCGCGTCTTCAACGAGAGCATGGCCGCAGGCGAGCACATCATCGTGAACGGCGCGGCGGGCGCTTCGAGCGGTGGCGTTTGGGTGGCCTGCCTGTGGACCGGCCTGGCGCGATGTGACGGGGGGGGGGGCGGCCTGATGATGGCCCCCAACGGGCCTCGCTCCAGCAGCGTGGTCGATCTGGACATCGGCGGCGGGATGCTCATGGCGGCCACCGGCGCCGTCAGCGGGAACTGGGGGAACGCCTACGGCCACGCGGGAATTTTCTTTTTCCGCGACGGTGAATGGCGCACCGTGCAGGAGCAGGACGACCCGCTCATGCAGGGCGTGAACGACTATGGCGGCGGGGCTGTGGACCCCGTGGCCGTGCTGGCGGATCCGAATACGCCCGGCCATGGGTATTCGGGGCATTGGGAGGAGGGTATACTGGAATGGCGGGATGCTGTTGCGCAGACCATCTTCAATGCCGGCAACAGCTCGCTCGGGCTTGGCGGCGACCCGGCGCAGAACATCGTCTACGTGGGCGGGCTGACCCTCGACGAGGACGGCAACATCTGGGTCTCCAACGCTAACACGCAGAAGTTGGTCAGCGTGCGCAAGAAGGACGGCTCCTGGAAGTCCTTCGACCCGGGCAATCTGCTGAGCGGCAACCACCTCGTTTCCCGTATCACCGCGCTGACGAACGGACAGAAATGGCTCGTACGGCCACGGACGAACGGCCTGCTGGTCTTCACCGATGGCGGTACCATTGATGACACCGGCGACGACCAGTGGAAGGTGCTCACCACCTTCGAGAACCAGGGCAAACTGCCCACGGCGGACGTGTTCGCCGTGGCCGAGGACCAGGATGGCGAAGTGTGGGTGGGCACCGGCAAGGGGATCGCCGTATTCTACTCGCCCGACGCGATCTTCAGCGGGGAGAATTTCGACAGCCAGCAGATCCTGATCGAACAGGACGGCAATGTCCAGATCCTGCTCGAAACGGAGGTGGTGAGCGCCATCGTGGTGGACGGTGGCAACCGCAAGTGGCTGGGCACACAGACCAGCGGTGTCTTTCTCGTGAGCCCGGACGGCAACGAGCAGATCGCGCACTTCTCCAAGGAGAACAGCCCGCTGCCCAGCGACAATGTCACCGACATCGCCATCGACGGGGCGACCGGCGAGGTGTTCTTCGCCACCGACCAGGGCATCGTGAGCTACCGCGGCGAGGCCACGGCCGGCGGCCGCGAGGCCAGTTGCGCCAGCGTGTTCCCCAACCCGGTGCGGGAAACATACCAGGGGCCTGTGGCCATCACGGGCCTGATCGCGGACAGCGACGTGCGCATCACCGACATGGCCGGCAACCTGGTGTTCCGCACCATCTCCTACGGCGGTCAGGCCATCTGGCCGGGTACCGACCTCAACGGCCAGCGTGTGTCCACCGGCGTGTACCTGGTGATGGCCTCCTCGCCCGACGGCCTGCGCCACTGCAATACCAAGGTGCTGGTGGCGCGTTGAGATGCTCCTGACCACGCGCGCGGTGGTGCTCCGCACCGTGAAGCATACTGATGGCCGCGTGGTGCTCCGGGCGTACACAGAGCGCCTTGGCCTGCGGTCCTGCCTTGTGCGCACGGGCTCCAGGAACGCATCCCGCCCGGCAGCGCTGCAACCCCTGGCACGGGTAGAGATCGTGCTACCGGATCTCGGGGAGACCGGTCTGCGCACCGCGCGCGACCTCCGTGTGGACAGGCCATACGTGCGGGCGCCGCACGACCCGTTGCGCGGCGTGCTGTTGCTCTTCGCCCAGGAAGTGTTCAACAAGACCCTGCACGAGGAAGCGCCGGACGAGGAACTGTTCGCGTTCGTGCAGGACACGCTTGAGGACATTGACGCCGGCGGCGACCCGGCGCACCAGCCCCTGCGGCTGCTCGTCGGGCTCATGAAACACCTGGGCTTCTTCCCGGAGGCGCCCAAAGAGGGCGCATCGCGATTCGACCTGCGCGATGGGGTCTTCTTCCGGGGTCCTTCGCCGCACGGCTTCTGCATGGAGCCGGACCCGGCGGCCCTGTTCGCCGTGCTGATCGAGCGGTCGGAAGGCGATGCTTCCTCCCAAGAGCCCCTCCGGTCGCGCTCCGATGTCCGGCGCCGCCTGTTGGACGACCTGCTGACGTATTACCGCCTGCACGTGGAGGGCTTCGGCGAACTGCGCTCCCCGGACGTGCTGCGCGCGGTGCTGGAATGACACCGGGCTAACTTGCCGCCTTGCTGGCGCAGGTCCACCCTGTGCCCCGCGCCCCTGATCCGATATGCCAACCGACGTGTCCACCACCCCGCCGCAGGCCAAACAGGTCCCGCACGAAATGGCCATCCATGGCCACACACGCAACGACGAGTACCATTGGATGCGCTTGACCGAGGAACAGCGCGAGGCCGACCCGCCCGACGCGCACACCTGTGAGGTGGTCGACCACCTCAACGCTGAAAATGCCTATGCCGATTCGCTGCTGGCCCCCGTGAGCGGGCTGCGCGAAACACTCTTCGCCGAAATGAAGGCCCGGGTGAAGGAGGAGGACCTCAGTGTGCCTTACCGCGAGAACGGCTACTGGTACAACCATCGGTTCGAGAAAGGCAAAGAGTACGCGGTACACATGCGGGCCATGGCGGATCCGGACGGGAGCATGCCGACGCAACTGGAGGACTTCATCGACGAGAACGCCATGGCCCAAGGGCACGAATTCTTCGACCTCGCTGATTTCGAGATCGCCCCCGGCAACCGGCTCTGCGCCTACAGCGTGGACACAGTAGGCCGCCGCCTCTACACCATCCGCTTCCGCGACCTGGTTTCCGGGGAAGAACTGCCGGACATCATCACCAATACCAGCGGCGGTGGCGCCTGGGCGGACGACCGCACCTTCTTCTACAGCCGCAAGGACCGGACGCTCCGGAGCCACAAGATCTTCCGCCACACCCTCGGCACGCCCGAGAAGGACGACGTGCTGGTGTTCCATGAAAAGGACGGCGCGTACAGTTGCGACGTGTACCGCGACCGCAGCGAGGCCTTCGTGATGATCAGTACCGGCAGCACGCTGAGCACTGAGGAATGGTACCTGCCCGCAAACGACCCGCTCGGGCGGTTCACCGTGGTGCTGCCCCGCGAGGAGGAGCACGAGTACGGCGTGCAGCATGCCAGCGGCGAGTTCTTCATCCTCACGAACTGGAACGCGCAGAACTTCCGGCTGATGAAATGCCCGGTGGGCGATACCCGGAAAGAAGCATGGACCGAAGTGGTGCCGCACCGGGAGGACACGCTGCTGGAGGACGTGGACCTCTTCAAGGACCACATGGTGCTCAGTGAGCGCAGGGACGGCCTCACCCACCTGCGCGTGCGCAAGCTGAGCACGGGCGAGGAGCACCCCATCGTCTTCCACGACCCGGCCTACGTGGTGTACAGCGGGACGAACCCCGAGTACGACTGTGACAAGCTGCGCTACGGATACACGAGCCTCACCACGCCGAACAGCGTGTACGAGCACGACCTGAACACGCGGGAGGACAGGCTCCTCAAACAGCAGGAGGTCATCGGGACCTTCAACGCGGCGGACTACGCGAGCGAGCGCGTGTGGGCGCCCGCGCGTGACGGCCAGAAGGTGCCGGTGAGCATCGTCTACCGTAAGGGTACGGCCATCAACGGCACATCACCGTTGCTGCTGTACGGCTACGGATCGTACGGCCACAGCCTGGACCCCGTTTTCAGCAGTGCGCGGCTATCGCTGCTTGATCGGGGGTTCGTCTACGCCATGGCGCACATCCGGGGCGGCGAGGAGCTGGGCCGTGCCTGGTACGACAACGGCAAGATGGAGCACAAGACGAACACCTTCACCGACTTCATCGACAGCGCCGAATATTTGCTGAAGAACAGGTATGCGGACCCGGCGCGGCTGTTCTGCATGGGCGGCAGCGCGGGCGGCCTGCTCGTGGGCGCCGTGGCCAACATGCGCCCCGACCTCTGGAACGGCGTGGTGGCCGAGGTCCCCTTCGTGGACGTGGTGACCACCATGCTCGACGACAGCATCCCGCTCACCACCGGCGAGTTCGATGAGTGGGGCGACCCCAAGGAAAAGGCGGCCTACGACCGGATGCTCAGCTACTCCCCGTACGACAATGTGAAGGACGCGGAGTACCCCGCCATGCTCGTGCTCACCGGGTTCCACGACAGCCAGGTACAATACTGGGAGCCGGCCAAATGGGTCCAGCGCCTGCGGGGGCGCCAGCTGGGCAATGCGCCGATCCTGCTGAAAACCAACATGGACGCTGGCCACGGCGGGGCGAGCGGCCGTTTCGAGCGGTTGAAGGAGGTGGCGCTGATCTGGGCTTTCCTGCTCTGGCGTGCTGGGCGGGCGTGAACGCCGTCCTCAACTCGCGAGGCTCTCCACATGCACGATCTCCTCGGGGCGGAGGGCGATCACGCTTACCGGTTTCTGCGGATCGCGTTGCAGGCGCTCGTAATCGCCGATGCTCGCGAAGAAGAGCGTGCGCTTCTCCAGGCCTTCCACCTCCCAGATCACGCCGAACACCTCCTTGCCGCTGCGGAGCTTGAATCTGCAGTGCTTGTTGACGTAGGGGCGGATGCGGGTGAGTTCCATGGTGGTGGGCTGATCGACGGGGAAGTCGTCCGGACAGGCACCGCAAAATAGGCGACGGCCGGTCCGTGGCACGCGCTGAATTATCAACAACGTTCGACGGCGCTCAAGGAGAACGGTGGGAGAACGGAGGCTATTGCCTGACCGTCAACGTGAAGCTTCTGGCGGCCCGCTGGACAGGGCGTGTGGAAAATACCCGGCCGCCGGTGCGGCGCACGGTCACCCTTTCTGGACGGCCACCTTGATCTTCCGGCCCACTTTCAACTGCTCCACGTCGGAAGCATCATTGATGCGGCGGATCCCCTCCACCGTGGCCCCGGGGTAGCGCTTTGCGATGCCCCACAGGGTATCTCCCGGTTGCACGGTATGGAAAATGATCTCCATGGCGCCGCTGTCCTCCCGGGCGGGCTCTTTGGCCGCCGTGGTGGCGGGCTTCGCGGGTGCGGCCTTGCGCACGATGAGCTTCTTGCCGGGTTGCAAACGGTCGCTTTGCAGCCCGTTCCACGCCTTCAGCTGCTTCACGCTCACGCCGTGCTTCTGCGCGATGGTGCCGAGCGATTCGCCTCGGCGCACGATGTGCGTACGGTTGGTGGCGGCGGTGCCATGCGGAGCGGGGCCGGCGCTCTGTGCCACTTGGGACATGGGCAGTGCATCGGGCATCCAGCTCTTGCGGATGCTGTCCTCCTGGTCGATGAAGCCGGCCACCAGCGTGCGCGGCAGATAGAGCGTGGCGGTCTCGCCGGTGTTCGGCACGTGGCCGCGTTTGTACACCGGGTTCAGGTCCAGCAGTTCCTGCGCGTTGCCGCCGAGTATCGCCGCCATCCGGGCCAGGTCCACCGGGTAGTTCACCCGCACGGTATCCACCTCGTACGTGCAATAATTCGGCATGATGGGGTAGATATTGTGGTCGGCCGCGTGCTTGAACAGGTAGTTCACCGCGATGAACGCCGGCACATAGCCGCGCGTCTCCCGCGGCAACTGGTCGTACACGTCCCAATAGTCCTTGCCCCCGGAGCGGCGCATGGCCTTGTTCACGTTCCCGGGGCCGCAGTTGTACGCGGCCAGAGCCAGTTCCCAACTGCCGAAAATGCGGTACAGGTCCTTCAGGTAGCGGCAGGCGGCGTCGGTGCTCTTGTACACGTCGCAGCGTTCGTCCACGTAGCTGTCGGCCCGCAGGCCGTACAGCTTGCCGGTGCCGATCATGAACTGCCAGAGGCCCACGGCGGCGGCGCGCGAGCGGGCGCCGGGGTACAGCGCGCTCTCCACCACGGCCAGGTACTTCAGCTCCTGCGGCAGGCCATGACGGTCCAGCGCCTCCTCGAAAACGGGGAAGTACAACTGCGCCAGGCCCAGCATACGCGCGGCCTGTTCGCGTTTGCGTATGGTGTACATGCCGATGTAGGACTCTACCGGCGCGTTCCACGTGAGGCTGAAGGGGGTGCGCGCGTCCAGCTCGGCCAGGCGCTGGCGCATCACCTCGGGCGACCATTTCGGCGTGTCCGCAGGGGCGAAGCCATGCGTGTTCAGCGCTTCCACCTCCGTGGTGAAGGGGTCGTTCTTCAACCAAGGCAAGGCACTGAGGGCATCGATCCGTTCCAGGACCTCGTCATACGCGGGTACGGCATCCTGTGCAGCGATGGGCAGTTGGGCAAGAGCGGCCACAAACACCGCCGTCACCGGCCGGAAAAAACGGGTCAGTTCCATGGGGACGCGAAAAGTAACCCTCTTACGCATGCCGCCCCGCATGGTTCTAGGGCGTCATACACGATCGCCCGTTCACGGGGCCTTCGGCGAACGGGGGGAAATCCCCGACGGACGGGAGGACGGGCACGGTAGGGCATCAGAGCAACAACGCCCTGGAAGACCGGATCTGTATGGCCTTAAAAAAGACCCCACAACGCACCGCCCGCCCCAGGGCGCTTTCACTTGCCGTACATTACTTCCTCCTCCCCCGCCCTAGGCTCCTCCGCTGCCGCTCTCTCGACTGTGTCTGCGCCCGTTTCCGCCCGGCGCGGTCCTCCGCGCTGGAGGGCCGTGTTTCATCCCACGTGCCCCGCTTATCGGTTGCGCCGGACGGTGATGCCGACCGGTCATCGTTGCTGCTCCCCGTCGCCAGGCCCAGGTCCACGGTGCGCTTGTCCATATCCACCCCACGGATGGTCACTAACAGTTCATCGCCCAAGCGGATGCGCCGCCCGGTGCGCTGGCCGATCACCGTGTACTTCGCCTGATCGAACTTGAAGCTGTCGCCCGGCATGTCCCGCAAGGGGATCATGCCTTCACACTTGTTGGCCCGCAGCTCCACGTAGATGCCCCAGGTGGTGAGGCCGCTGATCACGCCCTCGAAGGTCTGGCCGATACGCGACAAGAGGTATTCGGCCTGCTTGTATTTGATGCTCGCACGCTCCGCATCGGCCGCGCGCTTCTCCTGCTGCGAACTGTGGACGCAGCTCGTCTCCAGCGTCTCCTTGTTCAGCGGCTTGCCGTGCGCGAGGTAGTGCGCAATCGCGCGGTGTACCAGCAGATCCGGGTACCGGCGTATGGGCGAAGTGAAGTGCGTGTAGTGCTCGAAGCCGAGACCGTAGTGCCCGATGTTGTCCGTGCTGTAGATGGCCTTCGCCATCGAGCGGATCGTGATCTGCTTGATGATGTTCTCCTCCTCCTTTCCCTTGATCTCATGCAGCAAACGGTTGATCGCGTGCGGCAGATCCTCCTCGCTCGTGGACTGAAGGGTATACCCGAAGCTCTTTGCCAAGGAACGTAGCTGATCGACCTTCTCCGGATCGGGTGTGTCGTGGATGCGGTATACGAACGGATGCACGCCGCCCTTCTTCAGCGTACCGACCCATGCGGCCACGCGCTTGTTCGCGAGCAGCATGAACTCTTCGATCAGCCAGTTCGCCGAGCCCATCACCTTCTCGTACACCTCGATGGGTCGGCCCTTCTCGTCAAGTTTGAACTTCACCTCGTTGCCGCCTATCTCCAGCGCGCCGTTGGCCATGCGGTCTTTGCGCAGCACCTGCGCCAGCTTGTGCATGGTGAGCACTTCATGGCGGAACGGCGCATCCTCCGGTGCCTTCCCATCGATGATGGCCTGTGCACCCTGATAGGCGAAACGATGGTGCGAACGCATCACCGTGCGGCCGAACCACTCGTTCTTGATCCGCGCGTTCTCGTCCATCTCGAAGATGGCGCTGAAACTGAGCTTGTCCGTGTCCGCGTGGAGCGAGCACAGGTTGTTGCTCAGTTTTTCCGGCAGCATCGGCACCACGCGGTCCACGAGGTACACGCTCGTCGCGCGCGCGGCCGCTTCCATGTCGAGCACGGTACCGGGTTTCACGTAGTGGCTCACATCGGCGATGTGTACGCCCACTTCCCAGTTGCCGCTTTCGAGCTTGCGGAGACTCAGTGCGTCGTCGAGGTCCTTCGCGTCATCCGGGTCGATGGTGATCGTCGGGATGTTGCGCACATCGCGGCGCTTCTTGATCTCCTCGGGCGTGCAGCCGTCAGGGATCTCCTCGCTCGCCTGGATCACGCTCTCGGGGAATTCCAGCGGCAGGCCGAACTCCGCGAGGATGGCGTGCATCTCGACGTTGTGCTCGCCTGCCCGGCCAAGGATGCGCTTTACGAAACCGCGCGGCAGGTCGCGGTGGTCCTTCCACTCGCCCAGTCCGATGATGGCCTTGTCGCCCTCGGTGGCGCCACTCAGGTCGCCCGGCGGAATGAAGAAGGGCTTCTGCACCTTCTGGTCGTCGCTCACCAGGATCGTGCGGCCCTGGTGCCTGTGGATCACGCCCACGAATTCCGTGCGTCGCCGTTCCACCACGCGGAGGACCTTGCCCTCCAGTCGGTTGCCGCGCCCACCACCTACGCGGATGAGCACCTTGTCGCCGTGCAGGGCCATGCCCACATCGCTGCCGTGGATGAATACGTCTTCCGTGCTTTTCTCGGCCCTTACGCCGGGTTCCGCTCCCAGCCGCACGTAGCCCGCGCCGCTGGCGATGATGTCGATGATGCCCTCGGCCTCATCGCGTTGTTTGGTGCTCTGATAGCGCCCTTTCTTTCCTGTCTTCACTTGTCCTTTTTCTTGCAGGGCCTCCAATGCGTCGTACACCAGGTACCGTTGCCCCTTGTCCTTGTAGCCCAGTTGCAGCGCCAGTTGCTGGCTGGTGATGCCCGCGTGCCCGGCCTTGCGTACCGCGGCCAGCACGGCCTGTTCCACCGCGCCGGGCTTGGGGAGTTTATCCTCTTTACGGGCCACGGTCGGCATTCTTGCCCTTGTCAGGCAGGTCCGCCGGGGCGAAGGTGCGCACAAACGGGCCACAGCACCGCAGGACCGGCCCACCAACACGTGTTGAAAACCACCAGAGAATGCTACATTCGCAGCCCTTTTCACCTGCCGTAGCCCTGAGCCCATCGAAGGGGCAAAGGCGGGTTATGCGCGAAGTTCCCCATGTCAGCCTCCCAGGAACCCATCAAGATCTTCGGCGGTACGGCCTCGAAGCACTTGGCCGAGGGCATCGCTGGGGCCTGCGGTGAACGGCTGGGTGAAGTGGTGCTCAACCGCTTCAGCGACGGGGAATTCCAACCCAGCTTCGAGGAGACGGTGCGGGGCAACGTGGTGTACCTGGTGCAAAGCACCTTTCCGCCGAGCGACAACCTCTTCGAGCTGCTCATGATGGTGGACGCCGCCAAGCGTGCCAGCGCCCGGCGCATCGTGGCGGTCATGCCCTACTTCGGCTTCGCCAGGCAGGACCGCAAGGACAAGCCCCGCGTGAGCATCGGCGCCAAATTGGTGGCCAACCTGCTCACCGCCGCCGGTGTGGACCGCGTGATGACCATGGACCTGCACGCCGACCAGATCCAGGGTTTCTTCGAGGTGCCGGTGGACCACCTGTTCGCCAGCAGCATCTTCGTTCCCTACATCCAGGGCCTCAACCTGCCCGACCTGCTGATGGTGGCCCCGGACACCGGCGGCACCAAGCGCGCCAACGCCTACGCCAAGCACCTCGGGGTGGACATCGCCATCTGCTACAAGCAGCGCAAGGTGGCCAACCAGATCGAGAAGATGACCGTGATCGGCGAGGTGAAGGGCAAGGACGTGATGCTCGTGGACGACATGTGCGACACGGCCGGCACCCTCACCAAGGCCGCTGACATGATGATGGCCGAAGGCGCCAGCAGCGTGCGGGCCATCTGTACGCACGCGGTGCTCAGTGGTGAGGCCTGCGAGCGCATCGAACGCAGCGCACTCACCTCGCTCATCGTTACCGACACCATCCCCATGAGCGCACAAAAGATGGGGCGCACCACCAAGATCCAACAGCTCCCCGTGGCGCCGCTTTTCGGCAGCGTTGTCCAGCGCATGCGCGCCCATGAGAGTATCAGCAGTCATTTCATCATCGCCTGACCAAGACCAGGCGTCACCCAGACGATAGACCGTCAAAAACCACAAAAGCGCCCGCAGGAAGGCGGGCAAAAGCGAACATGAAGAAAGTAGAATTGGCCGCCTCCAAGCGCGGCATCGAGGGGACCCGTGGGGCGGCCGCACTGCGCCGCGCCAAGCGCGTGCCCTGCGTGCTGTATGGTGGCAGCGGCACCCTGCATTTCAGCACGGACGAAGCGGCCCTGCGCAAGCTGGTCTTCACGCCGGAATCCTACTGCGTGGAGCTCGATATCGATGGCGAGAAGCGTCTGGCCCTCATCAAGGACAAGCAGTTCCACCCGGTGAGCGATGCGATCCTGCACGTGGACTTCATGGAGATGAGCGAGAACAAGGAGGCCCGGGTGAGCCTGGCTGTGAAGCTGAAAGGCCAGGCGGCGGGCGTGAAAAAGGGCGGCATCCTCAGCCAGCCACTGCGCAAGCTGCGCGTACGCGGCCTGCCCGGCTCCCTGCCCGAGCACCTCGAGGTGGACGTCACGGAACTGGACCTGAACCACAGCGTCCACGTGAGCGACCTGAAGTTCCCCGGCATCACCATTGCCGAGCGCCCCACGGACGTGGTGGCCAGCGTGAAGGTGCTGAAGAAGGAAGCTGAAGCCGCGCCCGCCGCTGGCGCCGCTCCGGCTGCTGGTGCCGCCGCCCCGGCCGCTGGTGCCGCCGCTCCGGCCGCCGATGCCAAGAAAGCGGAGGCCGCCAAGCCCGCCGCCAAGAAATAAGGCCCCGGTACCCGCCGGACGTCCTCGGCCGATCCGCATGAACAGAACAGGCCCGGCCCATCACCGGGCCTGTTTCTTTTGCTCCCCGCATGAAGTTCCTCATCATCGGCCTGGGCAATCCCGGGCCTGAATACGCTGACACCCGCCACAACATCGGCTTCGCGGTGCTTGACGCACTGGCGGCCAAACAGGGTGTGCGTTTCGCGCCGGAGCGCTATGCCGACCATGCGGAGTTCCGTCACAAGGGCAAGACTTTCATTCTGCTGAAGCCGCAAACCTTCATGAACCTGAGTGGCAAAGCCGTGCGTTACTGGATGGATACGGAGAACATCATCAGCGAGCGCGCCTTCGTGATCACCGATGACCTGGCGCTGCCATTCGGGAAGGTGCGCCTGCGGGCCAGTGGCAGCGCGGGCGGACACAACGGCCTCACCAGTATCATCCAGACCATCGGTACCGAGACCTTTCCCCGCCTGCGCTTCGGCATCGGCAGCGACTTCGCGCGCGGGCGCCAGGCCGACTACGTGCTGAGCCCGTGGAACAAGGATGAGGTTGCCGCCCTCGCCGAACGCATCGCCCTCTGCTGCGACGCCGTACTCGATTTCGGGCTCATGGGCATCGGCCACGCGATGAACACGTTCAACGTGAAGTAGGGCGGCGGATCCCGCATTCCGCGAAGCGTACCTTCGCCCACCAATCCGCCCCACCATGCTTCCGAAGAAAGTAGAAGCCGCGCTCAACGCGCAGATCGAGATCGAGGCCAGCAGCAGCCAAGCATATCTCGCCATGGCCAGTTGGGCCGAAACGAACGGGCTCAGTGGCACGGCCGCCTTCCTCTACCGCCACAGCGACGAGGAACGCGTACACATGCTCAAGCTCATCAAGTTCGTGAACGACCGCGGTGGCCGCGCCCTGGTGCCCGCGCTGAAACAACCGCAGAAGGAGTACAAGTCCATCACGCACATCTTCCAGACCCTGCTGGAACACGAGACGGACGTGACGGCCTGCATCAACCAGGTAGTGGACCTCTGCCTGAAGGAGAAGGACTACACCACGCACAACTTCATGCAGTGGTACGTGAGTGAACAGATCGAGGAGGAGACCCTCGCGCGCACGCTCATCGACAAGCTGGAACTGATCGGCACCGACAAGGGCGGTCTCTACCTCTTCGACCGCGACCTGCAAGGCCTGACCGCGCCGGCGAGGGGCGGCGGGGCCTGACCGCTACCAGCGCCACTCTCCTTGAAGCCGTAGCTTTTCTTCGAGGCCCCCGGCGATCAGACGGGCCCGCAGTTCCTCATCCGTGAAGTGACCCGGCAGTTCGTCGGTATTGGCCAGCGCCCACAGCAGCTGACCGGTGCGGCGCACGTTGCCCACCATCGCCGCCGGATCCACCAGCCGCATGTCATCGCAGTCGCTGTGGTAACAGCGATAGACACGCTGGCCGAGGTCGCAGATCGGGTTCAGGGTGGCCACGCCGCGCAGCATGAAGGGCTGGTGGTCGCTGTGCAGCCCGGGCTCGTCGTTGGCGCTGGCGGCGTACGTGGTATCCAGCAGCCGCATAGCGTTCTGCGCATGGTACACCGCGGCCCGCAGCGGTTCCGGCCCGAACGCGTTGAACCCGGCTGGGCCGCCGCTCATATCCAGGTTGATCATGCACTTCACCTGGGCCAGTTGGCCGCTGTGCGCCCACTCCTCAACGAGCGCGGTACTGCCCAGCAATCCCTGCTCCTCACCCATGAAGAGGGCGAACACGATGGTGCGCCGGGGCTTCAGGCCCAGCGCGGCATAGCAGCGGGCGAGGTCGATGATGGAATACGCGCCGATGCCGTTGTCCGTGGCACCGGTGGCCAGGTCCCAGCTATCGAGGTGACCGCCCACTACGATCACCTCATCGGCCTTGTCCGTACCAGGCAGCGTAGCGATCACATTCCGGGCGGAGACGGGCGCGTTGCTGTTGCGCATGCTGATGCGGCCCCGAACGGCTTCCTTGCGTGCGAGCCGCTCCCGCAGCCGCGCGGCGTCCTCCTTGCCGATGCAGGCGGCCGGGATGGCGATGGGGGCATGGGTAACGGACGCGGTGCCGGTGAGCAGCACGCCGCCATCCACATCGTTGGCGAAGAGCACGCCCACGGCGCCGTGGCGGATGGCGAGCGCGGCCTTCTCGCTCCGGTGCAGGTTCGTGGCGCCGGGCGGGGCCGTGGTCAGGTTGAGGTTGACCAGCACGGTGGCGCCACGCACGGCCACCGACAAGCTGTCGAAGTCCGCGGCCAACCCATTGCCCACGTCCACGAGGAGCGCTTCGGTGTCCGCCGAATCCGGCGTCATCGCCAAGGCCACGGAAGAGCACATGACCGGGACTCTATCCGCGCCGATGAACGAGACACTCACGGAACGGCGCTGCCAGGCGGATGCCCGGAAGCTGAACAGCGCTACGTCGCGCAGGCCCGCCACGCGGAACAGGCTGTCGGCCGTCTCCTCAGCCCGGCGGCCGTTGGCCGTGCCGGTAAGCCGGTGACCGATGGTGCGCGTGCTCCACTCCAGCCACGCGTGGCCCATGGGCGCGCGCAGGGCCTCGCGATCGATGGCACGCAGCGTGGCCGTATCCGTCGGCTGAGAACGAACACTGGATTGTGGACAGATGAGCGCGACGGCGAAAAAGCCGAGGATCCGCGCGCTTCTACTTTGTCCCTGTCCCTTCCGCATCCCGCATTTGAACCTGCGCCCCAAAACTACGCCGCGTCCCATATGGTGCCCGCCGAGCATCAGGACGGTCCTGACGCTGCTGTTGCTCGTGCCCGGTTTCGGGCGGGTGGCCGCGCAGCGTGAGGCGGACAAGGACACGCGCGCGATCGTGCAGGCCAGCTACATCTACAACATCGCCAAGCTGATGGAGTGGAAGGACCCCGGCATGAAGAACGGCCCCTTCGTCATCAGCGTGCTGGGCAGCAGCAATCTGTACCAGGAACTGGTGAAAAAATACGCCGAGCGGTCCATCGGCAAGCAGCCCATCGAGGTGCGCAAGTTGCCCAAGGGCGCCGAGATCGGGCCCTGCCACGTGCTGTTCGTGGCGCGCGCCGAGCTGGCCACGCTGCCCGCCGTCCAGAAGTCCATCGCGGGCCGCAACACGCTGCTGGTGACCGAGTACCCCGACGCCATGGAGGACGGGTCGGTGGTGAACTTCGTGGAGGCGGACAACACGGTGAAGTATGAGATCAGCCTGCCGAACGCGCGCAAGCACCGGTTGGAGGTCGGTAGTACTTTGGTCCAATTGGCCTACGCATCGGAGCAATGAGAACGCTGCGGCATATCACCCTGCTCTTCGCCCTGTGCGCGGCTATCGCGGCGTTCGCACAACCGGCCGCGCTCGTGGAGGCCAACCGGCTCTACCAGGGGGGGGACCTCTCCGGCGCTCGTGCCATCCTGGACGGCGCGGTGAAGGACCCGGCCACCGCGCGCAGCCCCGAGACCTGGGTGCTGCGCGGCTTCGTGTACAAGGATCTTTTCAAGGCCCACCCTGGCGGTACCGGTGCCGATGCTCTGCGCGATGAGGCACTCAACAGCCTGTTCACCTGCACGGTGCTGGACACGGTCAGGCAATTCGCCCAGAGCAGCGTGCAGGCCTACGATTACCTGTGCAAGACCTTGTACAACGACGCCGCCCGCGCGCTCAACGAATTGGATGACGCCCGGGCCCTGGCGCTCTACGCGAAGTACAAGGAGAATGTCCTGCGCGCCAACCCCGGACACGGGTTCTCGGGCCGCGACGTCGAGTTCAACAACGCGCTGGGAACGGTGTACACCAAACGGTTCAACCAGGACCGGGAGGACACAGTGTGGTTCAACCGGGCCGCGGCCCTCTACCGCCGCGTGTTGGCCATTGACCCGGACAACTACGGCGCCAACTACAACCTGGCCACGCTGTACTACAACCGGGGCGTGTACAACATCCAGCGCATCAACGCGGGTACCGACCTGCCCACCATCGGGCAGGTACAGGAGGTAAGCAAGGAGTTCTTCCTGCAGGCCCTGCCGTACATGGAGAAGGCCCACAGCATGAATTCCATGCGCCGCGAAACGCTGCTGGGCCTTGAAGGTATCTATTACAGCCTGCAGGACACCGGCAAGAGCGAGGAGTTCAGGCACAAATACGAGGCCCTGGAGCAGGAGACCTCGCCGATGCCGCCCGAGACGCCCAAGGACAGGTAGGCCGCCATGCGATTCAGGCTCACTATCGGCCGCCGTATCGGGATGGGCTTCGGCCTGTTCATCTTCTTCGCCCTGCTCGTGGTGCTGCTCACCAACCGTACCCTGGAGCGCAGCCGCTCGATCAACGCGCAGATCAATACCGTGTACGGCCCCAGCGTGGACGCACTCGTGCGCCTTCGCAACCTGGTGCAAACGGCCCACATGCTCATCAAGTACTGGGCCGTCACCGAGAGCATTCCGGACGCCCCGGAGAAGACCACGCTGATCGCGCTCACCGAAAAGGAACTGCCCGCCCTGCTCGACCGTATCGATACCCTGAGCGCGGGATGGGACCGGGAGGAGGTGGCCCTGCTCAACCGCTGCTTCGACGAGATGGAGCAGCTCTTCGCACTGGAGCGGCGCGTGCGGGAGATCCTGCCCGAACTAGGCAGTTACAAGGACCCCTTGGTGTGGATCGAGCGCAACGAGCTGGCCGAGGAGGGCGGCCCACTGGACCAGCGCACCAACCAGCTGCTGGCCGATGTGGACAAGCTGCTCGCCTTGCAAGAGGCCAAGCGCCAGGACCTCAGCGGTGGCATGATCCGCAGTTTCGACTCGTTGAAGTTCTTCGTGCTCTACCTCGGCAGCGGCCTGGTGATCGTGGGCGTCGTGGTGGCCATCCTCATCGTGCGCAGCATCGTGGCGCCCGTGCGGCGCCTGCGTCACGTGCTGCTGTCCCTGGGCCGAGGCGTGTTCCCACCCACCCGCATTCCGGCGCATAACGACGAGGTGGGCGACATGTCGCGGGCGCTCATGGGCCTCATCGATGGGCTGAAGCGTACCACCGGGTTCAGCCACGCGGTGGCCGCCGGCGACTTCAATACCGAATACCAGCCATTGAGCGACGAGGACGTGCTGGGCCACGCCCTCCTGAAGATGCGCACCGAACTCGGCGAGCGCGAACGCGTGCTGGAGACCAAGGTGAAGGAGCGTACCGAGGAGGTGGTACGTCAGAAGGAGGAGGTGGAACGCCAGAGCCGCAAGGTGGTGGAACTGTACAAGAACGTGACCGACAGCATCCGCTACGCCAAGCGCCTGCAGGAATCCATCCTGCCGCCGGACAAGCGCATCAAGGAGCTGCTTCCCGAGAGCTTCGTGCTCTACCGCCCCAAGGACATCGTGAGCGGCGATTTCTATTGGGTGGAGGAGGTGGGCGGCAAGGTGGTCTTCGCCGCCGTGGACTGCACCGGTCATGGCGTGCCCGGCGCCTTCATGAGCCTCGTGGGTCACAACGGTCTCAACCAGGCCGTGAAAGAGCGAGGCAACACGCGCCCCAGCGACGTGCTCCACGACCTGGACCGCATCTCCTTCGAGGCGCTGCACAAGGACCGCGACCAGTTCATGCGCGACGGCATGGACATGGCGCTCTGCGCGCTGGACCCCCAGCGCATGGTACTGGAGTACGCCGGGGCCAATTGCCCGCTCTACCTCGTGCGCGGCGACGCCATCGAGCAGTACACCCCAGACAAGCGGCCCATCGGCGGGGCCGACCCCGGCGGCAAGCGCTTCACCGACCACCGCATCCACCTGCGCAAGGGCGACCTGGTCTACATCTTCAGCGACGGCTACGCCGACCAGTTCGGCGGGCCGAATGGCAAGAAGTTCCTCCAGCGCCGCTTCCGCGAACTGCTCGTGTCAATCCGCCACGAGCCCATGGAACGCCAGAAGGCGCTGCTCCTCGAAGCGCTGAGCAAGTGGCGCGGCGCACAGGAACAGGTGGACGACATCCTCGTGATGGGGATGCGGGCGTGAGCGAAAAGCAAGAAGGCCAGGAGCCGAAGGCTGCGGATCAGCTTTTCTGCCTCAGACGTTCCACACCGGCGCGTTCGTATGCCCCACGGTATTGGGGTTCATGCACATCACGGGGATCTGCGGCTCGTTGGTGATCACCTCCTGCTCGTTGGGTACGCCCAGCACGCCGAAGATACTGTTCTGCAAGGTGTTCACGATGGTGATCAGGTCCGCGTCCACCCGCACGGCGTAGCGGATGGTGCCCTGCACGATCTCGTCACTGCCCTCTTCCAAGATGTGCGACTCGTGCTCGATGCCGCGCTCGTTCAGATAGCCATTGGCGAAGCGCAGATGGTTCTCCACCTGATGGCGCAGGAACTCGTCCTTCTCATTGGGCGTCACCAGGTAGACCTTGCATTTGAAGTACTTGGCCATATCGGCCACCAAGGTCATCTTCTGGCGGCTTTCTTTCTGAAGGTCCAGCGGTACGACGATCTTCTGATAGCCCGCTGGCCGGATGTTGCGCTCCTGTACCACGATGAAGGGTACCGCGCTGTTGGTGATCACGCGCAGGGCGCGGCTGCCGGTGATGAACTGCATGCCGCGCATGCCGTGCGTGCCCATGATGATGAGCCCCGCACCGATCTCCGCCGCCGCCGTGCCGATAAGGTCGTACAGTGAGCCCACGCGCACCTCCGGAACGAGGGTCTGCCCCACGCCGGCCTTCTGCGCCCGGCCGATGGCCATGTCCAGTTTGGTGCGGGCCTCGTCCACGTCGTCCTTGCTGGCCACGATGTGCAGCAGGTGGATCTCCGCCCCCATGCGCGCGGCCATCACGCTCGCGTGGTTCAACGCGCACTCGGCCACCCTTGTAAAATCGGTGGGGACGAGGATCTTCTTGGTGGGGGTGCTCATCGGCTCCGCGTGTTCGTTTTTCGGGTTGGCGAAAATAGGTCCGGGCGATGGCATGGCGAAAAGCCGTTGACAAACACTTATATCCGCCTGTATCCCAAGTGCCGACCGGATCGCGGAAAAGGCCGGGTGAAGCTTTGCGGCGTCGAACCACAAAAAACCAACGACCATGGAAAAGACGATCGTGAACCGTGTACAGCTACTGGGCAACCTTGGCAAGGATCCTGAGCTGCGCGAATTCGAAGGCGGCAAGAAGAGGGTGCGCTTCAGCGTGGCTACCACCGAGCAGTTCAACTTCGGCAGTGGCAGCAGCAAGGAGGACACGCAATGGCACCAGGTAACCGCCTGGGGGCGCTTGGCCGACGAGGTGGTGGCCGCGCTCAAAAAGGGCAGCCGCGTGAGCTTGGAGGGACGCCTGACCCATAGCAGCTACGAGAAGGACGGGCAGAAACGCTTCTTCACCGAGGTGGTGATGAACAGTTTCCATGTGGTTGACCGTTCGGTGGCCATGCCTGCGGAAGCGGCCGCGTGAGGACGGCTTGCCAGAGGAGTGAAGGGCGTCCAACCGGGCGCCTTTCGCGTTCTCGGCAGCTACCGCTTCAGCACAGGCAACGCGATCGGCCCCGCAGCACCCCCTGCGGAGAGAACGTAAAGCCCGCCGGGAAGCGGGCCCGTGCTGATGGCGGCCGCGCCGTCGTTCGCGAATCTGCCTGACAGCACCACACGGCCAAGCGCGTCGCGCATGATCCATGCTGTGCCGTACCGCACCGCATCGCCCGTCAGCCTCAGTTCATCGGCAAAGGGTACCGGTGCCGCATGCAAGGATGGCGGGCCGGTCGCCTCCTCCACCCCGACCGCCAACGTGAGGAAGATGGCCCCGCATGCCCGCGCCCAGCAGGTGTCCGCCATGGACGGGCGGGCGGCCCGCACGTCAACGCACACCTGGTACTCGCCACCGAACGCGTAACCGTGCTCCGCGTTCGCGATGGAAGTGAGGTCCCCGGAGGCATCACCGTAGTCCCAGGTCCAGTCCAGCAGAATAATATCCTCATTCAACGGGATAGCTTCGGCATTCAGGACCGCCTGCCCGTCCTGGACGGATGCCGACAGACCGAAGAACAGCGACGAATCGCAGGTGCTGGTATTGCCGTCCACGAAGAGGCGCTCGGCGCGTCCGGCCACGCAGGTGGTCTGCAGCTGGTCGTTCAGCGCGCCGATGGAGTGTGACACGTCGTAGGCGCCCGGCAGCGTCCAGAAGTGTTCCGTGTGCTGGTCCAGGCTGGTATTGCCGTCGCCGAAGGTCCACAAGTACAGCACGAAGGGCGCATCACTCTGGCTCTGGTCGGTGAGCGCGAGGTGGTTGTTGCCCAAGGCCGAAACGCTGAAGCCGCTGCTGATCGCGGACGTGCAGGTCTCGGTGTCCCCGGCGTGCGCCACCAAGGCGCTCACCGTGAAGGAGCACCCTTCGGCAAGGATGGTGAGCCGCACGGTATCCGCCCCGGCGGAATCGTACACGTGCGTGGCGAATGCGCCGGTCGCGGAATCACCATCACCAAAATGCCAATGGTGTTCCGCGATGGACGCGCCTATAACGGCTTGGGCCTCATCCGTGAACGCGATGGCGGAACCGTCACTCGCCCATGAGAAGACCGGCCGGAAGCCCGGGCATTGCGCAGCGCCCAGCAGCGCCAGGCATTGCGCCACCGCCAGCAGCGCCG
>Ga0073899_10001544_pt1 | contig 21114 bp, 19 predicted proteins | sample KloWWTmetaKNB5Ph_FD_88975 | JGI IMG/M metagenome (GOLD analysis project Ga0073899, IMG submission 88975) | Active sludge microbial communities from Klosterneuburg, Austria, studying microevolution and ecology of nitrifiers - Klosterneuburg... | ecosystem: Engineered > WWTP > Aerobic digester >... | reverse complement strand
CGTCGAACGCCGCGGCGGCGCCGCGTGGATCACCATCAACCGGCCCGAGCGCATGAATGCCTTTCGCGGCCGCACCTGCGACGAGCTCATCCACGCGCTGCAGCGCGCCGCCTGGGACCGCGAGGTGGGCAGCATCGTGCTCGCCGGCGCCGGCGAGAAGGCCTTCTGCACCGGCGGCGACCAGTCGGCCCACGAAGGCCAGTACGACGGCCGCGGCACCATCGGCTTGCCGATGGAAGAACTGCACGCCGCGTTGCGCGACGCGCCCAAGCCGGTGATCGCGCGTGTGCAGGGTTACGCCATCGGCGGCGGCAACGTGCTGTGCACGGTCTGCGACCTGACCATCGCCTCCGAACGCGCGGTGTTCGGCCAGGTCGGCCCCAAGGTCGGCTCGGTCGACCCCGGCTACGGCACGGCGCTGCTGGCGCGCGTGGTGGGCGAGAAGAAGGCGCGCGAGATGTGGTACCTGTGCCGGCGCTACAGCGCGGCGGAGGCGCTGGCCATGGGGCTGGTGAATGCCGTGGTGCCGCACGAACAACTCGACGCCGAGGTGCAGCGCTGGTGCGACGAGATCCAGCAGCGCAGCCCGACGGCACTGGCCATCGCCAAGCGATCGTTCAATATGGACACCGCGCACCAGGCCGGCATTGCCGGCATGGGTCTTTATGCGCTGAAGCTGTACTACGACAGCGACGAATCGCGCGAAGGCGTGCGCGCCTTCCAGGAAAAGCGCGCGCCCGATTTCCGGCGCCACGCCAAGTAGCCGTTCGAAAGCGAGACCATGCTGCAGATCGTCATCCAGGGCCGCGGCGGCCAAGGCGCGCAGACGGCGGGCAACCTGCTCGCTGCCGCCTTCTTCGCCGCCGGCCGCCAGGTGCAGTGCTTCGCCAGTTATGGCGGCGCGCGCCGCGGCACGCCGGTGAGTTCCTACCTGCGCGTCGACGACCGTCCGATCCGCGTGCGCTGCGACATCGAGCGCGCCGACGCCATCCTGTGCTTCGACGCCACGCTGCTGGCCGGTGCCTTGCGCGCCACGGCCACGGTGGTGGTGGTCAATTCGCAGCGCAGCGCGGGCGAACTGGCGCGCACGCTGCCGGGGCTGCACCTGGTGCCGGTGGACGGGCTGGCCATCGCGCGCCGCCACGGCCTGGGGCGCATCGTCAATTCGGCCCTGCTCGGCGCCTTCGCGCGCGCCATCGGCGCCCCGGACCTGCCGATGCTGGAGGCCACGCTGCGTGAACGCGCACCGAAACTGAAGGACGCCAACGTCGCCGCCTGCGAAGAGGGCTGGCGCTGCGCCGACGCCCAGCTGCGTACGGAGGTGGCGTCATGACGGCAACCCCAGCGGCCGTGCCGCCGATCTGGACCACGGGTTCGACCGAGGTCTTCCACACCGGCACCTGGCGCGCCGCGCTGCCGAGGCACATCCAGGCGCCTTCGCCGTGCCACCAGGCGTGTCCGGTGAACGGCGACATCGCCGAGTGGATCGCACTGGCGCGGCAGCGCGACTGGCGCGGCGCCTTCGACGTGCTGGCGCGCCACAATCCGTTCCCGGCCATCGCCGGCCGCATCTGCCACCACCCCTGCGAGGCGGCCTGCAACCGTGCCGGCTTCGACGAATCGCTGGCCATCTGCAAGCTCGAGCGCTTCGTCGGCGACACCGCCATCACCCAGGGCTGGAGCCTGGAAGCGCCGACCGAGGAACGCAGCGGCCACGTGGCCGTGGTCGGCGGCGGGCCGGCGGGCTTGTCGGCGGCCTTCCAGTTGCGCCGGCGTGGCTGGCGCGTGACGCTGTTCGAGGCGCGCGCCGAGCTGGGCGGCCTCATGCGCCACGGCATCCCGCCCTACCGGCTGGCGCGCAGCGTGCTGGACGCCGAGATCGCGCGCATCGTCGCACTGGGCGTCGTCGTACGCTGCGGCGAGTCCGTCTCCACGCCCGAGGACTTCGAGCGCCTGCGCGCCACGCACGACGCCGTCTTCGTGGCCGTGGGCGCGGCGCGCGTGAAGCGGCTGCCGGCACTCGGCGACGGCCTGCCCGGCGTGATGGACGGCGCGGCCTACCTGGAAGCCTGCAACGCCGGCCATGCGCCGGCCCTGGGGCGCCACGTCGTCGTCATCGGCGGCGGCAGCGCCGCCATCGACGCCGCGCGCAGCGCCCGCCGCGCCGGGCACGAGGTCACGATCCTGGCGCTGGAGAGCCGCGCGCAGATGCCGGCGCAACGCGAGGAAGTGCAGGAGGCGCTGGAGGAAGGCGTGTCGCTGCTCGACGGCGCCATGCTCACGTCGGCCAGCGCCGTGTCACCTGGACTGCGGCTGGACTGCCAGCGCGTGCGCTTCGAGCCCGCCGCCGACGGCCGGCCGTTCAGCGTGGTGCCGCTGGCCGAGGGTCCCTCCAGCCACTTCAGCTTCGCGGCCGATGCGGTGCTCTGTTCCATCGGCCAGGACCCGGACCTGACGCCCTTCGCAGGCGCCCTCCCAGAGCGCGGTGCGCTGCTCGCGGTGGACGAACGCCAGGCCACGGGCGGCGCTGGCGTCTGGGCCGGCGGCGACGTGGCCAGCATGGCCCGCTATGTGACGCAGGCCGTGGGCATGGGCAAGCAGGCGGCGCTGGACATCCACCGCCGGTTGCTGGACGCGGCCGCGCCGGCCGGCGACGATGCGGCCAGCGCGGCTGGGCCGGAAGCCGTGGTGCCGCTGGCCGCCATCGCCACCTGGTACCACCCGAAGGCGCCGCGCGTGACCGAGCAGGTGCGGCTGCCCTCCGAGCGGCACAGTGCCGCGCTGGAAGTGCAATTGGGGCTGGACATCGAGCAGGCGCTGGCCGAGGCCGGGCGCTGCTTCTCCTGCGGCACCTGCATCCACTGCGACAACTGCGTCGTCTATTGCCCCGACCTCGCCGTGGCCCGCGTCGATGTCGGCTACGAGGTGCTGGCCGACTACTGCAAGGGCTGCGGGCTGTGCGTGCGTGAATGTCCGACGGGGTCGATGAAGATGGTCGAGGAGCGGCGATGAGCGCCGCACGGCCGTTCCGAAGGCGCTCGCTCCCCCTCGGGGGGACGGCGCAAAGCGCCAAGGGGGCACCATGAATTCGGCAGAAGACAAGCCCGTGCTGCTGACCGGCAACCATGCCGTGGCCTGGGCCGCACGGCTGGCGCGGCCGAAGGTGGCACCGGTCTACCCGATCACGCCGCAGACGCCGGTGCTGGAACTGCTGACCGAATTCCAGGCCCGCGGCGAATTCGACGCCGAGATCATCACCGTCGAATCCGAGCACTCGGTGATGTCGGCCTGCATCCCGGCGTCGCTGGCCGGCGTGCGCGTCTTCACCGCCACCGCGTCGCAGGGCCTGCTGCTGATGCATGAACTGCTGCACTACGCGGCCGGCGCGCGGGCGCCGATCGTGATGGCCAACGTCAACCGCACGGTGGCCTCGCCCTGGGCCTTATGGCCCGATCAGACCGACAGCCTGGCGCAGCGCGACACCGGCTGGATCCAGTATTACGTGGAGACCGCGCAGGAGGCACTGGACACCGTGCTGCAAGCCTACCGCGTGGCCGAACAGGTGCTGCTGCCGGCGATGGTGAACCTGGACGCGTTCTATGTCTCGCATGCGCTGGAGCCGGTGCGCGTGCCGTCGCAGGCAACGGTCGACGCCTACCTGCCGCCGTTCCAGCCACTGCACCGCCTGGATACGGCGCATGTCGAGTCCTGGGGCAACGTCGTCAGCCAGGACATGTTCTACCGCCACCGCCAGGCCACCGAGGAGGCCATGGCCCGCGTGCCGGGGCTGGCTGCCGACGCCGACCGCGAGTGGGCCGGGCATACGCAGCGCAGCTGGGGCGTGGTGGAACGCTACCGCTGCGAAGGCGCGGCCACCGTCATCGTCACGCTGGGCAGCATGTGCGGCACGGCGCGGGACGCGGTGGACGCGATGCGCGCCGCCGGCCAAGCCGTGGGGCTGGTCAAGCTGCGGCTGTTCCGCCCGTTGCCGGTGGCGGCGCTGCGCGCTGCGCTGGCCGGCGTGGCCGACGTGGTCGTACTCGACCGCAACCATTCGCCCGGCATCGGCGGCGTGCTGCACCAGGAATTGCGGGCCGCGCTGTACGGCCTGCCGCAGGCGCCGCGCATCCACGGCCTGCTGGCCGGCGTGGGCGGCGTCAACGTGCCGGTGGACAAGATCCGCGACTTCGTGCAGGGCGTGGTCGGCACGCCGACGGTGCCCGAATCGTTGTGGGTGCGCTGAACGGCAGACAACCAACGGAGTGCACTTGATGGATCTGATCGACCTGCCGCCAGAACCCATGCTCTGCTCGGGACACGCCGCCTGCCCGGGCTGCGTCGACGCGCTCTCGGTGCGCCACGTGCTGGCGATGCTGGGGCCGGACACGATGGCGGTGATTCCGCCGTCGTGCATGGCCATCATCGCCGGGCCGCAACCCTACAGTTCGTTGAAGATCCCCGTCTACCAGCCGACGCTGGAAGCCAGCGCGGCGGCGGCCTCGGGGCTGCGCCGCGCGCTCGACGCCCAGGGCAAGCAGGAAACCACGGTGATCGTGCTGGCCGGTGACGGCGGCACTTACGATATCGGCTTCCAGTGCCTGTCGTCGGCCGCCGAGCGCAACGAGAACTTCATCTATTTCTGCCTCGACAACGAGGGCTACATGAATACCGGCGCGCAGAAGTCGTCTTCCACGCCGCATTACGCCTGGACCGGCTCCACGCCGGCGGGCAAGACCTCGCGCAAGAAGAACATGACCGAGATCATGGCCGCGCACGGCGTGCCCTACGTGGCCACCGCCAGCGTGGGCCACCTGGCCGACCTGAAGCGCAAGGTGATGCGCGCCAAGGCGCTGCGCGGCACGCGCTTCATCACGCTGCTGATCCCCTGCCTGGACGGCTGGGGCCTGGCCGACGACGCCGGCCTCACCGCGGCGCGGCTGGCGGTGGAGACCGGCGCCTTCCCCTTGTACGAGATCGAGGACGGCCTTCGCTACACGGTGAATGCCGGCAAGACGCGGCCGATCGGCGAATACCTCGCGCTGCAGCGCCGCTACCGCCACATGAGCGGCGAACAGGTCACCGAGCTGCAGGCCGAGATCGACGACGGCTGGGCGCGCCTGCAACGCCAGGCGGCACCGGATCACACGGTTCCGGCCTGAACCCGGCCGGCCGACGGCACAATCGGCCCTTCGCAGGCGTGGTCGCCGAAATCACGCCGCCAGATTCACCCACCGCAGGAGACCTGTCCATGACCACCCGTCGCACGCCCCTGATCCTCGGCGCCCTCGCCGCCGCCCTCGCCTTCGCCGGCGCTCCCGCCTGGGCACAACAGGCCAAGCTGAAGGTGGGCCTGATGCTGCCCTACACCGGCACCTTCGCCGCGCTCGGCACCGCGATCGAGAACGGCTTCCGCCTCTACGTCGCCGAACAGGGCGGCAAGCTCGGCGGGCGCGAGATCGAGTGGTTCAAGGTCGACGACGAGTCCGACCCGTCCAAGGCGACCGACAACGTCAACAAGCTGATCAAGCGCGACAACGTCGACGTGCTCGTGGGCAGCGTGCACTCCGGCGTGGCGATGGCGATGGCGCGGGTGGCGCGCGACAGCGGCACGATGCTGATCGTTCCCAACGCCGGCGCCGATGCCGTGACCGGCCCGATGTGCGCCCCGCACATCTTCCGCAGTTCGTTCTCTAACTGGCAGCCCGGCTACGCCATGGGCGAGGTGATGGCCAAGAAGGGCCACAAGAAGGTCGTCACGATCACCTGGAAATATGCCGCCGGCGACGAATCGGTGAAGGGTTTCCGCGAGGCCTTCGAGAAGGCCGGCGGCCAAGTCGTCAAGGACCTGAGCCTGCCGTTCCCGAATGTCGAATTCCAGGCCCTGCTGACCGAAATCGCGTCGCTCAAGCCCGATGCGGTCTACACCTTCTTCGCTGGTGGCGGCGCAGTGAAATTCGTCAAGGACTATGCCGGCGCCGGGCTCAAGGCGTCGATCCCGCTGTACGGCGCCGGCTTCCTGACCGACGGCACGCTGGAAGCGCAAGGCGCCGCCGCCGACGGCCTGTTGACCACGCTGCACTACGGCGACAGCCTGGAGACACCGCGCGACAAGGCCTTCCGCCTGGCCTACGCCAAGGGCTACAAGCTGCAGCCCGACGTCTATGCGGTTCAGGGCTACGATGCGGCGCAGATGCTGGGCATCGGCCTGGCGGCCACCAAGGGCGACATCACCAAGAAGGCCGAATTCGCCGCTGCGGTGGGTAAGGCCCGAATCGACAGCCCGCGCGGCCCGTTCACGCTGAGCAAGTCGCACAATCCGGTGCAGGACATCTATCTGCGCCAGGTGGTGGGCAAGGAGAACAAGGTCGTCGGCGTGGCGTCGAAGGCCCTGGCCGACCCGGGCCGCGGCTGCCGGATGTAGCCGATCTTTCTGCTACGCGACCCGATCTCGGGCCTGTGCTGCTCGCCGTACGGGTGTACGGCTGCGCTGCTCGACCCGACCTCGGGCCGCTCGCGACGAAATCTCGGCCACATCCGGTCGCGGAAACCCTTTCAACTTCCGGGTGTGAATGGACCTCGCCACCTTCCTGATCCAGTGCCTGAACAGCCTGCAATACGGGCTGCTGCTGTTCCTCGTCGCATCGGGGCTGACGCTGATCTTCGGCATCATGGGCGTCATCAACCTGGCGCACGGCAGCTTCTACATGATCGGCGCCTACATGGCCTATGCGCTGGCGCCGTTCGTGGCCTCGACGCTGGGGGGCGGGTTCTTCGCCACCCTAGCCCTGGGGCTGGTGCTGGCGGTGCTGCTGGGCTACCTGCTCGAGTGGGCCTTCTTCAGCTTTCTCTACGGGCGCGAGCACCTGCAGCAGGTGCTGATGACCTACGGCCTGATCCTGGTGTTCGAGGAACTGCGCAGCATCCTGGTCGGTGACGACGTGCATGGCGTTCCGCCGCCGGCCTGGCTGGCGGGCGCCATTCCGCTGGGCGAACTGATGACCTACCCGGTCTACCGGCTGTTCATCTCCGCGGTCTGCCTGGGCGTGGCGCTGCTGATGTGGTACGTGCTGGCACGCACGCGGCTGGGCATGAAGATCCGCGCCGGCGCCACCCATCGCGAGATGGTGCAGTCGCTGGGCGTGGACATCACGCTGCTGTACCGCGTGGTCTTCGCCGCCGGCGTGGCGCTGGCGGTGCTGGCCGGCATGGTGGCGGCGCCGGTATCGTCGGTCTACCCGGGCATGGGCAACCAGGTGCTGATCATCTGCTTCGTGGTGGTGGTCATCGGCGGCATCGGCTCGATCCGCGGTGCACTGCTGGCCGCGCTGCTCATCGGCGTTGCCGAGACCTTCGGCACCGTGCTTCTTCCGCATGCCGCCGGCGTGCTGGTCTATGTGCTGATGGCGCTGATCCTGCTGTGGAAGCCGGGCGGGCTGTTCCGGGCCGGTTCATGAATCCGGCGCGCATCGTGCCGGTGCTGCTGGCCACGCTGGCGCTGGCGCTGTGGCCGCTGGCCGCCGGCAGCTACGGCATCGACTTCGCCACCAAGACCATGATCTTCGCCATCCTGGCGCTGAGCCTGGAACTGCTGGTGGGAACCACCGGGCTGGTTTGCTTCGGCCAGGCGGCGCTGTTCGGTCTGGCCGGCTACGCGGTGGTGCAGCTGTCGCCGGCGGACGCGCCGGCATCGCTGTTCTGGCTGCTTCCGGTGTCGATGGCGGTGGCTGCCGCCTACGCGCTGTTCATGGGTGCGCTTTCGCTGCGCACGCGCGGCGTCTACTTCATCATGGTCACGCTGGCCTTCGCGCAGATGGCCTACTACGTGGTGCACGACACGCCGCTGGGCGGCGGCACCGACGGCATCTATCTGTCGCTGAAGCCGGTCGCCGAGATCGGCTCCACGGTGCTGCTGGACCTGGGCGACCCGCTGGCGCTGTACTACTTCGTGCTCGGCGCCCTGGCGCTGGTCTTCGTCTTCCTGGCCCTGCTGCTGCGTTCACCCTTCGGGCGCGCCCTTGCCGGCATCCGCATCAACGAGCAGCGCATGCGCGCCACCGGCTTTACCACCTACCCGTACAAGCTCGCGGCATTCGTCATCTCCGGCGCCATTGCCGGGCTGGGCGGGTTCCTGTTCGCGGTGAAGGACGGTTATGTCAACCCCGAATTGCTGAGCTGGCACCTCTCGGGGTCCGTGCTGGTCATGATCATCCTGGGCGGCATCGGCCACCTGCGAGGCGCCGTCATCGGCGCCTTCGCCTTCGCGCTGCTGCAGGAGTTCTTCAAGTCCGAGGCGATCTTCGGCGACTTCTCCAAGCACTGGCTGCTGGGCCTGGGGCTGACCATCATCGTGAGCGTGGCGCTGCTGCCGCGCGGCCTGATCGGTATCGGCGCGCTGCTCAGCCGTCGCCTGCAACGCCGCGTGGGAGGCACGCTGTGAGCGAGGTACTGCTGCGCGCCAGCCAGCTCACGCGCCGCTTCGGCGGCCTGGTGGCGGTGGACGGCGTATCGCTGGAGCTGCAGCGCGGGACGGTGCACGCCGTGATCGGTACCAACGGTGCCGGCAAGTCGACCCTGATCAATATCCTGTCCGGCGAGCTGGCTGCCAGCAGCGGCCGCGTCGAACTTCGCGGCACCGACATCACGCGCTGGTCGCAGCCGCGGCGCGCGCGCGCCGGCGTCGGCCGCAGCTACCAGCGCACCACCATCTACCCGGTCTTCACGGTGCTGGAGAACTGCCGGCTGGCGGCCCAGGCGCGCCACCCGCGGCCCTGGGCCTGGTGGGCCGATGCGGATGCCTGCCCGCACAGCGTGCCCGCGGCGCGCGACGCCGCGGCGCGCGCCGGACTGGCCGACTGGCTGGACCGGCCGGCCGGCACGCTGTCGCACGGCCAGCGGCGGCAGCTGGAGATTGCCATGTGCCTGGCCACCCAGCCCGAGGTGCTGCTGCTGGACGAACCCCTGGCCGGCATGGGCGCCGAGGAGACCGAACGCATGCTGGCGCTGCTGGGCGAGCTCAAGGCCGGCCATGCCATCGCGCTGGTGGAACACGACATGGATGCCGTCTTCCGCATCGCCGACCGCATCACGGTGATGGTCAACGGCGCCGTGCTGGCCAGCGGCGAGCCGCAGGCGGTGAAGGCCAATGCCGAGGTGCAGGCGGCCTATCTCGGGGGCGCCGAATGAGTCGCGACTCGGCCGCAGCCGCACCGCCGCTGCTGCTGCAGGCGCAGGGCCTGCATGCCTGGTACGGCGCCAGCCATGTGTTGCACGGCGTGGACATCAGCATCGCCCACGGCCAGACGGTGGGCCTGCTCGGCCGCAACGGCATGGGCAAGAGCACACTGATCCGCAGCCTGCTCGGGCACGTGACCGAGCGCAAGGGCCGCATCGTGATCGACGGCCACGACCTGTCGCGCGCCCGGCCGCACGAGGTGGCGCGGCGCGGCGTGGCCTACGTGCCCGAAGGCCGCGGCGTGTTTCCCAATTTGACGGTGCTCGAGAACCTGGTGATGGCCGCGCGCCCGGCCCCGGCCGGCAGCGGCCAAGGTGCCGGCTGGCCGCTGGAGCGCGTGCTGCAGACCTTTCCGCGGCTGGCCGAACGCCTGAAGCACCTGGGCGCACAGCTCTCGGGCGGCGAGCAGCAGATGCTGGCCATCGGCCGCGCGCTGATGACGCACCCGAAGCTGATCATCCTGGACGAGGCCACCGAAGGCCTGGCACCGCAGATCGTGGCCGAGATCTGGCGCGTGGTGGAAGCCATCCGCAACGACGGCATCGCGACGCTGATCGTCGACCGCGACTACCGCAAGGTGGCGGCGCAGGCCGAACGGCTGGTGGTGCTGCTGAAGGGCGAGGTGGTGCTGGCCGGCGCAGCCGCCGAGTTGCGCCATGGTGAGGCGCTGGCGGGGTTCCTGGGCCTCTGAGCTTGGCCTTCGAGCCGGGGCTTGTGGACGGCGCTTCGAACGGCCTCGCACGCGGCACAATTTGTCGCCCCCGTTGGAACCCTTCCCCGCCGCCGCCATGAGCTTGATCGAACACTACGCCACCTTGCGCCAGGTGCACATCGGCTTCGTCACCGCCAGCGGCACGCTGTTCGCGCTGCGCGCCTTCGCCACGCTGGTCGGTGCACGCTGGCCGCTGCGGTTGCCCGCCCGCGCTGCGAGCTGGGTCGTCGACACCGGGCTGCTGAGCGCCGGCTCGCTGCTGTGGGCCACGCTGCAGATCAACCCGCTGGTGCAGACCTGGCTCGGCGCCAAGCTGGCGCTGCTGCTGGTCTATGTCGGGCTGGGCACGATGGCGCTGCGGCGCGCCCGCACGCCTGCGGCTCGGCTGGCCTGGACGCTGGCGGCGCTGGGCTGCTTCGGCTGGATGGTCGCCACCGCACTGGCGCACGACGTGCGGGGGCCCCTGGCGTGGCTGGAACCGGTGCGCTGAGGACCCTGCGGCAAGCGCATCAGGTGGCCGGGCCGGGCGCAGCCGTTTCGTCCGGCGCGGCCTTCGGCACCGCCGTCGGCGTGAAGGCATCGGAGAAGCAGAACTGCTCGCCCAGTCCGTGCGCCAGGAAGTCGGGCACCGCCGCCTCCACCATGCGCACCGAACCGCAGGCGTAGACCTCGTAACCGCTGAGGTCGGGGTGGTCGGCCAGCAGCGCCTCGTGCACGTAGCCGCGCCGGCCGGTCCACGATGCATCGTCGCCGGCTTCCGACAGCACGGGTACGAAGCGGAAATTGGCGTGTTCGCGCTGCCAGCGTTCGATGGTGTCGAGCAGGTACAGGTCGCCCGCCGTGCGCACGCCCCAGTACAGCTCCATCGGTCGACTCACGCCCTTGCGGAAGGCGTCTTCTAGGATGCTCTTGATGGGCGCGAAACCGGTGGCGCCGGCCAGGAAGAGGATCGGTCGCTCGCTGTCGTGCAGCGTGAAGCGGCCCAGCGGGCCTTCGAAATCGAGCGTATCACCGACCTTCATGCCCTCGAAGACATGGGTGGTGAAACGGCCGCCGGGGATCAGCCGCACGTGCAGTTCGATCACGTCGCCGGCCGTCGACGGCGGCTGGCCCGGGTCGGCCGGCGGATTGGCGAACGAGAAGGCACGCTTGGCGCCGTCTTCGAGAATGATATTGATGTACTGGCCCGCCACGAAAGCCAGCTTCTCGTTGCCGGGCAGCGCGACGAACAGGCGCATCAGGTCGGGTGAGATGCGTTCCATCGCCGTCACGCGCCCCTGCAGGCGGCGCAGTTCCGTGGCTTCGCTGGCGGCCAGCGAGGCCACGCCCTCGACTTCCAGTTCCACGTCTTCCAGCGCCACCGCGCAGCACATCAGCGCCTGACCGCGCGCCTGCATGGCCGCGGTCAGTGCCGCGGCCTGGAACGGGCCGGGGTCGACGCGGCCGTTGAGCACCGTGCACAGGCACAGGCCGCAGCCGCCGGCGCGGCAGTCGTAGGGCAGCTTCAGGCCGGCGCGCAGGCCGGCTTCGAGCAGCGTCTCGCCGGCTCGCGCGGAGATGCGTGCCGGCCCCGGATGCAGCGTGACGTGGTGCGCCTGCTTGTTGCCGCGCCGCGGCGGCAGCCAGGGCAATGCCAGAAGCAGCAGCGTGGCGCCGCCCACCAGGCCCCACACGGCACCCAGCGGCCAGGTATCCATGAGCGGAAACAGGGTCAGCAGGAACCAGTCCAGCGCCAGCAAGGCCGGCGCGGTGTTCAGGTCGGCCGGTCCCTGGCTGGCCACCGGCGTGACCAGCGCCAGCACCAGCAGCGTGATCATCAGCGCCAGCGCGATCGGCCGCGGCGGCTGCGTCGCGGCCTTGGGCACTCGCTGCACGTGGACCCACATCAGCAGCAGCATGACCAGCGGCACGCCGATGTGGATGAAGACGAGCAGCGAGAACAGGCGGTTGCTCACGTGCTCGGGCAGGATGAAGTTGCGGATCAGCGTACCGCCGAAACCGGGTATCCAGTCCAGCCATTCGAAGCTGCCCTGGGTGACGTACTGCGCCAGCCGGTCCCAGGGCAGCATGTAGCCGTTGACGCCGGCCACGTAGGCCAGCCAGATGAGTACCACGCCGGTGACCCAGGAGAACCAGCGAAAGCCGCGCAGGCGGTCGAAGGCGAAATAGCGCACCGCGTGGATGAGCATGGTGAGCACCAGCGCGTCGGACGCATGCCGGTGCACCGTGCGCACCACGCCGCCGGCACCCCACAGCCCGTGCGTGATGGCCTCCACCGAGTTGTACGCGCCGGTGACGCTGGTGTCGAAGAATGCGTAGAGCACGAGCCCGGTCACACCCACCACCCAGAACAGGAAGAAGGTGATGGCGCCCAGGTGGTACAGCGGGTTGAGGCGGTCGCCGAAGGCGCGATTGAACAGCGCCTCCGCGCTCATGAAGGCCGCACGCAGCGCGCGCTGCATCAACGCGATCATCGCGTTGGCTCCGTGATCGAGATCATGGCGCGCCCCTCATGAGTGCCGGCGCATGGCGCGTGCCACCACGACTACGAAAAGCAGCCCGCCGCAGATGGCCAGCAGCCCGCCCAGGCCCATCAGGCCCATGCCGGCCACCTCGCCCGTGCTGCGCAGCACCTGCTCTGCACCGGCGACCTTGCGCTGCACGCCGTAGCCGCCCGACCACACCAGGCCCACGATGTGCAGCAACTGCCCCACGCCATACAGCCAGGGCTGCAGCACCGCCAGGCGGCCGCTGGGTGCGCGGTAGCCCAGCTGCGGCAGCAGGTGGAAGACCAGGCCCATCAGCGCCAGCGTCACGCCGACGATGCAGCCGTGGTAGTGCGCCGGGATCTTGACGTTGCTGCCGCTGATGGTGAGGCCGATCACGCCGCCGGCCACGAACAGCAGCATCGAGGCCAGCAGCGCCGCCCGCAGCGGACGCCGCTCGGCCGCCAGCTGCCGCAGTGGCGCCAGCGCCAGCAGCACCGCCAGCGCCAGCGGCGCAATGGCCAGGCCGCCGCCGAAGCGCATGCCCCAGGTGTGCATGTCTCGGTGTTCCACGCTGCTCACGTCGTGCATCAGGTAGGCCAGCGGCGTGCCGAAGACGCCCGCCAGCGCCAGCGCGAAGAGCAGCAGCACGATGCGCGGGGACAGCGGGATGCGCCCACCGCAGGCCTGCGCCAGCGCCAGCCAGGCCACCAGCATGAGCAGCGTCCAGGTGAACTGCAGCGCATGGCCACCGCCCCAGAACAGGATCTCGTAATAGGCCTTCGGCGGCAGCGAGGTCGGCACCAGGGCCAGCGACCAGGCAAAGGCCAGCAAAGCCACGGCGGTGGCCACCACGCTGGCGTGCAGCCCGAAGCGCAAGGCCCCGGCGCCGTCCAGCGCCGGGCCGATCGGCGCCGCACGCACCAGGCCCTGCAGCACCAGCAGCAGCGCGCCGACGCCGAACACGCCCACCGCGGCGCGGAACGTGGTGCTGTCGAGCATGGGAATGTAGTTGGCCATCACCGGCTGGCCGGGGTCGACGAAGGCCGCCAGCGCCATGCCTGCCGCACCTGCCGCGCACAGCAGCAGCGGCAGCCGGGCCAGCGCCGCGCCGGCACGCGATCGTGCCGACCGCAGGTTCAGGCTCCACAGCAAGCCGGCGATGGCCACGAACCAGACCAGCACCGAGAGGTCCACGTGCACCACCAGCGCGACGCGGAAGAAGTCGCCCGCCGGCAGCCAGGCATTGATGCCCGGCGTGCGCGCCAGCACCAGCAGCACCGAGAACAGCCCCGATCCCACCAGCGCGGCCAGCGCCAGCCACAACCAGGCGCGCGCCAGGCCGCGCTGGCCGGCTGCCACTGCCGGCAGCGTGTAGGCCGCCGGCCTGGAAGCGGTGGCGGGCCCGGGCACGGTGCCGGGGGCGTAGGCCGGCCGCCTGGCCTGGCCAGAGTCGACCGAAGTGAGTGTGTTCATTGCAGCGTGATGCCGCCTTTCCCGGCGTCGAAATCGATGACCAGCACCTGGCCGGGCACCAGCTTCACGGTGGATTCGTGTCGATAGGCCTGGTCGCGCGCCCGCACGTCGTCCGATAGTCGCACGGTGATGAGGTGCTCACCGGCCGGTACCACCAGGCGTTCATAGACCGCCGATGCGCCGTCCTTGGACAGGCCCGTGGGTGGCGCGATGCGCTTGAGCACCGTGGTGCCGTTCAGGTCCACCTCCACCGTCACCGGCGAGCGCTCGCGCGGGCAGACCGTGGGCGCGCGCATGTTCGGCGGCAGCTTGGCCAGTTCGGCGGCACTGAGGGTGCGGCAGTCGCCCACCGGCTTGCCGACGCGCGAAAAGCTGAGCTTGATGAGCGCCTGATCCTCGCCCAGGTGCCGGTACGGCGGCCATTGCGAGAAGACGCCGATGGCCAGCGCGAACAGCCCGTACAGCAGCACCTGGCCGATCCAGGCCCCGGCGCCGAGTGGCCTGGCGGGACGAATTTTCGCGGTGTCAGGCATGGTGAAGGCGGGCCGGCAAGTCGGCGTCGGGTTCGAGAGGGATGACACGGCGGCGCAGACGCTCCAGCCCGGCCAGCAACTGGGCTTCGTCGCCCGGGCCGGCGAAGACCAGTTCCAGACGCTCGCGCGCCACGCTCGCGCGCAGGTGCGGTTCGCGCTGGCCGGCCAGGCGCTCGGCCGTCCAGCGCTCGCCGAGACGGAATTCGCAGCCGCCTTCGCTGCAGGCCGCCACCAGCACGCCGGCGGCCCCGTCGCGCAGTGCATATTCGACGAACGAAGGCGGCAGCTGGCCCGTGCACAGCAAGCTGAAGGGGCTCACGTCGGCACCGCCGAGGTTGCTGCAGCGCGCGCCGTGGTCGCAGCCGAACACCACCAGCGGCCGTGCCGAAGGCGAAGCCGCCAGCGCTTGCTGCAATTGGCGGCGCAGGGCGCTCACGGTGAGCTGCGGCATGTCGATGCCGGTGACGAGCTGCGCCGCGCTGCGAAACGGTGTCGACGACGGGCAGGCACCGGCGCAGATGCCGCAGCCGGCGCACAGGTCGGGGTCCACCTGCGCCAGCGTGCGGCCGATACGCTGATTGGGGTGCGGCACCATGGTGATGGCGGCGTAGGGGCAGTCGGCGAAGCAGCGCCGGCAGCCGTTGCAGTTGGCGGCGTCGACCACCGCCACCGCCGCCCGCGCCGGCTGCGGCAGGAAGGGCAGCGCGAAGAGCAGCAGCGTGCCGCCGCCGACCAGCACCCACACGAAGGCCGGCGAGGTGGCATAGGTGAGCGGGTGCAGGAAGAGCAGGATCCAGTCCAGCCGCAGCTCACCCGGCACGCGGGCCAGCGCCGCCGGCGCATGGCTCGTCACGGGCCAGGCCAGCGCCAGCACGGCCAGCGTGGCCAACAGGCCCAGCGCCAAGGCGCGCGGCGGCATCACCGCAGCGCGCGTGACGCGCTGGATGTGGAACCACAGCCCGAACAGCAGCAGCAGCGGCACGCCGATATGCACGAAGACGAAGAGCGAGAACAGGCGGTCGCTCACCGCCTCGACAGCGAGGAAATTGCGCGCCAGCGGTGCCGCCATCATGGGCAGCGCGTCGAACCACTCCAGGCTGGCGATGGCCGAGAACTGGCCCAGTTCGTCCCAGTTGATCCAGAAGCCGCCGATCGCGCCGACGAAGACGAAGCCGATCAGCGGCACGCCGGTCAGCCAGTGGAAGCGCCGAAAGCCGCGCTCGTGGCCGTGCAGCCACTCGCGCAGCAGATGCAGGCCCATCGCCAGCACCAGCACGTCCGCGGCGTAGCGGTGCAGGCCGCGCAACAGCCGGCCCAGGCCCAGCGGCAGGCGCGAAAGTTCCTCGATCGAGCGCCAGGCCCCCGCCACCGAGGTGTCGAAGAAGATGAACAGCACCACGCCGCTGGCCGCCAGCAGCCAGAAGGCGAGAAAGCCGATGGCACCCAGGTGGCGCAGCGGGTTCAACGCCGAGCCGAAAGCGGTGTCGAAGCCGCCTTCGATGGTGCGCCAGACCTTCAGGCCGTGCTGCCGGAAGCTTGCCGTGGGGCGTTGCATGAGAGCCTGCGTGCACGCCGCTGGTCGCGCCATTCGAACAGGAAATACAGCGCCACGCTGCTGAAGAACAGCAGGCCGCCGATGATTTCGAAGATGAGCTTCCAGTCGTAGCGGTACTCGCCGGTGTCGGGGTCGTAGACGGTGCACAGGATGCGCACGCGCTCGACCATCGCCGCCAGCGTGGAGGCCGCCGCCGGCGGTGCATTCAGCAGCAGTTGGCGCAGCGGCGCACCGAGCTGGTCGGCACGCAGGCGGTCGCCGTAGACCTGGGCGTGGATGCGGCCCTCGGCGTCGACCACGGTGACGCCGAGCACGTGGTCGAAACCGGCCGGCGTGGCGACGAAGCTGAAACCGAAGGCGCGCGTGAGCTCCTCGACGCTTTGCCGCGGCGGACTGAGGAATTCCCAGTTGCGGTGTTCGATGCGATGCTGGCGCGCGAAAGAGCGCATCGCGTCCGGCGAATCGAACGGCTGGTTGAAGCCGATGCTGACGACGTTGAACTGGTGTTCGCCGAGCAAACGGTCCAGGCCCTTCACGGCCTCGTACAGCGAACGTGTCTGCGTCGGGCAGACCTGGAAGCAGCCTGTGTAGATGAAGCTCACCAGCAGCGGCTTGCCGCGGTAGTCCGACAAGCGCACCGGGCGGCCGCTGCGGTCGAGCAATGGCAGGTCGGGAACGATGCGTCCGATGGCGGCCTCGGCGGCGCGCAGGGCCGCGGACTCGTCCAGCGCCGGCACCGTGCCGGCCTCGCGCGGCGCGGGATCGGCGCGCTCGACGATGGGGCCAGCGGCCGATTTCGTCGCCGGGGCGACCGTCTCGCCGGCCGAGGCGGCGAAGGAGACGCTCAGGACCAGCGCCGCCAGGGCGCTGCCCAAGCGCGTCAGCCCGTTATGCCGACCAGCTAAAGAGAGCGCGAAGCGCGAGCGCGGAACATCAGCGCAGAGCAGCATCGATGACCACCGCCGCCAGCAGCGCGCTGAGCTGCACCATCGACGCGAAGAAGGCCGCCATCGCCGTCTGGCGGCTGGGCTGGCGCGCCAGCGCATGCGTCTTGCGCAGGAAGTGCACACCACCGGCCAGCGCGCCTGCGAAGACGATCCAGCCGGCACCGAAGAAGACCGGCAGCAGCGACACCGCCACCAGGGCCACGGTGCTGCCGTGCACGATGCGCGCGGCCCGGGCCGCGCCCACCACCACCGGCAGCATGGGCACGCCGGCGGCGGCATATTGCGACTGGTTGGCGATGGCCAGGCTCCAGAAGTGTGGCGGCGTCCACAGGAACAGCACCAGCGCCAGCAGCAGCGCCAAGGGGCCCACCTGCGGGTTCACCGCGGCGGCGCCGGCGAGCACGGCAAAGCTGCCGGCCAGGCCGCCGATGACGATATTCCACGGCGTGCGCCGCTTCAACCCCAGCGTATAGACGCCGGCGTAGGTGAGCGCGCCCAGCAACACGAAGCCGGCGGCGCTGAGGTTCACCACCCAGGCCGCCATCGACACCGCGAACACCAGCAGCGCCACGATGACCAGCAGCCAGCCGAAGCTGCGCGGCAGCGCGCCGCTGGCGAAGGCGCGCGAACGCGTGCGCGCCATCAGGCGATCGCTGTCGGCTTCGACGAACTGGTTGAAGGCGCCCGCGCTGGCCGAGGCCAGCAGCACCGACAGCGCCAGCACCAGGGCCTGCAGCGGCGCCACCGAGCCCTCGGGCACGATGAACAAGCCGCCCAGCGCAGTGGCCATGATGAGCACGCTGATGCGCAGCTTGAACACGCCGAGCACCGTGCGCCAATGCACCCCGCCGCGCACGGCGGCAGACTCGCCGGCCGAAGTGGCCAGTGCCGTTGCAGGGGACGCGGCGGTCTGCGAGCTGCGGTTCATGGCGAGTCTCCGGGTGTCGTTGCCGTGCGGGTCGAAGTCAGGCGCTGCTGCCCACTCGGCTCAGCTCAGGCCCCACAAGGTGGAGAGGTACTTCCAGTTGATGAAGTAGTACAGCACGAAGGCCAGCAGGAAGACCATCGCCAGCGCGAAGGTGCCCGGCGCCGCGAATCCCATCGAACCATAGGTCTGCGCCACGGCCGAAGGGGCGGTGCGGGGAATGGGCGTGAACTTGCCGCTGGCCGGGCCGCCTTCGAGCGCGCGCCCCCACAGCAGCGAGCCCACCGTGATGTAGATGTAGATCGCGCCGCCGGCGATGGCCGCGATGCCGGCCACGCCCACCAGCGCCATCATCAGGTAGGCCGCACCCGGCCACTCATAGGCCAGTGCCGCGCCCTGGAAGGCCATGTCCCAGTGGCGCCGCGACACCCCCAGCGTGCCTGCGCCCATCATCACCAGGCAGAAGAAATACATCGAGAAGCCGAAGAGGTAGGGCTGCCACTTGGCCAGCGTCGGGGCGATCATCTCGCGCTTGAACAGTACCGGGATCAGGTAGTAGGTGAGCGCCATGAACGTGAGCGTGGTGCCCACCACCACCGTGGCGTGGAAGTGCCCCGGCACGTAGATCGTGTTGTGAATGATCATGTTCAGCTGCTCGGTGCCCATCATCACGCCCGAGATGCCGCCCAGGAAGCCGAAGCCGATGATCGAGATGAAGACGCCGCTGAAGGAGGGGTTGCTCCACGGCGCCTTGCGCAGCCACTCGAACAGGCCCTTTGTGAAACCCTTCTGGCGCTGCGCGACTTCCATCGCACCGGGGATCGTCAGGCCGTGCAGCATCGAGGCCAGCACCGCGAAATACATGAAGTAGCTGGTGTTGACGACCTTCCAGCCGGTGGAAAGACCCGGGTCGGCCAGCAGGTGGTGCGCGCTGGCCAGTTGCAGGAACAGGATGTAGAGCAGGAAGGCGGTGCGGCTGACGCGTTCGCTCATCGGCTTGGCGCCGAAGGCGATAGCCGCCACCAAGTACCACACCGAGATGTGCGCCGCGACGTTGATCTGCTGCGACGAGTGGCCGAAGGCCCACCAGATCGTGCGGTAGACGAGCGGGTCGACCTCCTTCACGACGCCGATCGACATCAGCCAGGTCGGGATCAGGATGATGGCGCCCGAGGCGATGGTGAAGGTGGCGATGATGGCCGCCGTGATCGCACCGAAGGTGACCAGCGGCACCGAGCCCTGATAGGTCTTTTCCTTCTTGGCCACCACCAGCGTGCCGAAGAAGACGAACACCGCGATCAGCGCACCCACCGCGAACAGGATCAGGCCGAGGTAGAAATTGGGTTCGGCCATCATCGGCACGTACGAGGTCATCATGACGCTGGAGGCGCCGCGGAAGACCGCGATGTTGTTCACCACCGAACCGATGACCATGAGCGCGAAGGCCAGCCAGGCGATCTTCGGCGTGGCGATGCGACAGCGCAGCAGCGTCGAGGCGCAGAAATACAGGATCGCGATCTCGAAGAAGATGATCCAGTAGATCAGCATGTCGATGCCGTGCGCCGTGAGCACCATGTAGAAGGTGTCGGCTTCCAGCCAGCGCACGGCCGGCCAGCGCGTGAGAACCACGCCGATGGCGAGGATGCCGCCGAACAGCAGCCAGACCACGGCGACGAAGGCGTTGGCCTTCATCAGCCATTCGGCCTGGTGTTCGAACTGCAGGCCCGAGCGCGGGCAGGTGCGATAGGTGGTGCTTGTGCTCATCGCCCGCTCCTCACTTGACGTACAGACGGCCGACCATCTTGTGGTGGCCGATGCCGCAGAATTCGTTGCACACCACCGAGTAGGTGCCCGACTGGTTGGGCGTCACGGTGACCACGTGCTCGAAGCCGGGCACGATCTGGATATTGATGTTGGCCGGCTGCAGCGAAAAGCCGTGGTTGTAGTCCATCGACGTCAGGTGCAGCTTGTAGGTCTTGCCCTTCTCGAGTTCGAGCACGGGATAGAAGCTCCACAGCCGGGCAATGAAATAGACATCGCTGCCGGCCGGCGGCGCGACCACCGGCGTGGCGTTTTCGTCCTTCTCGATGCGCACCGTGTATTTGTCGACCATGGCCTGCGTCTTGGCCATGAACATCTCGGGCGTGGTGCGATAGGTTTCGGTGGACAGGTTCTGCTTGCCCCAGACGTGCCAGCCGACCATCATGAAGAACATGATCAGGCACCAGGTCAGCGCGATCACGATCCACGTGCCTTCCACGCGGTCGATTGGATGCTTGTACCAGAGGCGTTCCGCGGGCGGGAGGATGGCGCTCATGTCGATTCTCCCGGCCTACTTGGCCATCGGCAGCGTGAGGATGTCGACCACACCCCAGACGGTGTAGACCATCATCGGCACGAAGACGCCCAGGAACAGCAGCAGGAAGGGGTTGTCCAGCAACTGCTGCATCCAGGGCACGGGAGCGTTGTCGTCGTCGTGCGTATCGTGGGAACTCATGGTGGTCTCCTTCGTTGCAGTCGCAAGGGCGTGGGGGGTGCCGCAAGGCAAGACGAGCGAGCTCGCGGCAAGCCGGGGGATTCTGTGGCGCGCCCGCCGCGCCGGAAAATGAACCAGTTCAAGGAATCGATCGTTGCACAGCCCCAGGTGCAGAGCACCCCGGATTCGCCCTTACGATGAAGCACGACGCCCTTCGAATGCGCTCATGGTCACGACCGCCGATTCCCGCCTGACGCTGCTGCGTCGCCTGGCCTGGGCCTGCGTGCTGTTGATGCTCGTCGTCACCACGGCCAGCGCCTGGCTGCGGCTGGCGCAGCCGCGGCCGGCTTGCTTCGACTGGCCCGCCTGCCGCAGCGCCGACCGTCCCGTCGCGGCAGCTATGGTACCGCCAATGCTCGGTGCGCCGGCCACGCTGGCGTTGGTGCGCGGCACGCATCGCGCCTCGGCCACGCTGGTGCTGCTGGTGGTGATCGCGGTGGCCGCGCTGACGCTGGCGAAGCCGCCGCGGCGTTGGGCGGCGGGGCGGCTCGCGCTGGCGCTGCTGGTCCTGGCTTTGGCCTTGTCGGTGCTGGGCATCGTGACACCGGGTTCGCGCGCCTCGGGCGTGCTGCTGGGCAATCTTCTGGGCGGACTGCTGATGCTGGGCCTGAGCTGGCGGCTGGCCACGCAGCTTGCGGGCTGGCCCGAGGCCAGCCCCGCGCTCAGGCGCTGGGCGCGGCTCGGCGCCGCGCTCTGGATGGCCCAGGCCGCG
>Ga0073899_10001543_pt1 | contig 21130 bp, 26 predicted proteins | sample KloWWTmetaKNB5Ph_FD_88975 | JGI IMG/M metagenome (GOLD analysis project Ga0073899, IMG submission 88975) | Active sludge microbial communities from Klosterneuburg, Austria, studying microevolution and ecology of nitrifiers - Klosterneuburg... | ecosystem: Engineered > WWTP > Aerobic digester >... | reverse complement strand
GGTTGCGTTCAGCGCTCCTTCGTTCGCCGGTGACGACAAGAAGAAGGAAGAGAAGAAGGGCGGCCACTTCTCCCAGACCCTCTTCGGCGAAGAGAAGAAGAAGGACGAGAAGAAGGGTGGACACTTGTCCCAGACCGTGTTCGGCGAAGAGAAGAAGAAGGACGAGAAAAAGGGCGGCCACTAAAAACAACACCGTTTTCGGCGAGGCTAGCTGGCTTGAGAGGTCTCCCATTTCCAAGGTGGGAGACCTCTTCGGTCTTCTACCGGTGTCGTTCCTGCCGAATATAGACTGCTTGTAGCCCGACGATCGTTTTTCCGTCCCGAATGGTTCCATCCTCAATTTTCGAAATGGCCTCGCGAAGAGGCATTTCCACTACTTCCAGAACTTCGTCCTCATCCAGATTCTGCGTGCCGATCGTCAGGCCTGTGGCAAGGTAGATGTGGATGACTTCATCCGCAAATCCCGGCGCCGTGAAAATGCTGGAGAGGAGTTCAAAGCGACCGGCCTTGTAGCCGATCTCTTCTTCAAGTTCGCGGGCCGCACAGTCGAGTGGGTCTTCTTTCGGATGTAGTTTCCCCGCGGGTATTTCGTAAATAAATCCGTTCGCGGCATGACGAAATTGACGGATCAGCACGACCGTTCCATCTTCTTTGAGGGGAACGACGGCAGAGGCACCGGGGTGGCGGATGACTTCGAGATCGATCGTGTGGCCGTTCGGCAGACGCACCGTATCGACGTTGAGCGTGACTACTGTGCCTTTGTAGATCGGTTTGACCATGCGTTACGGTGTGCCTGAAGGTTTCTTGTAAAATGGTGGCTTCACGACAACGGCGGGGTAAGCCTTGCCTCGAATATCGATCAGAATGGAGGATCCCGGCTGGGCCACAGTGGGCGTGACATACCCCATGCCGATCCCCTTTTGCAGCAAGGGTGACAAGTTTCCACTGGTGACGTCGCCGATCTCGGGATGGGGAGCCTGCGCGCTCAGAATCTTGAACCCATGCCGCGGTACGGCCTTTTCGATGAGTTCAAACGCCACGAGCCGTCGTGTTGCTCCGCGTGATTGTTGGGCAAGTAATTCAGTCCGGCCGATGAAGTCTCCCTTATCGAATTTCACCACCCAATCAGCCCCGGCCTCGATGGGAGTGGTCTCCTCGTTCATGTCGTTGCCATAGAGCAGGTAGGCCATTTCAAGCCGGAGCAAATCGCGAGCGCCTAACCCTGTCGGCTTGATGCCGAGTGGACGTCCCGCTTCGAGGAGCTGAGCCCAAACCTTCGGCGCTCCCTCTGCCGGAAGATACAACTCATATCCCAATTCGCCGGTATATCCGGTCCGTGTCACCAAGGTTGCGTGGCCGCAAAGGGTGGTGTCTAGGCACTGACGAATTTTCAGTGCCGCGAGGTCTGCCAGGCCGGCGGCTGTCAGGATGTCACGTGAGGCTGGACCCTGGATCGCGATCTGCGCAAGGGAGGCTGACTGGTCCTGGACTTTGCAGCCTTGGGCCTGCGCCACCTTCTCATGCAACCACGCCACAATCTTTTCCCGGTTTGAGGCGTTCACGCAAACCAGAAACTCATAGGGCTTCACATGGTAGACGAAGATGTCGTCTTTGATGCCGCCGTTCGGAGCGCAGATCATGGAGTAGTGCGATTGACGCACAGAGAGTTTCGACACATCGTTGGTGGTGATGCGCTGCAAAAACGCCAACGAGCCCGGTCCGGTGACGCGGATGCGCCCCATATGACTCACATCGAACAGTCCGGCATGCCGGCGGACGGTCTGGTATTCGTCCACCACGCCGGAATATTGGATGGGCATTTCCCAGCCTGCAAAGTCGACTAGCTTGCCTTGAGCTTTGCGATGGGCATCGATCAGGGGTGTCTGTTTCATCAGGTGTATCTACCGTCCAAGGTGGTGAGTGAATGTCGACGTCTGTGCAGCGGCCCTACCGGACTTCCAGCAGTTCCACGTCGAAGACGAGCGTGGCATTGGGTGGGATCACACCGCCGGCTCCACGCGCTCCGTATCCAAGTTGCGAGGGAATCGTCAGTTTCCGTTTTCCGCCGACTTTCATGCCCGCGACGCCTTCATCCCATCCCTTGATGACCCTGCCGGCTCCGAGTGGAAAGGAAAACGGCTCCTTGCGGTCGACGGAACTATCGAACTTCGTTCCATTCGTGAGCCAGCCGGTATAGTGCACGCTCACCTGGTTTCCCGCGGTGGCCTCACGGCCTGTGCCCGCCACGAGGTCTACGTATTTCAGGCCTGAATCGGTCGTGATTTCTGGGGTTGGGGCGGTCTGTTCGCTCTCTGCCATGATTGGTCTCCCTATAGTCAGGAATAAGAGTGCCACGATACCGCAAGTCGTCAACCAGAAGCGAGTGGTCATGGAGAAGTCCTTTCCCGGTGTGCGAGTTCGATGGCCTGACGCGCTGATGGAACTCAACGAGTCGAGCGTTGTGTGGTTGATCGACCCGGTTCAGAAAAGATGGCGATGCTTGCCGTATACCCGTGGAGAAAATTCCGTCCGCCGACCGGGCCTAGCTCGCCTTGCGCAAAAAACCCCGCCAACGGAATGGCGCCCAATTGCTCTCCCAGGACAGAGGCGTCATGGTTGGGAACACCGAAGAGCCCTTTCCCGCGTCCGCAACAACTGAAGAGCAGCGCGCCCAGCGGCCGTTGTGATTCATGGAGACGGGACGCGGCGAGTAGCGCGTGGAGGTCCTCGTCGGCGGCCCGGGCGTCCCGGACTTGAAATTGAACGGTTTGCCCTTCCTGGATGACGTCGCCGACGACGATGGCCCCCGTCTGTTGGTCTGCTCCCAGGAGATTGCGGATCAAAAAATCCCCGCGGGTAAATTCCGCGCGGTGTTCATCCATGGCGATGCCGATATGGAGCGCCCGTTGGGCCTGCGCACGTTCATCCATAGAGAGTTGCCCGAAGACGGTCTGCAAGCAATGCAAGGCTGGGATTCCACCGAGTTCTTGAATGATGTTCTGCTCCGCCTTTGTCACGATGAATCGGTCGCCGATCGGCCGACAGCCTTGCGAAATGACGGAGCGAACGGCGATGTTCCCGGAGAGCGCGACACCGACGAGTCCGTCGCTGTACACCTCCTCATCGAGGAATAGTCGATTCTCGGCAAGATCCTGACCGCCTCCTGCCAGCCCGCCAAGTGTTCGAGCCTGCGGATACCGCTCTTCAATGATGCCCAACACGTCCTGCAGTGGGGTGGAGAAGGGATCTGCGAAGAGGAGCATGAGGGGTGCCGACTCGCCCCCGTAGTCTAGTTCAGGCCAGTCACGCAGGGAAAACTGATCGTGGATGCTTGAAAATGACAGCCGTAACGGATGGGCGATGACTCCGGGCAAATGGGCTGCCCAGAGGGTGGCGGCTGGTCCCATTTCAACTTCACGTCCGGTGGCAATAACGCCCTCTCCTGTGCAGCCGACGAGGGTTTCTGGGCCGAGTGCTGTACGAATTGCGTGTGAGAGCGTATCGGCCTGATCCGCATGTTGGGCGGAGATAAACAGGAAGGCGACGTCAATGCGGGAGGACCCCAACTGCTCACGAATGGCCCGGATCAGTTCATCTGCGGCCGCCTGCGCGTCCGCCTGGCGGGTGAGGGCGGATGCAAACCGCAGTGTTGATGGAGGTGTGAGAATCACCGGTAGATCTTTGCCTATAGGATCGGGGTGCGACCTGCCTGGTGCGGTTAGACGCCTGGATTCATGCGCTCAGGGCGCTCCGACGCAAGTTTCTTGTAATAGCGCCACATATACGAATGGTAGTCATCAAGCTGGGCGAGCAAGTAATGGAGTTCGGTCGGGTCCTGGGTTTCCAGTGCCTGCGTCATGCGTGTTTGTAGAAATTCTGCGAACTTCCCGTTCTTTTCGAGCGCGGTCAGAAGTGTAAGGCCACCTCCGATAGAATAATCAGCCATAGCCCTCCGTATGACATACTGACAAGCCAGAAGGATAGCTGTGAGGCCTTACAAAAGCAAGGTGCCGGAGCCGCAGAGGGGAAGCTGGTGCGTGGCTAGCCCGCAGTATTCATGAGCGCTGCTGCAATTGAGGATGCGCAGGTGCGACCAGCCTGTCGTCGGGTGGGCTCGCCGCTCGGTCGGTCGGCCTCCTGTTCAAGGATGCTTCTTCCATCACGGCTCCGTGCGCCCATCTCGTTGCGCGACTCCGCCAGTTCGAGACGAACCACCCTGAATCATGCGGGCTAGGGACTAGGTGCGTTACCGGCGGAGAGGATCTCTCGCAGGCGAGGGATGGAAATGGCTTCTGCCCGAAACCCGTCTCGCCCGATGACGGTGGTGGCTGCGGTGAGCGCGTTCAGAATCGCTTCTTCAGTGGCCTCCACCGTGGCGGTGATTACCGGATTGAGGTGGGTATCGGCCAGATGAGTGAGTGAAAAGGTGGGGTCGGACGGGTAATGAGGGATGACGTTGCCGGTGGAAAAGGCCAGCATGAAATCCCCGCTCCCGTGGCGGGCGGTTGAGCCGGTGCGGGCGAGTCCTAATGCGGCTCGTTTTCCGAGGCGGGTGAGTTGTCGGCTATCCAACGGCGCATCGGTGGCAATGACGATAATGATCGACCCTTCGGCGTTGCCGCTGCTTCCTTCGCGGGGGGCGGGAAGGGCACTCGAATTTCGCTCCAGCGACAGGCTCGCTTGCGGGCCTGCGGCGTCGTAGCGTTGCCCAACCGGCACCCCGCCCATGGTGAGTTCGGACCTGCGGCCATGGTTCGCATTCACCAAGACCCCGATCGTAAATCCTCCATTGGCATCCGGGATTCGCCGCGAGGCCGTGCCGATGCCGCCTTTGAATCCATAGGAGATCATGCCGGTTCCGGCTCCCACGCTCCCCTCCGTGACAGGGCCTGATGACGCCTCATTCAGTGCCCGCATGACATCGGTTTCCGAGACGTGGCGACCCTGAATGTCGTTTAATCGTCCATCGTCGCATTCCGCCACGACGGGGGTCAGGGTGTCATCGGTAATGCCGATGCCGGGATATTGCGTGAGCATCCAGCTGATGACGCCATTGGCCACTCGGGGCACGTTGAGGGTGTTAGTCAACGCAATGGGGTATTCGAGAAAACCCGATTCCGCGACCCAGGACAGTCCCGTCATTTCACCAGTGCCGTTCAGGACGAAGGCTCCTGCCGGGACTTTCTTGCGCCACACATCGTCGCGCGGCACGATGACCGTGACGCCGGTTCTGACCGGTCCCTGGCCGGGTTGCAGAGGGCCCTCCCCCTGGGTCAGCGTCACCTGCCCGACTTTGACGCCCGGCACATCGGTGATGGCATTCAGGGGGCCCGGTTGAAATTGTCCGAGGTTCAGCCCCAAGGCGCGCGCACGGACTCGGCCCTGGGTCACGGCATCGGGCGATCCGTCCAGGCTCCAGGCCGGAGACGCACAGGCAGCCACCAGGATCACGGCGCAGGACAGGACTGCATCGAGGCTCGTTCTTGAGAGATTCATGTCTGCCGATTTCCTCCGTGAGTGGGTGCGCCTCAGACGCGGGGCTAGATCTCGTAGGTGCTGTCTTTGGCCGGAACGACAACAGCCATGTTGGGGTGTTCGGTCTGAATGGCCGCGCCCAGCGACAAAGCTTGTTTTTCTTCTCCGTGGACCACGAACACTTGTTGGGGGGCGGGGGAGATCGCTCGCACATACGCAAGCAGATCGTTCCGGTCCGCATGGGCCGACAACCCGTTGAAGACCACCACCTGGGCTCGGCGTGGGGTCGGAACCCCGAAGATCGGCACGATATCCCATCCTTCGACCAGTCTGCGGCCCAGCGTATGCTCAGCTTGAAATCCCACGATGGCGATGATGTTGGCTTCGTCCTGGATGGCATGTTTGAGGTGATGCACGACACGCCCTCCTTCGCACATGCCGGAAGAGGCGATGATCACACAGGGACCCTTCAGTTCATTCAATCGTTTGCTTTCTTCCGGCGAGGAGACATAGCGAATATATCGGGCCGCAAAGGGATCTCCTTCTGACGTGAACGTACGGAAGGTTTCTTCGTCGTAACACTCGGGGTGTTTTCGAAAGACGTCTGTGACCTTCGACGCCAGAGGCGAGTCGATATAAATCGGGAGCGGGTCGATTCTCCCCTCAGCCACCAATCGTTTGATCCGCATGACCAGGTCCTGCGTGCGTCCGAGCGCGAATGCGGGCACGATGATCTTGCTCTTCTGTTCTTTGGCATGGGCGACCAGTTGCTGAGCTTTTTGAGTCAACGCCTCCCCGGCTTCTTCGTGCAGGCGGTCGCCGTAGGTGGATTCGATGATCAGCACATCACAGCTTGGCGGCGGAGTGGGATCACGGAGGATCGGCATTTGCGAGCGCCCGAGATCGCCCGAAAAGAGCACCGTCGTACTATTGCCGCGCGCGGTATATTTGAGGCGAATGGCGGCGGATTCCAGGATATGGCCGACGTCGTGGAAGGACGCGGTGACGCGTGGGGTCACCTTAATCGGGTCGTCATAGCGGGCGCCGACGAAGCGACGGATAATGGCGCGGGCATCGCGGCTTTCGTAAAAGGGTTGGAGGCAGCGCTTCCCGCGCCGCTTTTCCTTCCGATTCAAATAGGCGCAGTCGTTTTCCTGCAGGCGGGCAGAATCTTCCAGCATCACGGCAGCAAGATCGGCGGTCGCACGAGTCATGTGCACCGCCCCGCGAAACTGATGTTTGCCCAGTACGGGCAGGGCTCCGGAATGGTCGATGTGGGCATGTGACAAGAGCACGGCTTGGATCGAGCGCGGGTCGAATCCCAGCAACCGGTTTTGGCGATCGGCTTCCTGGCGTTGCCCCTGAAAGAGTCCGCAATCCATGAGGATGTTGCTGCCGGGCATTTCGAGGAGGTGCCGGCTTCCCGTCACGGATCGTGCGGCCCCATGGAATGAGAGTTTCATTGGGTGGTAGGCCCTCCATGGTTCCGGTTGATGAGGTCCCAGGCTTGCTGCGCCGTTTCTGCGAAATGGAACAGCGAGAGGTCCTTGGGGCTGACGAGCCCCTCTTCGATCAAGAGCTGCCAATTGATGAGCCGCTCCCAAAACGCTTGTCCCATCAAGATGATCGTGATGTTGCGCGTTTTGCCGGTCTGGAGCAAGGTCAACGTCTCAAAGAGTTCGTCGAGTGTGCCGAACCCGCCAGGAAAGACGACCAGGGCTCGGGCGCGGAGGAGAAAATGCATCTTGCGGAGCGCAAAATAGCGGAACTGAAAACAGAGGTCCGGGGTGATGTACGGATTCGGTTGCTGTTCGTGAGGGAGCGTGATGTTGAGCCCCATCGATTTCGCGCCCACGTCCGCCGCGCCACGATTGGCCGCCTCCATAATCCCAGGGCCTCCGCCTGTGACGATCACGTAGTCGCACTGCCCATCAATCTGGCAGGTTGAGGACACCAGCCGACCGAACTCCCGAGCGACATCATAATACCGCGCGAGCGCAAGACGCCGTTCAGCTACGGCGAGACGTTGCTGGCAGGCTCGATCGTCGGGGAAGGCCGCTAATTCTGCGGAGGCTTGCTCAAGGGCTTGGCGCGCGCGCGCGGGCTCGAGAAGTCTTGCACTACCGAACACCACAATCGTCGAGTGAATACCTTGCTCGGTTTGTATCAATTCCGGTTTGAGGAGCTCCAACCCGAGGCGCAGTGGGCGGAGTTCGTCGCGCTGGAGAAAGTCGATGTCGCGATCGGCAGGGATATATGAGGCGGACGAGCCAGGGGTCTCTTGGCTCGGTGAGTCGTCGGAAGAACCTGCACCCATGAGCGGCATTATAACCAGATGTACGGGAGGCAGCAATTCATCGAGGTCGACCTCTCGGCGGCGGGATCAGAACGGATAAGGAGTAAATGGCGGCGCAGGGCGGTGACGTACGAAGGCCTGGTGGGTCACGATCCAGTTGTTGTCGCACAGGAGCTCAAACGCATCTGTGCCCAGGCCGGAGCGTGAGAAGATGAGGTCGGGATCCACCGGCGACCAGGGTTTCAGCAGCCATCCGAAATTCACCCGGGAATACTTGGCGTCGAGGAACCGGTAGGTCACGAGGGTTCCGGCTTCCGCATCGGTCATGGAGTCCGGTGCCCCCAGCGTGGCGATGACATCCGCCAGTGTGGTGCGGCCTTCCGTGATGAAGGCCACCGAGTCTGACGTCAATGGTGTATTGATCGTGAGGCGAGCCACGTTACAGCCGGACAGGGCCGCCGCAAGGATCAGGGGAAAAAGGAGTGTGAGGGAGCGGTTCCAGGACATCACGATATCAGTCCCCAAACGGCCAGAAACGAAATTCCAGTCCCTCGGTGCGTTTTGACGCGATCACCTCTTCGACTGTTCCCTCGCGGGCGATCACCACAAACAGATCGTCGCTTTTAATTGAGGCACGGGAAAAATTAGCGATGATCAACAGCAGGCTGCCGACCTTCGCATCGTACCGGTAGTATTGAAAGAGGTCTCGCCCGTTCAATTGAAGGAGTCGGTCGGGAGCGCCGAGGAGAGCCAGGACCTCAGCCCTGGTGGTGACACCTTTTTTGATCAGGTTGACGGTTTCGGTCTTAATCTCGTCGCCAAGCGTGCCGCGGCTGAATGCGCAGGCATTCAGCGTCAGTATCATCATGGCCAGGAGCATACTCACTCGTCGCATGTGTGATCCTCCTTCTGCAGATCTCCATCGGGCGGGCTTATGCTTGGTCGCCGGTGGTATGGGTCTTGGGTAGGACAAAGTCACATTCATATACGTGGTAGCCGGATGGTATGAGTCCGACTCGCTCATACACGGTCTTGGCGATGTGGTTGTCGCCCTCGACATACAACCGGACACCGCACACCCCGGATTGTGATCGTGCCCACGTAAGGATCCTGTCATGCAGGGATCGGTAGACACCCTTGCGTCGCCATGCGGGGTGCACATATACGCTTTGGATCCACCAGAACTGAGCGTTTCGCCAATCGCTCCATTCGTAGGTGATGAGCAGTTGTCCCACGATTACTGTATCGAGCGGAGCAGCTTGCCGCAAGTCTGCGACGTAAAACCGGCCGTGCTGAGGCTGTTCGAGGACCGCCTGAGTTCCCTGTCGCAGGAGTGTCTCATCGAGCGTTCGTTGTTCAGTCTCCTGTGCCATGGCGGCGCTGAATGCCGTGAGTGTGTCCAGATCATCCAGGGTTGCCGGACGGACGGTGAGGTGATCGGCGAGGATCATGACGCGTTGCGTGTCGGCGCTGTGAGCCAACCTGGTAAGGGGCGATACAATCCTGCGGAAAACTCCAGCTTCAATGCCTCTTCCGGCAGCAGGCTCAGTGGACGCAGCTGTGTTTTGGGGATCATCGCCAAGTATCCGGTGAAGGGATGAATGGCGGTAGGGACGAAGACCATGACCAACTCGACCATCGGGGCGATCTGAAGTGCCGGTGGCGGCGGGCCCATGACGAATCCTAGCGCCCAGAGTCCGTCGCGGGGGAAGGGGAAGGCCACGACGGTACTTTGCCCGAAGCGTGCCCGGTAGTTCAGCAAGTCCGTCATGCCTTTGAGCGTGAGATAAATACTGCGAATCAACGGAATCCGTTCGAGGACGGTCTCGGTCCACCGTACCATTCGTTGTCCGATGACCTGTGTCGCAATCGCTCCGATAGTGAGTACCATTCCAACGAGCAGCAAGAGGCCGAGGCCTGGGGCGTAGGGCTGGATTTGCCGCCCGATGAGATCGAGCAGGAAGGAGTCCAGTGTTTCGAACAGTGCGGCCAAAATGAGAAATGTCGTCCATGCCGGGAGCAGCACGAGGAGTCCAGTGAGGAAGATGCGTCCGAGCCGATGAGAAGAAGTCACGCCGCGTCCCGCTATTGGTGAGTGAGGGAGGAATAGGTCATTTACGATAACAGAACGGGGTTGGATTTGGTATCTTCTTGATCTAGCGGCTCATTTGGACTATCTTCCCCATAACCATTCAGTCACCCGCTCGGGTGGGATTGTGAGAGCTACTGTGAGCGATGCGCTAGGGAAAAAGGCGAATGTAGATAAGGACCTGTTGGCCATTTTGTGTTGCCCGGAAACGAAACAAGCCGTGACGCTTGCCGACGATCAGTTGATTCAAAAGGTGAATGGCGCGATTGAGCGTGGGACGCTGAAGAACAAGGCGCAAAAGCCCGTCACCGAAAAACTGGATGGAGGATTAATCCGGTCCGACAATAAAATTCTCTATCCCGTACGAGAAGACATTCCCGTCATGCTGATCGACGAAGGCATTCCTCTGGAGCAGGTTTCCTAATTCCCCTTCCTCAGACTCGTCCTCTTCGACGTGAGCCTCCCTGGCCGGTGTGCGTGCATTGCCACGGGCAGTGCCGATCCCCATTCATCTACGGTGTGTGACCTGAGTGCGCGCAGTCCTCATGCGCCTGGCTGTGGATTCTGACGAGAATGGCTACGGAGTCAGCAGTCCGCCCTCGGCCGACGCACTTTCCGTCTTTGAGCCGGTTGAGGTTCCGCATTGAGCGCAGAGGTATTCGTAGAGATTGCCTGTGGGCAGGACGAGCAGCAGGCGTTGCCGGGTGGGCGTCGCCTGGCGACATTTTCCGCAATATAGAAGGGAGGCGTTAAACGAATCATATTGATCCGTTGGGCGGTGCCCGGACTGTGAAGGTGCAGGGCGCGACCGTGTGGCCTGTGGAGGCCAGTTGGGCGGTGAGGGTCTGTTCGAACGTGACTGCATGATCGCTATTTTACTGAGGGAGAGGGATGTGGTGCAACCTGGAGAGGTCTGCGTGGTTGAATTCAGGGATGGCCGATCCGCTGATCCTCAGGGGGTTCCGTTTCCTCGGCGTTTCTGCCGCGAAAAATCCACCGGAGTGAGCGAATGACTTGCACCACAACATAGAGCGCGATGCCCGAGAGTAATCCATAGAGCCACGCTTTGCTCCAGGGCCACAAGTCTGGCGCGTGTAGCACCACGGCAAGGGCAATATGGCCTCCCAAGCCGAGGCACACGGCGAAGATGATCCACTCACGGGCCATAGTCGCCCTCGGAGGAGGCCATAACGAAGGATAAGCCTGGAGACAATCGACAGGCGGTTACACGGAGGTTTTGGCGGATTCGATCTCAGTTGCCGTGATCAGGCTGGACAAATAGTCCGCCACGAAGGTCAAGGCTTCCTCACGTCCGTCGGCTCGTCGGCCTTTTTCACGCCGCTGTACGGAGAGCTCATGATCTAAGTCCGATTTCACTTCCGTCAGGACACGTTGCAGTGTCGTCGGAGTGATGTTGGCATCCATGTCCTCGAGCTCCTGGCAGCGGTCCAGCACCCAGTTCAGGCCCTCGATCCGCCCCGCATAGTGTTCTTGCTCGGCGGTGTCGATCCGAGACATCGTGGTCGCGAACGTTTGGGCTTCGTACACCAGATTATAAAAACTCGTAACAGCCCGTTGTAGCGTGGGATTCATAGTGCTCCTTGGCTCATTGAGAGGTTCTCGTGATTATACCTGAGATTGGGGGCCCGACAAGATTTTTTTTTGTTGGGCTGTGACTTACGTGAACAGGAGGGAGTGAAACTCGTTCATGAATCCATAGTACAGCGGAGCAAAGTCTTTCAGGCTGTCTGGGCTATTCTCTTTCAACCGCTTGAAGAAGAACACCTGCGCACGTGGATCCAGTTGTTCAAGCAGACGGCTGAGTTGTGCCATCGAATAACTGCCGGCAGGAACGCTCAGGATGTAGTGAACCAGTCGCTCGACAAACTGCTGCTCGACATATTCACTTGTCAGTAGACCATCGGGAATCTTGCCCGAGGCGAGATACTCGTCGAAGGGGATCGCTTGTGCTGCAAAAGGAATCGACGGCTGCGGACGTGAGGTCACGCTGAGGTTCCCTGGTTGATGAGAATAGTGCGGAGCGTCATTACAATCACTCTACTCAAGCTCAGAAGGTCCGTCAAGTGGATAGAAGAAGCAGACAGGTCTGAGTCGAAAGGCTGATCAGCGTAGGGAAGAGGGGGCCACCCGCCCATTCTGTCGATGGTCCGTTTTGATGGTGGCGCACCCCAGGAGTCTACGTAGATGGAGACAAAGATGATATTTGTGACTGGCGGCTTGACAGTCTTTACGCATGGCCGGTAGAATCCCGCTTCTTCGGTCGATGGATGCGGGAATAGCTCAGTGGTAGAGCATCGCCTTGCCAAGGCGAGGGTCGCGGGTTCAAATCCCGTTTCCCGCTCCAATTTTCTCAAGCACTTACACAACAGCCCCCGACGCTCCCACCCTCATTGTGATAGTTTTGTGATATCTGAGGGTGAACGCGCTCCAGAATCAACACTCCTTCTCTCAGACTCTCCGGCGAATGATGCGCGTAACGCTGCGTCATAGCCGCTGTTTTGTGCCCCAGTAAGCGTTGCACCTTGTACAGATCCACTCCTGCTTGTGCGAGTCGAGTGGCAAAGGTATGTCTCAAATCGTGAAAGCGAAAATCGCTCAGCGCTGCCTTCGTCGCCGCAAGTCTGAATGCTCGTGTAAGGTTTCGAGCGTCGAATAGCGTCTCTGCTGAACTCGCAAACACGAACGAGCCTGCTGTCTTCTTTGACGCCTTTCGCTTCAGCAATTCCGTTAACCGACCATTCAGTGGGACAGTGCGCTTCTCTCCATTCTTGCTTCGCATCACCACCAAGACCTGCCGATTGAGGTCAACGGCTGGCCACTGCAAGTTGAGAATCTCGCCTCGTCGCATGCCCGTGTTTAAGGCAAAGACAATGATGTCTTGCAGCCACGGTGCCGAATGAGCCAGTAATAGGCCCTCTTCATCTGAAGACAGCCACCGGTCTCGTTCGTTGCGCACTTTTTCCATGCAGACTCTTTGCATGGGATTGTCCCGACACCATTCCCACTCTCGGATAGCCACGTTGAAGCTATGCCGAACCAAGCCCAGTTCTTTATTGACGGTTGCTGGCTTGGCCGTCTCACGCCTCTTCGCCTTGTAGGCGGCAAGAAGTTTTGGTGTGACTTCTGCAAGATTCAACGAACCAAACGCACTTCGTAAATGCGTGAGGCATTGTTCGTCCCGCAGTCGGCTTGCCGGGGCCTTGGTGATTGATCGCTCTTTAAGGTATCGATCCATCATGTCGTTGAACGTATGGTCTTTGGCTTCCAACGTGTCAAAGAATCGGCCCTCGACAATCTTGACCCGTACTTTTCCCAGAATGGCATCAGCTAAGCGCCTGTCCGTTGTCCCTGTGGACCGCCGCACCTGCTGGCCCTGATGAATGAACGTCATCCACCACACTTTGTTACGTCTAAACAGCCCCATCTGCATCCTCCTTCCGGATGAGGCTTGACTGAATGGCTTCCCCGTGACGGGGAGTATAGACCTCGTGTTTTGCGGCTTCAATGAGCTGATCAAGGTCACGGGTGTCATGGTGAGTAGGCAGGGTGGGTGGCTTTCCAGGAGCCACATCAAAGCCACTCAGCCACGCCTGGATCGCCTCAGGTTCAAAGCGGACGAGGCCGTGAATGCGGCGGCAGGGAATCTTGTTCTCTGAGGCCCAGAGGTAGAGTGTGGATTCTTTGATGTTGAGCCAAGCCGAAAGTTCTTTGGTAGTGAGCATGTGCAGATCTACCGGGGGCGTCTCGCGACACCCCCAGTCCCCCTAACATGGACTGCCCGCGTTCCCGCCGGCAGACCGGTGAAACCGAGTAGGTCGTGTGAGCAAGTTCCGGTGTCGGTCTTTCCACCGGGAGATGCCCCTGACAATTTCCTGTAGTAGCCATTCTTCCCCTCCAGGGGTGGCACAAATGACCGCCAACATCGGCGTCAGGGTGTTGCTCACCCATCGTTTCACGTTCTGCAGGGTCTGCACCTGCTTCTCCTGGGCTAATCGCCCCTTCTGAAATCCCTCCGTCAGGAGGGCGTACCACTCCAGCATGGGAGCCCGGTACCGGTCTTCGTCTTCTGTCTCTTTGGTGATCTGTCGGAAATCCACATAGGAGCGAAGCAAGCCGACGACCAACTCCTTCCAATCGGCTTCGTCTAACGAGGCCAACGCTCTCGCACATTGTTCGGCCCGATCCTTCTTGAGCTCTAACTCCCACCGTGTCCCGTAGTCCTGATAGTTCTCCTGGCCTTTGCTCTGCAGTTCGAGCCGTTTATCATAAATGCGCAACAAGGTCTGGCTCTGCGGACTGCCGAAGTACATCGTCTCGCCGGTCGTTGCCCCAGTGCCGTGGGTCAGGTTGGAGACGATATGACGAACCTGAGCCGCCCTCGTGACACACTGGCCTGCCGAGACTGCTTCACGAATCGTCGAGACGGGAACCGTTCCGGCTCGGTCATCCAGGGCACAGTCGATGCGGGTGACGTGCCCTTGTTGAGCCTGTACCCACTTGAGCAGGGGTCGGATTTGATCCAGTGTTAAGGCGGACGCCAGGCCGCCCGAGAGATCCACATGGATTTCATTCGGGCGACGCGGCGCATTCGTGCCCAGTTTGCCGACCCCGCGCTGGCCGTCGGTTCTCATCCAGGACAAGGGATAGCCTCGGAAGCCGCCTTTGGCCTTGCTCCAGTCTCCGCCAAGCACTTTCATGGTCTCTTGGGGATTGCTGGCCAAGACGGTAAACGCCAGCCAATCAATCGTCAGAGTGAAGCCAGAATCCATAGAATCTATCGAACTCCTGTAATGAGCGCTGTGGGTAGCGCCCCCGTGTTACCAAGACGGGGGCCATTCCGCTCCGCGCCCCAGCCTGCCGGCATGCGGCGCGGACCGGCTTTGTCCATTAATAGGGAGACGGTTAGCACTGTTATTAGCGTCCTTCCTGTGTCGGTCGAACAAGCTTCTGTCGGACGACGCCAAAGGCTTTCTCGCCAACTTCTCTCGCCACAATCTTGATCGCCTCAGCTTTGCCGTCCATCACCATGCTCATGAGAACCGCGCCGCGCACATACTTGGAGACGGTCGTCCCTTCATCTGCTGCGCACCGTTCAATCAGTTTACGTTCTTGTTCGGTCACCTTGAATTGAAGCGTTTCGGTTTTGGTTTCGTCGGATTTCATGGCACCTCCATTAATGCAATATAATATATAGTCTAATTTAATGAGAAGGTAAAGTGCGAATGCGCTGTAATTATTAAGATAGGAAGCACGGGTAGCGCCCCTATTTTACGAACACTTGGGTGCGGGCCCATAATGGGCCAGGAGGTATCCTATGGGGGAACGGCAGAAGTTTTCAGCGGAGGACAAGCGTGAGATAGGCACGATGGCTGTCTCTCTGGGTCGTCCTGGATTTCTGGGCTTGTGGAGGGGTATTCGAGAATGTCCGGCAGATCCGCCAGCATGCGGTAGAGAGTGGGAGCACGAGGGTCGCTCCCGAGACAGGAATCTGCGGTGCGACCGTTGCTTAGTTCTCTGCATGCTGGAGGGCCTCGAATGCCGTGGCGACTCTCAGCTGATCCGCCCGTGATAGTTGATCCAGATCAACCTTCTTGCCATGTTTGGTCACCAATGAAGTGGAAGAAGTTTCGCCAAGCCCCGCTGCCATCATGACGTGGTCCACTTCTTCTCCATCAATGAGGGGGAACAAGCGGGCAATGGTCGGAGGGATATTGAAATTGGCATACACAATCAAAACCGAGACTTGGCTGGGAGTGAGCGTCACATTCGCGGTCGCAGTCGAGGAGGCAAAACTCCCACTTGAGGCGCCGCTCGTGACCGTCACCATGGGGTTGGAGGTCGTTGGTAAATGAACTTGCACGGTGAATAATGTCGGCACGGGGATATTGTTGGCAGTAAGTACGACCGGAACCAGGTTGCCAGTTCCAACCGGGAGCGTCACATCCGGCATCGTGGCGGACCCGATCGGGACCGGCGGCATAGCCACATCGGCAATCGAGGCGATACGCAAGCTCGGCGCGCTGATCAGCGGGGGCACGCTGGCAACCGTCACCCCAGTCGGCGCCCCCGGCGAGAAACCGGGCGTACTCGTTCCGGTGAAAGACAATGTGTTGGCCTCGACCCGGATACGGCCACTGTTCAAAAAATTGTAAAAACACGATGGCTGGATGCCAGGAGTGGCCTGCAGGGTTCCCGCACCGAGAATCTGTGAGGCCACTAATCGGATCGCCCCGCCGCTTCCACTTCCGGCAACCGTATTAAAAGAGCAATTAGCACCGAGCATTCCTCCTTTGCCACCGTTTGCCGTCACCGCCCCGCTGATGGTGATTTGGGTTGAAGATGCAATCACAATCGCGCCGCCCCCTCCGCCACCAGACCCACCGGCTATGGTCTGCCCCGACGTAGAATTTGCACGGGTTCCTCCTCCTCCGGACCCGCCGAAGAGTGGGACGAGCGATACAAAGGACAGATCGGCGCCATAGGTACCATGCCCTTGCGGAGCATTGTTGCACGTGCTGGAGGCACATCCCGGCCTCCCGCCTGGCCCTTGCCCAGTCGTTCCTGAGTCATTGGTCCCTCGCTGACCTCCGTTACCCCCAGCAAATCCGCCAGGGCCACCGAGGGCACCAAAATTTAATGTGGGACCACTGGTGGATTGAGGCACTCCATCGAACCCATTCACACTCACGGTTCCGGCAATCATGATATCGCCTGAGGCCAACAGGGTCACCCGCGTGTTGCTAGCATTCGGGGTAAAGGTGAGGGTGACACCGGCGGGGATGTTCACAGTCGTGTAATTCAAGACCCCGTCCGGCGGCAAGGCGATGGCCGTATTGGAGGTCGGGTTCAGAGCGCCCAACACTCCCGTGCTGCCGCTATTGAACGGCACTTGTGCCAAGGCCGATGGACTTCCAACCAATCCCCAGGCAAGGCAAGATAGCGCTAGGGTGATACCGCGTAGATAGCCATTCATAATCGACTCCTTGTGGTCAGTCATTTCAACGCATGAACAACAACCCTGACGGGCTTCTCTCATGGCAACAGCACGCTACCCTTCGCCACACCGAACGACGGACCGGTATGGGGCCCGTCGAGGAGGACGCTCCCCATGGTCACACTCGATGACGAACCCGTTGACGGCCCATGGCGAAACACACTTCCCTTCGCGACCGCAGATGATGACTGCGCGGGCGTGACAGTGACCGTCACGGCTCCACTGGTCGCCGTGCCACCAAGCGTGTCAACTGAGAAGGTATAGGCTTGCAGTGGCGCAGACGCCGGGACCGTCACATTCATGGTGATTTCCTGCGGGTTATTCCCCTGCACCACCGTGGCCGTGAGATTGGAAGGGGCGAACGTGATGACAGGGGTATTTCCCAGGTTAAATCCCCCGACCACAAGCTGAACCGTACTGCCTTGCGGGACCCTATTGGGCATGACGCTCACAATGACGGGCGGAATCAGCACGGTGAACGCCAAGGAACTGGTGGCGGTACCGTTCGTATTCGTCACCGTAACAGGGCCCGTGGATGCGCCAACCGGCACATTCACGACCAGACTCGTCCCCGTCGCCGAAAGGACGGTGGCTGCCACACCGTTAAACGACACCTGATTGCTCGAAGGCGGAGCAGTAAAGCCGAAGCCGTGAATGGTCACCGCTGTGTTCACGCGTGCGCTGCCTGGTGCAACGACAAAGAGCCCGACACCCGCACCAGTCGTCGTGAACCGTTGAATGGCGAGGAGATTACCGACCTCATCGTAGGTGTAGACCGCAACCTGTCCTTGCCCATCGATCACGCCCACCAGTCGGCCCAACTCATCGTAGAAATATTGCGCGGTGTCGGCAGATAAGGCCGTCGGCATCAAAAGACTCGCGCAGAGCAGAGTCATCAGGCCAAATCTCGCAACACTATATGAAGGGAACCTGTTCATTCGGCTGACCTCAACACGCCCTGTTCAAATTGAGCCAGACTATAGAGAATCATTTCTGGCACCAGCTTTGGCCCAATACGATATCCTAAGCGTACTGGTGCTGGTCCTTATCAAGATACGTCAGTGCCGTACGTCTTCCTGCAGCGTGGTGCTGATAACTTTCATGTCGGTTTGGCGCATCCGTGCACGTCTTCAACCGATCCATGTTGTCATAGTTATAAGTGGTGGTCTGGTTCTTCGCATCCGCGACGGTGAGGAGATTGCCGTTGGCCGGATCGTAGGTGAAGGTGGTGGTCTGACCCAACGGGGCGGTCTGATCTGGAGGGACACCAGCGTGGTAGTCCACACAACCAACTGCCAGCGGATTTCGAGATGAAGGAAGACAGCGGTGTGCGATTCACTGTCCACCATGCAAGTCATCCGATCATGACGCCCATCGAATGAGTCTGAACGATCCGGACAACGATCAGCCTGAGCTGCGGAGGGCTCAGACAGGAGAGTCACGACAAGCAACGGGGGCAGCCACCAGCCTGTGGATCGAATCGTCTTCGCCGCAACTGTCCACATATAAAAAATTTCTTCTTCCACCCACCCCATCCATCTCCCTCTACTGGGCAGGCGGGAGCAGCTTTTTTTTTCTCGTTGTTGTTTTTCTTTTCTGGTGTGTCCGTTCAAGGAGATACACAAACTTGGCTATTTCGCGATTTATTATCAGATTTAGTCGCTTGTTGAACTTTTCTCCAAGCGATGTGGTAACGAAGCGATCAAACCCTGTATAACCCGGATCACCCCCCAACCACGAGAATCGTTGTGCACTTCGTTCCAACATGACTCGAATCCCATCAAGAGCCGTAATCAGAGCTTGTATGCCATCTACACCATATCCGTATTGAATTCCCAAGCCAGTGATTCGGAAGGCACATTCCCAGTCACCGTCTTTGCTTCTTCGTGGTTTTCCCAGGGTTACCGTCAGATCCCTACTCCGCGCACCGGCTCTATTCAGTTGGCGTTCACCAATGATTTCACCGAACTGGTGCCTCATGGCTTCACCGAGGTCTCTAGCTTTTCCTGCAGAGCTCTGACCCGCTGGCTTTCTTTTTCTGTGATCTAACGGCTTCATGAGTTCAAACGTTCTGAAAATTGACTCGTCATCGTCCCAGGTATGCCTGTTGCCATCTGCTTGGCGAATCCACACAAGTGTTGGATTGTCTTTTGCCCCTGGCAATACTGTCCAAACCTCTCCTGCCGGATGGATTTTCCCAGTAGGTTTTCCTGTGTGGTCTCTAATTACAATTCTTTTCTTGATTCTAAGTCGGTCACCCGCTTTCAGGCCGCATCTATATTTTTTTACCGGATATGCCGAAACAAATTCGTATCTTTCTTTCTTGTTGCCACGCCGCCGCAGTTTGCCCATTTCAGAGTTATTCCCGAGTTCGATTTGTTTTCTATTCTGTTTTCCTCTGACCAAGGTCGATTGTGTCTAGATCAGGATCACCAGCCTCAGCGGGATCTGCCAATTCGAGGAATATCCCGAGCCCGATTCCGCCAACCTTTCCTGCTTGCTTGGCAAATTTCAACCACTGCTTATATGCTTTGCTTACCTTTAGAGACTGTATCTGATTTCGGGTCAGCTCAGGCGGGGTTGCCCCCTTATGCGGTATCGGCTTCAACGTCTCGGCATCATACCGGCCTTGGGGCAGGTCGAAGTGAGGTCCACCGTGTCTGTACGGATCGAAATGTGGCTCTTGCTGTTTGCCTGCTAGACCATGCGGGTCCACCAATATTGTTGGGATGCTCCAGACGTAGGCGTAAAGATTGGCATCTCCTCCGAACAAACCTATCGGGTCCTCAGAAACGAATCTCTGTAACTTTGGCGAGAGGTATCTTGCTCGATAGTAATACAAATCGTTGCCATCGTTTTCGCGACCGGTGAATTGGAATGGATTGGAAAAGGCTGGATTCGCAGATTGCGTTTTTCCGAACGGGTCGTAGGTATACTGAACGGCAGAGGAACCGGCTTGATTGGTCAGCGCGAGCGTACTGCCTAACCCATCGTAGATGGAGAAGTAGGGCCCGTCCTGTCGTAAGAATCCGAACATTTCATCGATGTTGAGGCTCCGAAGATACGTCGTCCCAACCGCCCCGCCCTTGATTTCAGCAACAATGTCATTCCTGTCATAGGCGAACTGTGCCGCCTCGCCCCCGATCGCTTTACTGATCCTTCGGCCCAATGAGTCATACGAAAAGCTGGCGGTTGCACCCCCGCTGATCCCGGCGAGACGATTCCGCGCATCCCAGGTATAGCTATTCATGCCGTCATTCGTCAGATTGCCATTTTGATCATAGGTTAGCGTGGCACCAGCAAACGAGATCTGTTCGTTCGCCACATCGTAGGTGGCCGAGTGGACCGCTTGCGGCACGAGGCTCGCTGTCCCGTTTGCTCTCGTGAGACTGGTCCGATTTCCCGCTCGGTCATAGGTGTAGGTCAATGCTTCGATCAGTCCGCTCGGGCCATTGTGCGTAATGTCCGTCAGCCGTGACGCCACATCGTAGGCGTAACTCGTGCTGGTCCCATTCGGATAGGTCAGACTCGTTCTGCGATTCGCGTTGTCATAGCCCAGGCCTACCGTCAATGCCCCTTGCGCGACCTGTGTGAGGCGTGATGCGGCGTCATACTGATAACCCACCGGGGCCAGCCCATTGGCTGACATCGAGGTGCGGCGACCCAGCACATCGTATTGATAGGCGACTGCGCCTTGGCCGGTGATTTCTTGGATCAGTCTGTCCAAGCTGTCGTACCTGAAGTCGATCGCGCCCGCACCGGACGCGGTGTCCGCAGCAAGGGTCAGCCGCCCTATGGCATCGTAGCTGAATCGTGTGGTGGCATCGGGATAGGTGGCTTGGATGCGGCGGTTGAGGGGGTCGTATTGAAAGGTGGTCTGTTGGCCTTTGCGGTCGGTGAAGGAGGCGAGATTGCCGGCGGGATCGTAGCTGTAGGTTTCAGTACGGTTGAGGGCATCCTTGCGCGTCTTGAGCCGATCCATGCTGTCATACGTGTATGCCGTGGTCTGGTTCTTGGCGTCCGTGACCGTGAGGAGATTGCCGTTGAGATCATAGGTGAACCGCGTCAGCCCCTGTCTGGCATCGGCGATGTCGGTCACGCGGTTCAGGCCGTCATACCGAAACTGGGTGATGAGCCCGCGAGGATCGGTGAGGCTGAGCAGCCGACTGACGACATCGTAGGTCCGTTGCGTCTGGTTCCCCAACGGATCCGTCGTCGTGAGGAGATTGCCATGGACATCGTAGGCAAAGGTCGT
>Ga0073899_10001542_pt1 | contig 21132 bp, 18 predicted proteins | sample KloWWTmetaKNB5Ph_FD_88975 | JGI IMG/M metagenome (GOLD analysis project Ga0073899, IMG submission 88975) | Active sludge microbial communities from Klosterneuburg, Austria, studying microevolution and ecology of nitrifiers - Klosterneuburg... | ecosystem: Engineered > WWTP > Aerobic digester >... | reverse complement strand
CGCCGGGGGCGAGTCCCCGGCCAATGTGACGTAGTACAACGGAAAGCCGTCCGTAAGCGCTCACCGGTTCAAGGTCGAACGGAATGATCTAACGACGCTAACGTAAAGTCCCAAAAGCGCTTCACCCCCCGACAGGCAAGGCTCACCAAGCCCGGCGTGCCTGCCAGGGGCAGTGTTTACATACCTAACGCGAACAGAGCCAATTCATTCGACCCCACGGGAGAAGCCGCGGGTGCTCAGCCGGCCAGCCGGGCCTGCAGCACCCTGGCCGAGGCCTCCGACGCCACCAGGGTGAGCTTCATGGTCGCCCGGGTGGCACCGACAAACAGCCGGCGCATGGCCTTGTCGTCCAGTTCGGCAAAGTCGATCTCGGTCAGGATCACGCAGGGCGCGGCCCGCCCCTTGAAGCGCAGCACCGAGTCGATGAGGATGTCGCCCTCGGTCAGCACCGGATTGCCCAGCAGGTCGTAGCGGCCGGTAGGCGCCCTGAGGCTGTAGGGCCCCAGCCGGGTGAAGGGGCTGAGGGCCGAGTGCTCCCGCCCCCGGTAGCTGATCAGGGCAATGTGGCTGCGCTTGAAACCCAGGCCGATGGCCCGGGTGATGGCGCTCACCGAACGGCTCACCAGCGCGTCCGGGCCGGCATAGGTGAGGATGTCCACCTCCGATCCGCTCAGGGGGCTGCCGGCCTCCACGGACTCCGCCAGGGGCAGCAGCAGGCGGAGGGTGGCGAGGATGTCCCGGGGGCTGCGGTAGTTGGTGTCCGAACGCAGGGTCACCCAGCCGGGCAAGGCCGCCGCCGGGCGCCCGTAAAGGTTCTGCAGGGGGTCTTCCAGCCACCAGGCGCGGCCGCCGGGGCGCAGGAAGCGCAGCAGGTTGTCGGCCCAGCCGGCGCGAAAATCCTGGCCCTCGTCGATGATGATCTCGTCAAAGCGGTCAGCGTCGGACGGCGCATGCCCGTCGAGAAACGCCTCCAGCCGGTCGAACACCCCGGGTTGGCTGAAATCCGGCACCTGCCCAAGGGCGCGGCTGAGGCGATCGGCGAGCTGGTGATAGGTGGCCACCTCGCCCCCTGGCGGAGCGATGAGGGCGATATGGTCGGCCAGGGGCCGGTTGTAGCAAACATAAAGAGGCCGCCGCCCAGCCGCCAGGGCATCCCGGTAGGCGGCCATGGCCACCTGGGTCTTGCCCGAACCCGCCGTGCCGATGATGCGCACGCGGAAGGGGTCGCAGTCGATGCGCCGGGCCCATTCCGCCAGACCGCCGGACAGACGGGTGTACAGCGCGTGGGCGTCACCGACCACGGCGTGCACCTCGGGCACCAGCTGTAGCACATCGCCCAGAAAACGGTGGATGCGCGCCCGGTCGGGCACCGCCTCGCCAGAGGCCGGCAGGATGGAGCGGATGATGGGCACCAGGAAGTCCCGCCTCGACGCATCGACAATACGGGCCGGGTCAATGCCTGCCGTGCCGGCCTGCTTCACCAGATAGTCGGGGCAATACAGCAGGGCCTCCACCGGCACCGGCTCACCACCGCAGGCGGCCCGCAGGCGGCAGGTCAGGGCATCGGCACTGCGCGCCAGCTGCAGGGGCACGCTCTTGTCCCGGTCGGCATAACGCTTGACCAGGCCCTCCGGCGTCTCCGCCAGAAAGCCCGACTTCTGCTCGACCAGCAGCACCTTGCCCGTCGGCCCCACGATGGCGAAGTCGATCTCACCGACGAAGGCATGCCCGGCTTGGCCGACCCGGGTCCAGTGCACGCCGTGATACACGGTGTAGCTGTCGTCCAGGCCGTCGGCGAGCAGGGCCAGGGTTTCAATCTCACGCTGGGCCGCGCCGATCGCCGTCAACTCGCGCCAGCCTTCCGGATGAACAAGGGCCATGACTTTGGGTTACAGTGGTTTGAGGCAAGCACGCCGAACACCGGCGTGCCGCCCATTCTGTCAGTACAGGCCGGCCATTGTCATGCCGCCGCCGTAAAAGGAAGCCCCCCGATGAAGATCCTGCCCTCCCTCCCCCTGCTGACCAGCCTGGTCCTGCTCGCCGCCGGCCCTGCCGCGGCCGATGAGATCGGCTGCACCACCACCACCTGGAAACTGATTGGCGCCAACCACAAGGTCTGCGTGGAAGCCTTCAAGGACGCCAAGGTGCCCGGCGTGACCTGCCACGTCAGCCAGGCCCGCACCGGCGGCGTATCCGGCAGCCTGGGCCTGGCCCAGGACCCGTCCCAGTTCTCCCTGGCCTGTCGCCAGACCGGCCCCATCACCCTGCCGGCCAAGCTGCCCGAGAGCGAAACCATCTTCTCGGAAGACACCTCCCTGGTCTTCAAGGAAACCCGCGTGGTGCGCATGTGGGACAAGGCCAACAACACCCTGGTGTACGTCGCCATCAGCCGCAAGCTGATAGAAGGCGCACCGATGAACAGCATCTCCACCGTCCCGGTGATGCCCTGGGGCGGGCACTGACACCGCGCGCTCAGCCCCCGGTGGCTTCGGGAGGTGGTTCGATGGGCAGAGTGATGGTGAAGGTGGTGCCCTTGCCGACTTCGCTCCTCACATCGATGCGGCCATGGTGGCGCTCGACGATGCCCCATGACAGGGACAGGCCCAGGCCGGTGCCCTGGCCCACCGGCTTGGTGGTGTAAAAGGGTTCGAAGATGCGCTGCAGATCCTCAGCCGGAATGCCCTTGCCGGTGTCCGTCACGCTGATCCACACCTGGTCGTCACCCAGGCGCCCGGTACGCAGGCGGATCTCGCCCTGCTCCTGGATGGCCTGGGCGGCATTGACAATCAGGTTCATGAACACCTGGTTGAGCTGCGAACCCAGGCAATACACCGGAGGCAACTCGCCGAGCTCCTTGACCACCGTGCAGTGATACTTGAGCTGGTTGCGGGCCATGTTGAGGGTGGATTCGAGGCCCTGGTGCAGGTCGGCCCAGTGCCATTCGGCCACGCTGGTATGGGAGTAATCCTTCAGGTCGCTGACGATCTTGCGCACCCGGTCCACACCCTCGGCCGACTCCTTGAGCAGGGACAGGATGTCTTCGCACAGGAAGGCGTAGTCGAACTTGCCACGCAGGGCAGCGGCCTCCGCAAAGGCTGCCGGCTCGGCTACGCGCTGCACGCCCCGCTCGTAGGCATCTACCAGCGCGAGGAGATCCCTGACATAGGTTTCGAGGGAACCGAGGTTGGAGCCCACAAAACCCACCGGGTTATTGATCTCGTGGGCAATGCCGGCGGCGAGTTGCCCCAGCGAGGCCATCTTTTCTGCCTGCATGAGCTGCATCTGGGCCTTCTCGAGGGCCTGGGAGCCGCTTTCGACCTTGTGGCGCAGGCGCTGGTTGTTGCGGTCGAGCATGTCCCGGGCGGCCTTGGCCTCCAGCTGCACCTGGACCCGGGCATTGACGATGGCGGCACGGATGGGCTTGTGGATGTAGTCGGCCGCCCCCAGGCCAAAACCGCGCTGCTCGCTGTCCTCGTCGATCAGGGCCGTCACCAGGATCACCGGGATGTCCCGGGTAGCGGGCTCTTCACGCAGGCGCTTGAGCACTTCGAAGCCATCCATGTCCGGCATCATGATGTCGAGCAGGATCAGATCCGGCCGCGGCTCGCCCGAAGCCATCTCAAGGGCCTTGATGCCACTGGCTGCCGCGATGACCCTCAGGTGGCGGGGCAGCACCCCCTCCAGCACCATCCGATTGATGGGTTCGTCGTCCACCACCAGAACGGTGTTCCGGTGGGGCCCGGCGTCATCGGGGCGGCCGTCCGTATGATCCATGATGAAATTCCGCTGCTCCAACAATCCAAACTGATTTAGTTGTTTTTGATGATTTTAGCAATTATGCAGGCGTTGTGCCCATGACAACAGCCCAATCCGGACTCACCAGGACCGCCACGCCAAAGCATCAGCCCTCAGATTACCTGTTCTTCCACGGGCAGGCGCCCACGTCAGAAACATTGCGCCATGTCTGCAGGGCAGGGTTGATACCCATCAAGGCTGCATGGGCAGACAGGCGCGGACAATCGTCCCAACTCCTCCGGAAGGTCAGGCCATGTTCCGCATCTCCAGTTACATCCGCGAAATCGCCACACCCACCCCTCTTGGCCCGCGCCGCCAGCCGCCCGGGCCCGTGGTCATCTGGAACCTGATCCGGCGCTGCAACCTGACCTGCAAGCACTGCTACTCCATCTCCACCGACAAGGACTTTGCCGGTGAGCTGGACACCGGAGGAGTCTTCCGAGTGATGGACGATCTGAAGGCCTTCCGGGTTCCGGTGCTCATCCTCTCCGGCGGTGAACCCCTGTTGCGCGCCGACCTGTTCGAGATCGCCGGGCGGGCCAAGGCCATGGGCTTCTACGTGGGCCTGTCGTCCAACGGCACGCTGATCGACGCGCACAACATCGAGCGCATCGCCGCCGCCGACTTCGACTACGTGGGGGTCAGCCTGGACGGTATCCGCGACACCCACGACCGCTTTCGCCGCCTCGACGGGGCCTTCGACCGCTCCCTGGCCGGGCTGCGCCGCTGCCGCGACCTGGGCGTCAAAGTGGGCGTGCGCTTCACCATGACCCAGGACAACGCCGCCGACCTGCCCGGTGTGCTGCAGCTGGTGGAGGACGAAGGTATCGACCGCTTTTACTTCTCCCACCTCAACTACGCCGGCCGCGGCAACAAGAACCGGGCCGACGATGCCCGTCACCAGCTCACCCGGGAAGCCCTGGAGCTGCTCTTCGAGACCGCCTGGGACTGCGAGCAGCGTGGGCTCGACAAGGATTTCACCACCGGCAACAACGATGCCGACGGCCCCTACTTCCTGCAATGGGCTCAACGTCGCTTTCCCCACCGCGCGGCCCACATCGAAGCTCGGCTGATGCAGTGGGGCGGCAATTCGAGCGGGGTGAACGTGGCCAACATCGACAACCTGGGCAATGTGCACCCGGACACCATGTGGTGGCATCACACCCTGGGCAATGTGCGCGAGCGGGCTTTCGGTGACATCTGGCGCGACACTTCCGACCCGCTGATGGCCGGCCTCAAGCAGTCACCCCGCCCGGTAAAGGGGCGCTGCGCCGAGTGCCGCTACCTAGCCATGTGCAACGGCAACACCCGTGTACGCGCCCAGCAGCTCACCGGTGACCCCTGGCAGGAAGATCCGGGCTGCTACCTGGACAACGCCGAGATCGGCGTGGCCGAGGGCGAACGCCTGGAGGTGAAACCCTGGGTACGCCTGCAACCCGCCTGAGCGGTCTGGGGCGAGCACACTCGCCCGCGGCAGTCGATCAACGGACGGGGGGCGCATGAATTCGCCCCCACGAGGAATCACGCGATGAAACGCCTTTTCTCCACCCTGGCCATGGCAACGCTGGCCCTCGGCAGCCTTGCAGGGGCGGCCCGCGCCGACGCCCCGGCGCTGTTTACCCAGCACTGCGCCAGTTGCCACGGCGCCGCCCGCCTCGGCGGCATGGGCCCGGCCCTGCTGCCGGAGAGCCTGGAGCGCCTGAAACGCAAGGACGCCCACACCACCATCCGCGATGGCCGCGCAGCCACCCAGATGCCGGCCTTCGGGCAGATCCTGACCGGCGCCGAGATCGAGGCCCTGGCCGAATGGATCTACACCCCGGTCAGCCCGGCCCCGACGTGGAGCGAGGCCGACATCCGCAGCTCGCGGATCGAGCACTTCGCCCCGGGCAGCCTGCCCGACACGCGCCAGGGCGCGGTGGCCAAGGCCGATCCGATGAACCTCTTTATCGTCGTCGAGGCGGGCGACCACCACGTCAGCGTGCTCGACGGCGACCGCATGGAGCGCATCCACCGCTTCCCGTCCCGCTACGCCCTGCACGGCGGCCCCAAGTTCAGCCCGGACGGGCGCTATGTGTACTTCGCCTCCCGGGACGGCTGGATCAGCAAATTCGACATCTGGAACCTCCAGGTAGTGAGCGAGGTGCGCGCCGGCATCAACACCCGCAACGCCGCCGTGTCGGCTGACGGCCGCTATGTGGCGGTGGCCAACTACCTGCCGGGCAGCCTGGTGCTCTTCGACGCCGACCTGCGCCTGCTGCGCATCATCGACGGCAGCAACTTCAAGGGCGACGCGCGCTCGCGCATCTCGGCGGTGTATGACGCTGCCCCCCGACGCAGCTTCGTGGCCGCCCTGAAGGACATCCCCGAGCTCTGGGAGATCAGCTACGACCCGGCAGCCCAGGACATCGCCACCGGCTTCGTGCACGACTACAAGTACAAGGAAGGCGCCTTCATCCCGGGCTTCCTGAACCCCCGCCGCAGCCCGCTGGAGCACGTGCTCGACGACTTCTTCTTCACCCAGGATTACAGCGAAGTGCTGGGCACCTCCCGGGAGGGGCGCGGCCAAGTGGTGAATCTGGACGCCCGGCGCAAGATCGCCGAACTCGACCTGGCCGGCATGCCCCACCTGGGCTCAGGCATCTCGTGGCAGTACAAGGGGCGCCGGGTGGCTGCCAGCACCCACCTGAAGGACGCCACCGTCAGCGTGATCGACCTGAAGAACTGGCAGACCGTGGCCACCATCCCCACCCTGGGGCCGGGCTTCTTCCTGCGCAGTCACGAGAACAGCCCCTTCGCCTGGGTGGATTCGATGATGAGCCCGACCGCCCGCGACACCCTGCAGGTCATCGACAAGCGCAGCCTCGAGGTGGTGGCCCGGGTGCGCCCCGAGCCGGGCAAGACCTTCGCCCACGTGGAGTTCGACCGCCACGGCCGCTACGTTATCGCCAGCCTGATGGAAAAGGACGGCGCCCTGATCTTCCTCGACGCCGCCACCTTCAAGGAGATCAAGCGCCTGCCGGCCAGCAAGCCCATCGGCAAGTACAACCTGTTCAACAAGATCCAGCGCTCGGAAGGCACCAGCCACTGACGTCGCCCGGGGCCATCAACAGTCCAGGGAGGCACGCTTTTCCTGGTAGACCCGGCGACGGGTGGTGAGCTGTTCGATGGTGGCGGGGGACTGGGGCAGCTGCAGGGCCGCATCGACCCCGCGGATCACCTCAAGCAGTTCCTCGCACAGGGCCGCCCGGGCCGCCGGGTCGACGGATCCGACTACCTCCAGACGCTCCGGTACTGGCGCGGGGGTAGGCTGCGGCGTTGCAGAAGGAGGCACGGGGCGGGGCAGACGCTCGGCCTCACGTACCGTCAGGGCCGGGTCGCCAACCCGATAGTGATCCGACCAGTAGGCGATGGCCACGGCCAGCAGCAGGGCGATGAGGAGGGCGGAACCTTCCTTCACGATGTGATCTCGTTTGGCATGGCGCGGAATGTAGCATCCGGACGCCCAAACCGGGTGCGCCGCCCGACACGGAGATGCACCGGCCCCTTGAGCAGGGTCAAGGCTGGCCAGGGCCCCCGGGGCCACTCTGTGACACCTGCCCACACCCGTTTCAGGACATCCGAAATGTCAGCAAACCACGCCCCAGTGATCGTCGATGCCCGCGGCTTGCTGCCGCCCGAGCCCCTCAACCTGACCCTGGAAGCCCTCGACACCCTGCCACCGGGCGGCGAGGTGATCCTGCTGCTGTACCGGGAGCCGACACCCCTGTACGACGTGCTGCGCCGTAATGGCTATACCCACCGCACCGAGATTCAGGACGACGGCGCCTTTGCCATCCACATCCACCACGCCGGCGCCGTACCGGTACCCTGAGTTTCAGTCGTGCTCGGCGAGGCGGGCCGCGTCGTGGATGATGATGTGCTTGCCCTGCACCGAGATCAGCCCGGCATCGGACAGCTCATGAAAGATGCGCGACAGGGTTTCCGGCGTCAGGCTCAGGCGCGAGGCGATCACCTGCTTGCTGGTGGGCAGCTCCACCGCCTGCTCGCCCTGGGGAACGCAGGGCACGCTCTCGGCCAGCTGGAGCAGGTAGCCGATGACCCGCTGGGTGGACGAGCGCAGGGCATACGATTCCACATCGCGCACCATGGAGTGCAGGCGGATCGACATGCCGGCCAGCAGCTTGCGGGCAAAGCGCGGATCCTGCTCGGTCTGCCCGAAAACCGCCGCCGCACCGATGTGCAGCACCAGCGTGTCGGCCAGGGCCTCACCCAGCACCGGATAGGGCTGGTCGAGGAACATCACCGCCTCGCCAAAGCTCTGCAGCGGGCCGAGGATCTCCACCACCTTTTCATTGCCCTGGGCCGAGGTGAAGGCCAGCTTGACCTGTCCCCAGACCACCAGGAAGAAACCCTTGGGCTGATCGCCGCGCTGGAACAGCCGGTCGCCCTTCTGCAGACGCCGCTCCCGGGTGGCCGCCGCCATATGGGCCAGATCTTCCGGGGACAGGGCACTGAAGAGCGGCATCCGGCTCAGAAGGCCGGGAATATCGATTTTCTCGCTGGACATGACACTGATTCTCGATTCGGGCGACATGCCCACGAGGGATTCTAACCCTGTCCGTTGCTCCCAAAGCCGCGGCAAATGCCATCTACCCCTTTATGGATAAGCCCATCCGTCTGCAGCCCCGTCCCACCGAACCCGCCTCGCCCCCTCCTGTCGGGCCCGCCGGCCCCATCCTGTTCGCGGCCCCCCCATCGGGCCATGTTTCTGGCCGGAATGGTCCAGGCTGTACTCGTTTTCCTGCCATGGACCTGGGAGATGCTGGCCCGCAGCGGCGTCGTCGCCGGGCCGGTCTGGCCCTGGCCGCCGGAGCCGCCGGGCTGCTGACCCTGAGCGGCATCGGCTGGCTGGCCGTATGCGTTCCCTGGGCAATCCGCCTGATGCCGGTCTATCTGCAGCGCCGGGCTGACGGCCGCCCCGGCTGAAACCATGAACTATGACCGCATCCGCCTCACTTCGTAGACTCCGCCGTCATGAATCCGGGACTTCCTTCCTTAGTCAGCAGTGGACCGGGCGGGCATGATCGTGGCCAAACCGCATCACCCGGATCAGACCAGGATGGAACACAAGCCTACCCCGACAGACGCCACCCGCCACGCAGGACGCCATCTGGCGCCGGAGTGCACCCTGTTCGACGCGCTTTCCTGCCTGCTCACCCGGGGCCTGGGTGCCATCCGGGTGGGCGAGGCCGGTGCCGGACAGAAGCTGCTCAGCGCGGCCATTCTGGTGAAGGCCTGGCAGGCCGGTCTGCCGGGTGAAACCCCGCTCTCCGCCCTGGATCTGGAAAACGCCGACACCGTGCTGCCGGACGCCCCTGGCGCCGAAACCCTGATCAACGGCCTGCCCCTTTTGCTGTGGCTGAAGGATCGCCAGGGGCGCTTCCTGCTGGTCAACCAGAGCTTCGCCGAATCCTGCGGCCAGGCTTCCCCCCAGGCCGTGCTCGGCAAGACCGACCTGGACCTGTGGCCGCGGGAACTGGCCGAGCTGTACCGGGCCCAGGACACCGACGTGATGGACAGCGGACGCCCGCGCACGGTGATCGAAGAGATCACCGACAAGGGCACGCCCACCTGGTTCGAAACCTACAAGGCTCCAGTACGCAGTGGTGACGGACGCATCCTCGGCACCCTGGGCTTCGCCTGCGACATCAGCGAACGCATGCGCCAGGAGGCCGCGGCCCGTCACGACAAGACCCAGCTGGCCTATGTACTGGCCACCATCGGAGAAGGTGTGTGGGACCGTGACCTGATCTCCGAGCGGGTCAGCCACAACCCGCGCTGGTGTGAAATGCTCGGCCTGGATGAAGGCTACCTGGATCATCCGGCAGCGGCTTCCCTGGCACTGGTGCACCCGGACGACCGGGCGCGCCTGTCACGGATCATCGACACTTGCCTGTGCGGTGGTGGCGCTTACTGCTGCGAGTACCGCATCCGTCACAGCGACGGCCACTATCTTTGGGTACGCGACCGGGGCGACGTGGTGGAACTGGACGAGCACGGTCAGCCCCTGCGCATGGTCGGCAGCATCGCCGACATCACCCTGGCCCGCGAAACCGCCGCCGCGCTGCAGGAAAGCCAGAACCGCTACCAGCAGGTCTTCGACAACGTGCGCGAAGTGATCTTCCAGACCGACACGCGGGGCCAATGGGAACTGCTCAACCCGGCCTGGACCGAGATCAGCGGCTTCAGCGTGGAGGAATCCCTGGGGCGCAACTTCGGCGATTTCCTGCACCCCGATGACCGGGCCCACAAGTACCGCTCCTTCAAGCCGATCATTGCCCGCACCCGCACACACTGCAGCGCTACCCTGCGCCTGCAGTGCCGGGACGGCAGCTATCGCTGGATGGATATCTTCATCCGCGCCCAGGTCAACGACGCCGGTGAGGTCATCGGCACCTCGGGCACCCTCAACGACGTCACCGCCCGGGTGGCCGCCGAGGATTACCTGCGCCTCACCGCCAGTGTGTTCCGCCATGCCCACGAGAGCATCATCATCACCGACCCCGGCTCCCGCATCCTGGAGGTCAACGACAGCTTCTGCACCCTGACCGGCTACACCCGGGACGAGGTCATCGGCCAGAGCACGCGCATCCTGCGCTCGGGTGTGCACGATTCGGCCTTCTACGAGCAAATGTGGGCCGAACTGCGCAACACCGGCACCTGGCAGGGTGAAACCTGGAACCGCAAGAAGAACGGCGATCTCTACGCCCAACTCGGCAACATCTCGGCCGTGCGCAACGAGGCGGGTCAGACCACTCACTTCGTGGGCCTGTTCACCGACATCACCGACATCAAGGAGAGCCAGCGCCACCTGGAGCACCTGGCCTATCACGACGCCCTGACCCAGCTGCCCAACCGCAGCCTGCTTGCCGACCGCATGCAGATGGCCCTGGCCCAGGCCGGGCGCAACAACACCCTGGCCGCTGTGGCTTACCTGGACCTGGACGGCTTCAAGCCGGTGAACGACAGCCATGGTCACGAGGTGGGCGACCTGCTGCTGGTGGAGATCGCCCGCCGCCTGCAGGCGTCCACACGGGCCGGCGACACCGTGGCCCGCCTGGGCGGCGACGAGTTCGCCCTGATCTACAACGGCCTCGAACACAGCGACGAATGCGAGCAGGTCTTCGCCCGAGTGCTTGCCAGCATCGCCGAACCGATCGTCATCGAAGGCCTGGCGCTGCAGGTGACTGCCAGCATCGGCGTGACCCTGTGCCCCCTCGACGGCTCGGACCCGGAGGCCCTGCTGAACCACGCCGACCGGGCCATGTACCTGGCCAAGCAGGCCGGCCGCAACTGCTTCCACCTCTTCAACCCGGAGCGTGACCGCGCCCTGCGCGCCCACCGGGACGCCCAGATCCGGGTCGAATCGGCCCTCTACGATGGCGAGCTGGAACTCCACTACCAACCCAAGATGGACGCCCGCTCCGACCACCTGACCGGTGTCGAGGCCCTGATCCGCTGGAAGCATCCGCAGCTTGGCCTGCGCCTGCCCGGGGAGTTCCTGCCCATGGTCAGCGAATCACGCTTCGAAATCGAGCTCGGCAACTGGGTACTGACCACCGCCGTAGCCCAGCTCGACAGTTGGTGCCAGGCCGGCTTTGCCACGCCCATGAGCGTCAATATCTCGGCCCGCCATCTGGCTCACCCCGACTTCGTTCCCCATCTGAAGGCCGTGCTCGACGCCCACCCCCGGGTGGACGCCGGCCTCCTCCAGCTGGAAGTGCTGGAAACCGCCACCCTCGGCGATCTGAAGCGCATTGCCGCCATCATGGCCAGGTGCAATGACCTGGGCGTGAGCTTCGCCATCGACGATTTCGGCATCGGCTACGGCGCGGTCAATAGCCTGCGCAGCCTGCCCGTGCGCAGCATCAAGATCGACCGCTCCTTCATCCACAACATGCTCGAAGACGACGACGATCTGGCCACCGTGCAGAGCGTGATCGGCCTGGCCACGGCCTTCCACCGGGAAGTCATCGCGGAAGGTGTCGAGACACCCCGTCACCGCCAGGCGCTGCTCAAACTGGGATGCCACCAGATCCAGGGGCACGGGATCGCCCGCCCCATGCCCGCGGCGAACATGCAGATCTGGATGCAGGAGCACGCGCTGCACCATTGATGGCCACAGGGTTATCCCGGACACGGCGCAGGGGATAACCCTGGGCCGTATTAACGAATTTCCACCTTTGGCGCATCATGCGGGCACTGCTGATGCTCCCGATGCTGGATGACGCCACCGACCACCTCTGCCGACTCCACCCCAGACCCCCACTCCCCGCTTGAGGAGGCGCTTGCCCGACTGGCTGAAAGCCGCAAGCAACTTGAGTACGTGTTCGCCGCGATCGGCGAGGGGATCTGGGACTGGGACATCAGCACAGACCAGGTTTCCCGCAATACCCGTGGCTGCGAGTTGCTCGGACTCGACCATACGTTCACGGGGCACACGGCGGCCGAGTTTCGTGAACTGATTGCCGAGGAAGACCGTTTGGGCATGGCAGACGCCCTGCAGCACTGCCTCTCCGGCCACGGCCCTTACCATTGCGAATACCGGGTACGTCACCCGTCGGGTCGCCTGGTGTGGGTTCGCGACCGGGGCAACGTGGTTGAATACGCTGCCGACGGCCGTCCCCTGCGCATGATAGGCAGCCTCTCCGACATCAGTCTTGAGCGGGAAGCCAGCGCAAATCTGCGCCTCACGTCCAGCGTGTTCCGCCACGCTCACGAATCCATCGTGATCACGGACACCTCCGCCAACATCCTCGACGTGAATGACGCCTTCTGCCGGATCACTGGCTACCTGCGTTCGGAAATCATCGGCCGCAACACCCGCTTCCTGCGCTCCGGTCTGCAGACGTCCGAGTTCTATACCGACATGTGGCAACGCCTGATTCGCGACGGGGTCTGGCAGGGCGAACTGTGGAACCGCAAAAAGCACGGCGAGCTCTTTGCCCAACTCGGCAACATCTCGGCGGTCCGCAACGAAGCTGGCCAGACGACCCACTACGTGGGCCTGTTCTCGGACATCACCGAGATCAAGGAAAGCCAGCGTCACCTGGAACACCTGGCCTACCACGATGCCCTCACCCAGCTGCCCAACCGCAGCCTGCTCGCCGACCGCATGCAGATGGCCCTGGCACAGGCCGAGCGCAACGCCACCCTGGCGGCCGTGGCCTACCTGGACCTGGATGGATTCAAACCGGTCAACGACAGCCACGGCCACGACGTGGGCGACCTCCTGCTGGTGGAGATCGCGCGGCGCCTTCAAGCCTCCTCCCGCGCTGGCGACACGGTGGCCCGGATGGGCGGAGACGAGTTCGCCCTGATCTACAACGGGCTTGAGCACAGCGAGGAATGCGAGCAGGTCTTCGCGCGGCTGCTCGCCGGCATCGCCGAGCCGGTCACCCTCCGCGGGCGGGAACTGCAAGTCAGCGCGAGCATCGGCATCACCCTGTTTCCCCTCGACGGCGCCGACCCCGACACCCTGCTACGCCACGCCGATCAGGCCATGTACATGGCCAAACAAGCCGGTGGCAACTGCTTTCACCTCTTCGACCCGGAGCGCGACCGCAGCCTGCGTGCCCACCGGGCCGCCGTGGCCCGGGTCGAATCCGCGCTCAATGACCGCGAGCTGGAGCTTCACTACCAACCCAAGGTGGACATCCGGCGCAACCGTATCATCGGTGTCGAGGCCCTCCTGCGCTGGCGCCATCCCCAGCACGGAGTGATTCTGCCAGGGGAGTTTCTGCCGGCCGTCATGGATTCGGATTTCGAGATCGAACTCGGCAACTGGATACTGGCCACCGCTGTCGATGAGATCCAGGCCTTCGCCGACGCCGGCCACCCGCTGCCGGTCAGCGTCAATGTTTCACCCAATCACCTGGCCCACCCTGACTTCATCGCTCACCTCCAGGCCCTTCTCGCCCGCTATCCCCGACTCCCTTCGGGCATGCTCGAGCTGGAGATCCTCGAATCCACCTCCTTCAGCGACATCGGTGCCGTGTCCCGGATCATGGAGGCCTGTCAGCAGCTGGGCGTGCGATTCGCCCTGGATGATTTCGGCACGGGCTACGGCTCCCTCACCTACCTGCGCCGTTTGCCGGTCCAGACCATCAAGATCGACCAGTCCTTTGTTCGCGACATGCTCGAAGACAACGACGACCTGGCCATCGTCCAGGGTGTCATCGGCCTCGCCGCCGCCTTCCGCCGCGAGGTGATTGCCGAGGGCGTGGAAACGGCGGCCCACCGGCAGGCCCTGCTGGCGCTGGGCTGTCATCTCATCCAGGGTTTCGGCGTGGCCCGTCCGATGCCACCCGATCAGCTCCTTGTCTGGATCCGCGAAGGCGAGGCCGGTCAGTAAGAGTCAGTCCGGCGGTTTGCCCTGCTCCGGTGAAGCAATTTCGTGCGACCATTCGCGGCGTGGCTCCCTCCGGCAGCCCGCCCTCCCGCAACAACTGCATACCCAACCATGGAATTCCTGACCGACCCGCAATTGCTGATCGCATTTCTGACCCTCACCGCCCTCGAACTGGTGCTGGGGATCGACAACGTGATCTTCATTTCCATCCTGGTGGACAAGCTCCCCCCCGAGAAGCGCGCCTTCGCCCGCCGCCTTGGCCTCTTCCTGGCCATGTTCATGCGCATCGGCCTGCTGATGATCCTGTCCTGGCTGGCTGGCCTCACCGAGCCCATGGTCACGGTCCTCGGCCACGGTTTCTCCGGACGCGACCTGATCCTGCTCGCTGGCGGCCTCTTCCTCGTCTGGAAGAGCACCCAGGAAGTGCATCAGCTGATGGAGGGCGAAGAGGGCGAAGCGTCCAGCGCCGTCAAGGCCACCTTCAATGCGGTGATCATGCAGATCATCCTCATCGACATCGTCTTCTCGCTGGACTCGATCATCACCGCCATCGGCATGGTCAACAACCTTCAAGTCATGATTGCCGCTGTGGTCGCTTCGGTGGGCCTGATGATGGTGGCCTCCGCGCCGATCGGCGAGTTCGTCTCCCGCCACCCCACCGTCAAGATGCTGGCCCTGTCCTTCCTGCTGGTCATCGGCGTGGTGCTCATCGCCGACGCCTTCGGCCACCACGTACCCAAGGGCTACATCTACTCGGCCATGGCCTTCTCGGTGCTGGTGGAAATGCTCAACCTGCGCATGCGTAGCCGCCAGGCCGCCAAGGTCGAGCCGGTGCAACTCCACGAACCTTACGTGCGCGAAGGCAACCAGCAGTGACGGCGCCCTTTGGGCCGCTCACCCCCGATTTCATCCTCAGCGCAGTGGAGGCCTCCGGCCTCCGCTGCGATGGCCGCCTGCTGACCCTCAACAGCTATGAAAACCGGGTCTATCAGGTCGGCATCGAGGACGCGGCCCCGCTGATCGCCAAGTTCTACCGCCCCGGGCGGTGGAGCGACGCAGCCATTCTCGAGGAACACGCCTTCCTGGCCGAGCTGGCCGACGCAGAAATCCCTGCGGTGGCGGCCCTCGAGATCGGCGGTCAGACCCTGCACCACCACGAAGGCTTCCGCATCGCCCTCTTCCCGCGCCGGGGCGGGCGGGCGCCCGAGCTCGACGACCCCGAGGTGCTGGGCTGGCTGGGGCGCTTCCTGGGACGCATCCACGCAGTGGGCGCCACCCGGCCATTCAGCCACCGTCCGACCCTGGACATCCGCAGCTTCGGCGACGCCCCGCGGGACACCCTGCTGGCCTCCCCCTTCCTGCCACCGGAGCTGCGCGACACTTGGCTGTCGGTGGTGGACCAGGCCCTCGACGGGGTGCGCCGCTGCTTCGAACACGCCGGTTCCGTGCCGCAGATCCGCCTGCACGGCGATGTGCACGGGGGCAACGTGTTGTGGACCGACGCCGGCCCCCATTTCGTGGACTTCGACGACGCCCGCAACGGCCCGGCCATCCAGGATTTGTGGATGCTCCTGTCCGGCGACGCCCAGGCCATGGCCCGGCAGCTGGACAGCGTGCTGGAAGGCTACGAGCAGTTTGCCGATTTCGACCCGCGCAGCCTCCATCTGGTAGAGGCCCTGCGCACCCTGCGCCTGATCCACTACGCCGGCTGGATCGCCACCCGCTGGGACGACCCGGCCTTCCCGGCGGCCTTCAGCTGGTTCGACACTCCACGCTACTGGCAGGACATGATCCTGTCCCTGCGGGAACAGGTGGCGCTGATGGAAGAATCACCGCTGACGCGGCTGTTCTAAGACAGAGCCGGCCTGCGGCCGTGAGCCTTCAGACCGCGGCTTCGGGTGCCTTGAATTCCCCACTGCGGAAGGCATCCAGAAGACGCCGCATGCGCCCGGCGTCTTCTTCCGTGAAACCCTGTTTGAAATCCGTCAGCACCAGCCGGGCGCGGGTCGGCCAGTTGCCGGGGGCATCATCCACGGCCAGCCATTCGGCCCCCGGAGCCCGGCGTTCAAGCCATTGCCGGGCTTCCCGCTCGCGCAGGCCGTAGAGCTCGTTGGGCGTGCGCGGGAAGATGGTGGGCGAGCAGTCGATCACCCGCGCACGGAGGTCTTCCGAAAAGCGCGCCGACAGCTTCTGCAGCGAGAACAGGGTGCGCCAGTCGGAGGCAATGATCACCCGCGTCTCCGGGTACTCGCGCAGCACCGACTCCAGCAGGGGCAGGCAGCGAAAATCCTCCGCCTCACCCCATGGATGGGTCACTCCGTCGAAATCGAGGAAGACGTAGACCGGGGTCAGGACCGCCGGTGGGGTGTTTTCGGCCGTTTTTTGATGCATCGCAACAGGGGCACTGTGGAAAGGCGGAAACTTGCCGTTAATTGAAAAAATGACTACGTAACAGTCACGTTAGACTATTCTAAGGTCAGCGATTGTTGCAGTGCGGTAATTTTTCTCGATCCAACGGAGCCCAGCCATGAAACCCATTATCAACCTCGAAGGCAAGGTCGGCCTCATCACCGGCATCGCCAATGAAAAGTCCATCTCCACCGGTGTTGCCGAATCCTGTATCGAGGCCGGCGCAAAAGTCGTCATCACCTACCAGAATGAGAAGACCCTGGCCTTCCTGGAGCCCATCGTCACCCGCCTGGGTGTCGAGGACGTGCTGCTGCTCGACGTGACCAAGCCCGAGACCATGGACGATGTCTTTGCCAAGATCGATGCCAAGTACGGCAAGCTCGACTTCGCCATCCACTCCATGGCCTTCGCCAAGCGCGACGATCTGCATGGCCGCGTGGTTGATACCTCCGCCGATGGCTTTGCCCTGGCCATGGACGTGTCCACCCACTCCTTCGTGCGTCTGGCCCGCAAGGCCGAGCCCCTGTTCGACAAGGCCGGTGGCGGTTCGCTGATCACCATGACCTACCTGGGCAGCGAAAAGGTCATCGCCAACTACGGCGTGATGGGCCTGTGCAAGGCGGCCCTCGAAGCCGCCACCCGCTACATGGCCTTCGAACTGGGCCCCAAGAACATCCGCGTCAATGCCATCTCCCCGGGCCCGCTGATGACCCGCGCCGCCTCCGGCATCGCCGGCTTCGACGGCCTGATGGCTGCCGCAGTGGATCGTTCCCCGCTGCACCGCCTGGTGACCCCGGAAGACATCGGCGCGCTGACCGCCTTCCTGGTCTCCGACGCCGGCCGCAACATGTCTGGCGGCGTGCACTTCGTGGATGCCGGGTACAACATCATCGGGTAACACCTTCCGGTCCCCGATGATCGACTACCCTGCCGCCGGATCGGGCGAGACGACAGCCAGTGTCGCCCTGCCCGATCCGGTTCCGGCCCACCCACTGCTCGACGGCCTGCCCGAACTTGGGCGGGGGGAGTCCTCCATCGTCCTCGACCCCGGCGACGGCCAGCGAGTCTTCAAGCTGGTCAGCTCGCCCGCCGACTACTTCTATCTCGCCGCCGATGATCGCCCCACGGGCCTTCATTTTCCGCGCCTGTTTCACGACCACGGCGTCATCGGCAAGGCCAGCTCGGGCTACTCCTTCCGTCTCCTCGAGATCGAACGCCTGCTGCCCGTCTCGGGTGAAACCGAGGCGCTCGCCCAGCTACTCTCCCGGGCCTACTGGGAAGGCTGCGAGAAATGGGCCAACATGGGCGTCAATCGCGGCCGCCTGGCCCTCTATCACATCAGCCAGGCACCGCCGCCGGACCTGCCCGAGAGCCTGGTCAAGGCCGTCGCCGCCCTGTCAGACTTCATCGAGGAATACCCCGTGCAGCCGGACATCCTCAACCCCCACAACCTGATGATGCGCGCCGACGGCACGCTGGTGCTGTCCGACCCGGTGTTCCTGCCCTGACAGGCAGCAGGCTGGCGCATGTACCGCCCTCCTGCAGATACCGGACATCAGTAGCCTGAGGAGTGCCCGTGGGGTCGAATTCACCCTGCTTTCCTCCGTTGACCTCCCTGAACCCGACGAAAACCCAATGCTGACGCGGGTTTGGGTGCCCTCGGCCGGATCACCCGATGGGTGAGGCTTGTGGGGTTTATGGGCGGCGCCGACGGTGGCTGCAGGGGGCGGTAGGGGCGACTTCAGTCGCCCGCGGGCTTCAATCAAGGGCGTGCCGGTGATCGGCGCGTGGATGGGCGACTGAAGTCGCCCCTACAAGTCGCCCCTACGGGAGCGCAGTTGCACGGATCAGCCAGGCTCACACCCTTTCAGATCACCGCGTCCTTCACCTCGCCGCCCAGCACTTCCAGCAGTGCCGGGATCAGGCGCGACAGTTCGCCGCTCATCAGCGCGAAGTCAGCCTCCATCTGCATGTCGGCGGCGTCGGCCTGGCGTTCAGCTTCTTCCTTGATCACGTCGAGGAAGGCCACCCGCTTGATCTCCATCTTTTCGGTCAGGATGATCGAGATGCGGTCGTCGAAGGTCATGGCCAGGCGCGTCGGCAGCTTGCCGGCGGCCAGGTGGTCCTGCACGTCCTTGCCGTCGAGGGCGTGGCGCACGTAGCGCACGGCGGCCTTCTCGTCGGTGACCGCGCGCAGCTCGCAGTCCAGATCGATGGTGAAGTTGCCGCTGGCCTGGTTGGCCGCCAACCAGCCGGTCATCACCGACACGGGTGACAGCTCGGTCTTGACCATCTTCACCGGCAGCTCGTCCAGGGTGTCGCGCAGGGCGTCCAGCACTTCCTCGGCGCGGGCCGGGCTGGCGGCGTCGATCACCAGCCAGCCGCCCTTCGGGTCGATCCAGCTGTACACCTTGCGGCGCCGGGTGAAGGCCCGGGGCAGCAGCTCCTGCAGCACCGCCTCCTTGATCTCCTTCATCTGCTTGCGACCGGGCTTGAAGCCCTGCTGGGCCTCGATCTGCTCGGCCTTGTCGGCCGCCACCTCATTGACCACCGATGAGGGCAGCAGCTTCTGCTCCACCATCAAGGCCACCAGGAAGTGCCCGCCCACGGCCAGCACGAAGCGGTCGTCCTTGGTCGGCGAACTCCAGCCCCGGCTCGCCATGTCCTGGCTGCCACAGGGCGCAAAGGGCCGGGCGGCAAGCTTTTCGTTGAGGGTTTCGACGGTCAGGCCCCAGTTTTCGGGGAGACGGTAGATCTGGAGATTGCGGAACCACATGGCGGGGAACGATCCGTGCTGATGGAAAAGAGGCGGCATTGTAGCGGCTCAGCGCGGGCCTGCCTGACCGTTCGGCGGAACGATATGCCGTTGACACTCTGCAATTCAGAGCATATAACTCTGAACTGCAGAGTCAATTCAAACGGAATCCCCGATCATGGCCGACCCCATCTCCCGCCAGCTCGACAACATCCAGTCCATGCTCGTCCGTGGTCAGCGCAATCTGCGCATGGAGCGCCACAGCCTCATCCTGTGGGGCCTCGCCGGCGCCGGGCTGTTCCTGTCCAGCGACGCGGTGTTCACCGCCGAGCAGATCCCCGACACACCCCAACGTGCCCTGGTGTGGCTGGCCTACATCGCCCTGGTGCTGGGCGGCGCCGGCTACGCCGACTGGCACCTGACCCGGCGCATCAAGGCAGCCCGGGACGAAACCTGGTCCTTCATCCACCGTCAGGTGGTCAAAATGCTGTGGCTGCTGATGGGTATCGGCACGCTCTTCACCTTCGCCACCTTTTTCTTCGGTGGCGCCTACATGCTATGCACCGTGTGGCTCGTACTGATCGGCCTGGCCCTTTACGTACATGGGCTGTTCTCGGAAGAGGTGCTGGAATGGGCCGGCGGCATCATCATTGCCATCGGGGTCGCCGGGCTGGCCGCCAGGCTGCCTTTCGAAACCATGAAGTGGATCGCCACCTCGGTGTTCGGACTCGGCCTGCCGATGCTGTCGGGCCTTCTCGACCACGGCCGCACGCGCCCCTTCACCCTGCGCCTGGCCCAGGCCGCCGCTTGGACGGTGCTGGTGCTGGCCGCCCCCCTCGTCGGCCACCGCTACGCCTCCGCGCTGCTGCCGCCCGAAGTACCGGTCACACCCCTGGAAGCCTTCCGTTCCGGAGCCGATCTGGCCGGGCTGCGCATCGTCGGCCTGCCTGCCGGCACCCGCGTGCCGGTGCGGGTCGAGGTGTCCGGCGATCTGTTCCGTCCGGCCCCCGATGCCATCCTGCCCCTGACCCTCGACCAGCCCCTGGAGATATTGCTGCGCGATGGCCACCCGACCGGTGACGTGCGTGCCCCCGGCGGCCCCTGGCGGTTGGCAAGGGAAACCCACTGGATCTCCATCCCCTGGATGCGCGCCAGCCTCGACCCGGCCCGCGGGCCCCAGGTCGAGTCTGCCCTGGTGGTGGACTTCCAGGGTGGCAGCGCCCGTCAGTAGCCCGCTTTCCCCATGTCAAAAAGGAGTCCTACCGTGAACCTGCGTCTTTCCGCCGGCGCCCTTGCCGCCTTCGCCCTGGCAGGTTGTGCCAGTTTCGGCAAACCGGGGGCCGACGAGCTGGCCCGCCTGCCCGTCGTCCGCTTCGGCGACACCGCACCTGCCGGCCAGCCCTTCATCCTGCACTATCCGGCCGGCGCGCCCCTGCCGGTCGAAGCGCGTGTCCATGGCAGCCTGCTCGACGGTGAAGCCCGCAGCACCCTCACCGTGCGCACCCGCCAGGACGTCTACACCTACAAGCAGTGGGCCAGCCTGGACGGTAAAAACTGGAAGCCCGGCAATGAAGTGATCGGTGGAAACTTCGAAATCCGCGTGCCCGGTGAGCAGGATGGACGCAATCCGGGCACGATGCGGGCAGAATTCAACCTGAAATAAGCAGACGGAACGGCCCGCCCGGTGCGGGCCTACGCCCATGGAACCCCTCGACGCCCTTCTCCACCAGCCCCTGCGCACCCAGCTCGCTGCCTTCCT
>Ga0073899_10001541_pt1 | contig 21133 bp, 19 predicted proteins | sample KloWWTmetaKNB5Ph_FD_88975 | JGI IMG/M metagenome (GOLD analysis project Ga0073899, IMG submission 88975) | Active sludge microbial communities from Klosterneuburg, Austria, studying microevolution and ecology of nitrifiers - Klosterneuburg... | ecosystem: Engineered > WWTP > Aerobic digester >... | reverse complement strand
TGCGCGGAGACAACAGTGCCAGCCGATGCGAGTGTTCAGCGTCTTCGGAACCGTCGCACGAGCATCGGCAGTGCCACCGCACCGGCAGCGGCGCTGGGCAGGATGAACCACAACGACGCCTCAGAGCCGGTCTCCGGGGCGATCAGGATGATCACGCCCAGGCAGCCGTAGGCCCCCACAAGCAGACCGACGACTGCGGCCCCGACGAAGAGCAGGGTCAAGCCCATCCGAGCTTCGGGTACGAAATTCGATTGCAATGGTTCAGATGCTCGCCTTTGTGGGCCATGGTCACGCCTGCCCCCACCTTGCCACTGCTTGGCTTCAGGCAGACTGTCCCATACTTGCAGGACAGTCATGATGCCTGTTAGTAGTCAAAGGCAAAGACGATAACGCCAGCACACTGCATGCTGCTGACTCGGCCGGCGTCTCGTTGCGCTGGCCGCGCAAACACCGGGCGACTTGCGACTGTCTCGAAAGGTGCGCGCAGGCACGTGGCAGACGCTGTTCGTGCGTCTGGGCGGAGAGCCGATTGCAAATCCGGCCCGCCGGCCTTCAGGCCAGGTGGTGCGCTTCCACCTGGCTGTACACGAAGTCCTCGATGCGGGTCAGCGTGACGCCATAGCGCGCCTCGAGCTCGGCGGCGCCATGGAAGCGCTCGTCGTAGGCATCGTCGGGCAGGCTCAGCAGGGTCATGATCCTCGACATCCCGGGGTGGACCGGGCGGGCCAGCAACGAGATGAGGTGCGCCGCGCCGCGCGGCAGGTGCGATGCCCGCGGTGCGATGCCGGCGGCGCGGGCGTACAGGGCCGCCACCTCGGCGTTGGTGTGCTGGCCATGGCCACCGATGGCCAGTTCGCGGAACGGTGGCGGGTCTTCGAGAAGCGCCCTCGCGGCGAAGTGCGCGACATCGGCAGCACAGACGAAGTTGCGTGGCTTCGTGCCGGGACCGATGAGCTTCGCCTTGCCGGAGTCGAGCACGGCTTTGCCGTTGAAGTTGTGTACGTGGTGTTCCATGAATGCGGTCGGCCGCAACACCACCGCGTCGAGTCCGCAGGCCGCCAGCACCTGTTCGACCGCATGCTTGGTGCGGAAGAAGTCGATCGGGTGCGCGGGCCCGGCGCCGTAGGCCGAGACGTAGACGAGGCGTCGCACCCCGGCGGCCTTCGCTGCGGCGAAGAGCTCGCGATGGCCTCGGTCGTCGACCGCTTCCGATCGCCAGCGTCCACGACCCATGATCGAATGCGCCGCGGCGAGTACGCGTACCGCGCCGGTACAGGCGCGCTGCAAGGTCGGCGTATCGGTGAGGTCACCCGCGACGACCTCGGCGCCCAGCGAGGCGAGGTCGGCCGCCCGCTCCGGATGGCGGCACAGGGCCCGCACCGCCGCGCCTCGTTCGAGCAGCCGCCGAACCACCGGGCGGCCCAGTGCGCCGGTGGCGCCCACAACCAGCACGGTGCCGGCCGGGGCGGCGGCGGGTTGCCTGTGGCGTGCGTCTGGGTTCACTTGGGCGACGGTCATGGTCGGCTTTGCCAGGTGGATGGGGCAACAGGCGCGACTATCCACCCCCAGCGCCGCCGTGTCACGTGCCTGGGCCCGAAGGATCCTGAAAACCGCGGCCGGCGACGCCGGGAGCCCATGGCCGACTCGAGCGGCCCCGCGGCACTTCAGGGCAACGGATAGGTGCCGGGCAGCAGGATGCTCGTGTCGACCTGCTCGACCCGGGTGCGGCCGCAAAAGGCCATCGTCAGGTCGAGTTCCTTGTGGATGATTTCGAGCGCCTTGGCCACGCCGGCTTCGCCCATGGCGCCCAGGCCGTAAAGGAAAGCGCGGCCGATGTAGGTGCCGTGCGCGCCCAGGGCCACGGCCTTGAGCACGTCCTGGCCGCTGCGGATGCCGCCGTCCATGTGCACCTCGATGCGCGAGCCGACCGCCTGGGCGATGGCCGGCAGCGCCTCGATGCTCGACTGCGCACCGTCGAGCTGGCGCCCGCCGTGGTTGCTGACGATGAGGGCGTCGGCCCCGCTGTCGGCCGCGATCCTGGCGTCTTCCACATCCTGGATGCCCTTGAGGATCAGCTTGCCGCCCCAGCGCTTCTTGATCCACTCCACGTCGCCCCAGTTCAGGCGCGGATCGAACTGCTTGGCCGTCCACTCCGACAGCGAGCCCATGTTCTCCACCCCCTTGACGTGGCCGACGATGTTGCCGAACTGCCGCCGGCTCGTGCCCGCCATGCCCAGGCACCAGCGCGGCTTGGTCATCATGTTCACGATGTTGGCGATGGTCAGCTTGGGCGGTGCCGACAGGCCGTTCTTCAGGTCCTTGTGGCGCTGGCCCAGGATCTGGAGGTCCAGCGTGAGCACCAGCGCGCTGCATCCGGCAGCCTTGGCGCGGTCGATCAGGCGCTCGATGAAGTCGCGGTCGCGCATCACGTAAAGCTGGAACCAGAACGGTGCCTGGGTCGCCGCGGCCACGTCCTTGATCGAGCAGATGCTCATGGTCGACAGCGTGAACGGGATGCCGAACGCGGCCGCGGCACGCGCGGCCAGGATCTCGCCATCGGCATGCTGCATGCCCGTGAGCCCGGTGGGCGCGATGGCCACCGGCATGGCAACCTTCTGGCCCACCATGGTGGTGGCGGTGGTGCGGCCTTCCATGTTCACCGCCACGCGCTGGCGCAGCTTGATCTTCTGGAAGTCTTCGCTGTTGGCGCGGTAGGTGCCCTCGGTCCAGCTTCCGGAATCGGCATAGTCGTAGAACATGCGCGGCACGCGCTTCTGGGCCAGTACGCGCAGGTCTTCGATGGTGGTGATGACGGTCATGGTGGCGTTGTCTCCTTGCAGGCGCCCATGCTACGGCGGCGGCGTGTCCATGGCCGGAATTCGGCTCAGGTCAGACCGGAAAGCCATTCCGCCGCATGGGCACGCGAGCGCGCGCAGACGTCGTCGAGCCAGGCCACGAATGCGGCCGCCGCCGGGCTGTCGTCGCGGCTGCGCACCTGGTAGGGGTGTGCGGCCGGCGCGGTGATGCGGAACAGCGGCCGCAGGGTGCCGGTGTCGAGCCAGTGGCGCGCCAGCGTGGGCCGGGCCAGCGCCACGCCCTGGCCGCTGACGGCGGCTTCCAGCGTCAGCCCGAGGTCGACCAGCCGCGGGCCGGCGTCGGGCTCGGGCCAGTCCAGCCCCGCGGCGCGCAACCACGGCGTCCAGGGTTCCAGCGGTGTGCGCAGCAAGGGGGCACCGGCCAAGTCGGCGGGTGTGCGCAGGGGCTTCAGGCGCTCGATCAGGTTCGGCGCCGCGACGGGCAGCACCCGGTCGTCCAGCAGCACGCGGGTGCCGGGCAAGCCGCCCTCGCCCGCGCGGATCTCGACGTCGCAATCGGGAGCGGCCGTGTCCAGGTAGGGTATCGACAGCAGGAGCTCCAGTTCAACATGCGGGTGGGGGCGGGTGTAGTGCTCGAGCTGCGGCACCAGGATCTGCCGCGCGAATGTGGGCGGCGCGGTCACGCGCAGGCGCTCGCGGTGCTGGGCGCGCCGCTGGTGCAGTGGCATGGCCGCCAGCAGGCCGAGCGCGGCGCGCACCTGCGCCAGGTACTCCTTGCCAGAAGCCGTGAGCGCCAGGGTCTTGCCTGTGCGCACCAGCAAGCCGGTGCCCAGCAGCTCTTCCAGTGTTGCCACCCGTTTGCTCACCGCGCTGGCGGTGATGGCCAGCTCGTCGGCAGCGCGTTCGAAGGTACCCAGGCGCGCCGCGGCCTCGAAGGCGCGCAGGCCGTCGATCGAAGGCAGTCTCAGGTCTCGCGATGCCGGGCCCATCGGGTTGCACTGTAGGCCAAGCGGCGGCGTGATGCGTGTCACGCCGCGACGTCAGGCGCTCTTGACGAATCTGATCCAGCGCAAGTGTGAACCGCGGGCAACGCTCAGGTGTGTCACCCCTGGGGTCGATAGCCGCGGCAGAAGTCAACGCAGTTCCATTGCAGTTCTGCCCAATTCAGGGAAGGCACCATGAAGATTCAATTGAACATCGGCCCACGCCTGGGCCTGGGTTTTGGCTTGCTGCTGGCGCTGCTGGCCGGCATCTGCGCCGTCGCGGCGCTGCAGTTGCGCACCGTGGGCGATCTGTACCGCCAGACCACCGAGCTGGAGTGGTCGAAGTCGGAGGCGGCCACGACGGTGAACACGATGGCGCGTGCCAATGCGCGGCGCACGATGGAGCTGCTCATCACCCAGGACGAGCGCCAATTGGGGCGCATCGATGCCGCCATCGCCTTCAACAAGAAGGCCATCGACGAAGCGCTGGCACTGCTGCGGGCCCGGGTGACGCGGCCCGAAGGCAAGGAGCTGCTGGCGCGCATCGTCGAGCGGCGCCAGGTCTACGTGGCTTCGTTCACCGAGGTCAGGCGCCTGGTGGGGGCCGGACAGCGCGATGAGGCGGTGAAGCTCATGAACACGCGGACGCTGCCGGCCATCGATGCCCTGCAGGAGCCCGTTCTCGAACTGGCGGCGTTGCAGAAGGGCATCGTGGAGGGGCGATCCAAGGAAGTCGCCTCGACCATCGACATGGCGCTCATGGCGATCGGCGTGCTCGCGGCGGTTGCGCTGGCCCTGGGCGCAGCGGCAGCATGGTGGATCGGCCGCTCGATCACGCGACCGGTTCAAGCCGCGCTGGCGGTGGCCCAGCGCGTGGCCAGCGGCGACCTCACCAGCCAGGTGGCAGTCCAGGGCCGCGACGAACTGGCCCAACTGCTGCAGGCGTTGGCGACGATGAACGGCAGCCTCACGCGCATCGTGGGCGATGTGCGCAGCGGCACCGAAACCATCTCCACCGCCACCAGCCAGATCGCCATGGGCAACCTCGACCTGTCCCAGCGCACGGAAGAGCAGGCCAGTTCCCTGCAGGAGATCGCGGCTTCGGTGGAGCAGCTCACCTCGACGGTCAAGCACAACCTCGATAGCACCCGACATGCCAACGGCGTGGCAGCGGAAGCCGCCGAGGCGGCCACACGGGGCGGAGCGGTCGTGACCCAGGTGGTGCAGACGATGGAGGCCATCAACCACTCATCGCGCCGCATCGCCGACATCATCGGCGTCATCGACAGCATCGCCTTCCAGACCAACATCCTGGCGCTCAATGCCGCGGTCGAGGCGGCCCGCGCCGGCGAGCAAGGGCGCGGCTTCGCGGTGGTGGCCACCGAAGTGCGCAACCTGGCCAGCCGCTCGGCCAGTGCCGCCCGGGAGATCAAGAAGCTGATCGAAGATTCGGTGGGCAGCGTGGACCAGGGCTGCAAACTGGTCGAACAGGCCGGCGGGGCGATGGGTGAAATCGTCGTGCGGGTGCGCCGCGTGGCCGACATCATGACCGAACTCAACACCGCGAGCAGCGAGCAGTCATCGGGCATCGAGCAGATCAACCAGGCCATGGGTCAGATGGACCAGATGACCCAGAGCAACGCGGCGTTGGTCGAGGAGGCCGCCGCCGCCGCGCAATCGCTCGAGCGCCAGTCGCGCTCGTTGCTCGAAACGGTGCAGGTGTTCCAGGTGGGTCCGCGCGCGATCGAAGCCGCGGCATGACGGGGCCGGGCCGCGACCCGTTAGCATGCCGGGATGTCGATCGCACCCCTGGCCCTGGTTGAACGACCCCTCTGGCAGCGGTTGTTGTGGCTGGCAGCCGGCGCGGTGAGCCTGGTCACCGGCATCGTCGGCATTTTTCTGCCCCTGCTGCCGACCACCCCGTTCGTGCTGCTGGCGGGCTATTGTTTCGCCCGCAGCAGCACGCGCTGCGAGCGCTGGCTGCTCACCCATCCGCGCTTCGGCCCCATCATCGCCGACTGGCGAGCCAACCGCGCCGTGCCGCTGCGCGCCAAGCAGCTCTCGGCCGTTACCATGGTGATCGGCTGCACCTGGGCCGCGTTCACCCTGCCCCTGCCAGTGGCCTGGGTGCCGACGGCGTTCTGCCTCGTCGTGGGTACATGGTTGTGGCGGCTGCCGACGCGGCAGTAGGCGCAGCCTCCCGCAGGGCAGCGCCGCACTGCGCAAACGACTAATCTGGATGTGGTGCGCTGCGGCGTGCGCATGCACATGACGCTGGTTGGCGATGGGTGCAGGCGTGCTGCTAGACTGAGCCGCATGCGATGCTTCACCAACGCCCACCGGATGGCCAACCAGGCCAGTGGTGCGAGCGTGGTGCGCAAAGCGAAAGAACCCGAGCTCATCTGACCGGAGCTGCGGTTCCGTCGTCGGATGAACGACGGGGCCGGAGAGTCGTCTTTCGCCGCTTCCCTGCGTTTGCCCTGCGACGGTTGAACCCTCGGTCAACCTGTCGAAAGGACCCTGCATGCGCGCGACCCCCTTCAACTTCGGTGGCCTCTGGGTCCCCATCGTCACACCGTTTCGCAACGGCCAGGTCGATCACGACCGCCTCGCGGCGCTCACGCGGCACTTGGCGGCGCGCGGAATCGCTGGACTCGTCGTGTGCGGATCCACCGGGGAGGCCGCTGCGCTCGATGAGGGCGAGGCGTGGAACTGCCTGTCCACCGTGGCCGCATCGGCGGGCGATCTGCCACTGGTGCTGGGCATCGCAGGCGAGAACCTGGGGCATGCGCGCGCAAAGGTCCGCGAGGCATCGAGCGTCGCACGTTCAGCGGTGCCGACGCTGCGAGGCTTGCTGGTCTCGGCGCCGCAATACGTCAGACCCGGGCAAGATGGCGTGCGGGCGTGGTTCGAGATGCTGGCCGACGACAGCGAGCTGCCGCTGGTCGTCTACGACATACCCTATCGCACAGGTGTCACGATAGACCGGCGCACGCTGTTGGCACTCGCTGCCCATCCGAGGATCGCGGCAGTCAAGGATTGCGGTGGCGATCTGGGCAAGACCCTGGCGACGCTGTCCGATGGACGACTGTCGGTACTGGCGGGCGAGGACTTGCAACTCTTTTCGCACCTGGCACTGGGCGCCAGCGGCGCGATCTGCGCCAGCGCCCATCTGCGCACCTCGCACTTCGTTCGGTTGATGCGAGTCATGGCCGAGGGTCACCTGGGCCAAGCGCGCGCCATCTGGAACGAGCTGATTCCGATGATCGAGATGCTGTTTGCCGAGCCCAACCCTGCACCGGTCAAGGCGGCGCTGGCCGCCGCGGGCTGGGTGACCAACGAGCTGCGACTGCCCATGCAACCGGCGTCGACGCTGCTGGCCCAGCGGCTCGCCAGCGTCGCGGTCGAGTGATTCGGGCGATGCGAACTTCAGGGGGCGGACGACTGCGTCCGTAGCGGGGCAGGAACCTGACCTGACAGACCGACCAGGTCAATCGCGGGCCTTGCCCACAACGGGGTGAGGTCGGCATAGCGACGAGCTGTAGCCGGCACTGCGTGTGGCGCCAGCGGTGATCTCGGTCGCGGTAGGTGTCCGAGCGCGTATCGAGTGTTTCCATATTGTTGCGCCTTCGCGGCGCGACCGGTACTCGCTCACGTGTGATCAGCGGAGTTGCACGTGTTGCGTACATGTACGCTTTCAGGTGATACTGGTGTGAGGTCCTACTTACACGGGCTTGCACGCCCCTTGTGTCGTCCGGCTTGGCAGTGTTTGTGGCGCTGCCGATGGGCTCGGTTCGATCAACGGGTTGTTCAGCCGTCAACGGCGATGAATCGACTGCGCATCTCGACCCGCTTGTTCCTTCTGATCGGACTGCTACTCGCGCTGATGGCGACGATCGGCGCTGTGACGCTGACGGGCCTGGCACGCAACGCCAGTGCGATCGACGGGATGCTGACCCACAGCCTGCTGCCGATGCGCGATGTGGCCCAGATCCAGGAACGATTGCTGCGCAACCGGCTGGCCATCGCCGTGGCGCTGGTTACGCCGGACAACCCGACGATCGACCGCAGTTTGAAGGACATCGAAGGCAACCTCGAAGCCATCCAAAAGACGTGGCAGGATTTCACCGGGCGTGAACTGGATGCCAAGGATCGAGAATTGGCCAAGGCCTTCTTCGACGCCAGAAGTCGATTCGTCGAGTACGGGCTGAGGCCGACGATGGCGGCGCTGGCCTCGCGCGACATCAAGGACGCCCAGCGGCTGGTCGTGGATGGTGTGCGTCCGCTGTACCAACCGGTCGATGCTGCGATGCAAGCCTTGACCGATTGGCAGATCGAATCGGCGCGACAGCAACACGCTGAAGCGATTTCCGGTGCTCGCGTGGCGCGCAACGTCTCGATCGGCCTCATCGTGGGCGCGGTCTTGCTCTCGGGTGTGCTCGGTTGGCTCCTGGTGCGCACCATCACCTCGGCCCTCGATCGTGCGATCGATGTCGCCAACCGGGTGGCGGCCGGGCGTTTGGACACACCGGTCGTTGCACCGGGTAGGGATGAGTTGTCGACGCTGCTGCGGGCACTGGAGTCGATGCGTGCCAACCTCGCGAAGACTGTCGGCGATGTCCGCTCGGGCGCAGCGGAGGTGGCCACGGCCAGTGCCCAGATCGAGCAGGGCAACGTGGACCTGTCGTCACGCACTGAGCAACAGGCAGCGTCGCTGGAGCAGACCGCTTCGTCCGTCGAGCAGCTCTCGTCTACCGTGCGCCAGAACGCCGACAACGCCCGCATGGCCGACCAGATGGCGCAGGGTGCGGCGACAGTGGCCACTGAAGGCGGAAACGCGGTGGCGCAGATGGTGGAATCCATGCGCTCGATCCATGACAACTCACGCAGGATTGCCGAGATCATCAGTCTGATCGACGGCATCGCGTTGCAGACGAACATCCTCGCGCTGAATGCGGCCGTGGAGGCTGCCCGCGCGGGTGAGCACGGGCGTGGGTTCGCGGTGGTGGCGGCAGAGGTGCGCACCCTGGCCCAGCGCAGCGTCACGGCGGCGCGGGAGATCGGATCACTCATCACGGCCAGTGTGGAGCGGATCGAAGACGGCACCCGTCTGGCCGATCAAGCCGGCAACACCATGAGCGACGTGATCGGCTCGATCCGCAAGGTCACGGATCTCGTCGGCGAGATAGCCTCGGCGAGCCACGAGCAGGCCACCGCCATCACCCAGGTGGCCAGTGCGGTGGGGCAGATGGACCAGGTCACTCAGCAAAACGCCGCGCTGGTCGAACAGAGCACGGCTGCCGCGGCGAGCTTGCGCCAGCAGGCCGAGCGGCTGGTCGACAGCGTAGCGGTATTCAGGCTCCAGGACGAACCACATCCAGAAGTTCACAACCCCTCGCACCAAGTGCAGAGAAGTGCCGGCGACAGGGGGATGCCACGCGCAAGTGGCTGGACCGTGCCACCGGCGATCGGTGCCGATGCGACCAATCGAACCGACTCCGACGGATGGGCGGCGCACTGATCACTGACGGGCCATTGAGGCGCCGCAGGGTCGTCTCATCCTGAACGCGGCAGCCCAGTTGCGAGACAGTTCCCGAGCGTCCATGGTACCCGTGGCGCAGTCACAGCCCTTCCGACCCAGCCGCCGCAGCGGTGCTGCGCTGGTGCGATCGGTCATGTACGGGCTCATGGGCGTCACTGTGGGCCTGCTTGCGTTCGATACATGGAAGGCCGAGAGTGCGCTGGGCCGTCGTGCGCTCGACGCCCAGGCCCTGAAACTTGCGGCCGTGCAACGCATGCACAGCCAGAGGTTGGCGCGCTTGGCGATGCAGGTCGTGGCATTGCCCGGGGACGCATCGCGCGTATCGAGTGAACTGGCTGCGTCGCTCGAGGAGGGCGATGCCGATGCGGTCGCGCTGGAGCGCATGCTCACGCTGCGCAATGAAGCGGGTCGACTGCCCGCAGCTGCGACCGATGCACTCGCACAATGGCGGCTCAAGCGTGCGGCACTTTGGTTGCGAGGACAGGCGCTGCTTGCCGTCTTGCACGGTTCTGCGATGAGCGTGCCGGTCCTGGAGGAGACCGCTCGGCAAGTGGACGGCGCGGCCGATCCGGCGCTGCGCACGGCGCAGGTGTTGCTCGACGCGGTCGATGAAGCGGTCAATGTGCGCTATGCACAGGAGTCTCAGTCGGCATTGCGCCGGGCGGCTGTGGCCGCGGTGGGCTTCCTGTTGCTAGGCATCTTCGCGGTGGAACCCGTGGCGCGTTCCATCCGTCGACAGCAGATGCGACTTGAGTCGCAGGCGCAGCGCCTGCAGACATTGGCCGCTGTGGCGCGGCTGACAGGCAGCGCCGTCTGGATCGTCGATGCGCGGTCGCAGGTGACTTGGGTCAACGACGCGTTCATCCGCCTCACGGGCTATGACCGGCACGAGATCAACACGGACCAGCGCGCACTGGACTCGTTGTTGCGGGTGGCCGGCGAGCGGTCACCATCGAGTGATGCTGCTGTTGGCCGTGACACCAAAGGCGAAGGGCGCGGTCAGGTCGAGTTCGTCGCCAAGGACGGAACCGTCCGCTGGCTGGATGTTGACATGAAGCGCTGGCAACCCGAGGGGCGCGGTGGGTTCGGCTATGTCAGCGTGGCTCACGACATTACAGAGCGCAAGAAGAGCGAAGCGCTGATCGAGCACCTGGCGCTGCACGATGCACTGACGGATCTTCCGAACAGCCGGCTGCTGCGCGACCGCCTGTCTCAGGCGCTGCTGGCAAGCGCCCGCGAACGCACCACTGCGGCCGTGCTGGTCATCGATCTGGACAACTTCAAGGAGGTTAACGATACGCGAGGGCATGGCGTCGGTGACCAATTGCTGATCGAGGCCGCGCAACGCTTGCGTGCCGGTGTACGGGCGCATGACACCGTGGCACGCCTGGGAGGTGACGAGTTCGTTGTGATCCTGGACGGGTTGGGTTCTGCGGGCGATGCCGCACTGGCCCAGGCTGTGAGTCACGGCGAGCGCCTGCGTGCAGCGCTGTCCCGACCCTACTCGCTCACCGATGGCAGTACGCTACATGGCAGCGCCAGTATCGGCATCCGACTGCTCGACCCCGTGACCGACACGACCGATGATGTGCTGAAGCATGCCGACGCCGCGATGTATCAGGCCAAGCGTGAGGGCCGCGATGCGGTGCGACTGTTCGACCCGTCGGTCTACGACGCCATGCGTGTGCGCGTGGAGCTCGAGGCCGACCTGCGCAATGCCGTCGGTACGGCACAGCTCGACTTGCACTACCAGCCCCAGGTCAACGATGCCGGCGTGGTGGTCGGGGCCGAGGCTCTCATGCGATGGCGCCACCCGCAACGCGGCGCCATCGCACCGGGCCAGTTCATTCCGGTGGCCGAGGAGTCGGGGCTGATCTTGGCGCTCGGCCAATTCGTACTCGAGCGCGCAGCGCGCCAGCTGGCCGCCTGGAAGGTCAGCCTTTTGACAGAGGACCTGATCCTGGCGATCAACGTCAGTGCACGGCAATTCGCACAACCGGACTTTGTTGAGTCGGTGATCCGCGCTCTGCGCACGCATGATGCGCCGCCCCAACGCCTGGAGATCGAGTTGACCGAAGGCCTCGTACTGAAGAACATCGACGATGCAGCCGCAAAGATGGCGGCGCTCAAATCCCTGGGCGTACGCTTCGCGATGGATGACTTCGGCACCCAGCATGCATCACTGTCGTACCTGGCGCAATTGCCGCTGGACACGATCAAGATCGACCAGTCGTTCGTGCGCACGGTCGATCGCGACCCGCGTCAAGTGGCCGTGGTGAGGGCCATCATCGAGATGGCGCGCGGCCTGCATCTGGAAGTGGTGGCCGAAGGTGTCGAGACACAGGAGCAAAGGGACCTGCTGGCCGCCAACGGCTGCCTGCGCTACCAGGGCTACTTCTTCGGCAAGCCGGCGCGCCCCGTCGAATTCGAGGTGATCTTGTCGGCAGGCGGGCGTGTGCCGACATGATTGCCGGGATGAGTCCGGCGGCGTTGGGGTAATGCTGCAGACGACCAGCAATCGGCCAGGTGCGCCTCGATGTCGTCGAGCACGACATCACGCAGTTGGTTGCGTGCCGATGCCTGGTGGTAGGGCAGTGCAATGCAGGTATGCAGCAGCCCCGTCACATGGACACGCAGCATTTCGAACACCCGTTGACGACTCGCCTCATCGGTGCAGTTGGGCGTGCAGCGATCGACCAGCAACTCGAGGTGGCACAGGAAGGCTGTGGCGGCCTCCTTAGCCAAGCCCTCCAGGCCAGGCGGATCGCGCAGGCAGAACACCAGCCAGTAGTCGTCCTCATTGGCAAGCCAGTGATCGATGTACGCGCTCAGGAAGCAGCGCAATCGCCCCATCGGGGTCGTACCTCCCCTGGCGCGGCAGGCGCGGCGAAAGGCGCGCTCGAGCACGTCGCCCCACAACGTGCGGATGAGGTCGTTTCGTCCCGGGAAATAGCGGTAGAGCGACATGACCGGCAGACCGGCGCGCTGCGCCACGCCACGAACCGTCACCGCGTCAAGCCCGCCCTCGCGGTGCAAGTCCGACACTGTCTGAACGATGCGCGCACGCACCTCCTCGCGTCGTGCGCTACCGTTTCCCTTCGTCGACAGCTCGACGCCGGCCGTACTGCCGTTGGCTGTCCTGGTGGTCATCGTGAGCTTGGTTGCGGGGCCTGCCTGACTCAACTTCGACTGCGGGCGCGATTATCGGGCGCTATCGCAATCCTGCGCTCAGCGTGGGGTTCATGCAACGATGGAACTGCAGGGCTGCGGGTCTGCGGGTGGCGGCGCGGGCTGGCGTGAACGACGCGCGCACTGGTGATCGGCGGCCGCACCGAGGCCGCCCCAGTCCCACACCGTAAACTCGTGGCTCCCCTCAAGCCGGTGACCAGCCCGTCGTTGCGCCGAGCCGCACGCTCTCCGCTCACCGAGCCATCGCACAGCGATGGGGAACCACCAGCCAATCGATGAGCGACAACCACGGCCAGGGCCGTGCCCGGAGGGACGATGAGACTGCGCAAAATCCTGTTCGCCGCGCTGGCGGTGGTCGTCGTGGGTGGCGCTGCCGTTTGGTTCAGCCTCGACAAGGAGACCCGCGGCCTGCTCAAGGCGATACCCACCAACCGTGACGTGTTGTTCTGGAGCCAGTTGCAGCGCGATGCTGCGTTTCGCGCACTGGACCGGCTGCCGGTGCTGGCCAAGGCACGCGCCATTCCGGCCGGTGGAACGCCGCGGCCGTTGCCGCCGGGGCCGCCGCTGCCGAAGATGTCTGTCGATGTCGATGCCTTCATGGCCAGCCAGCGCAATGCCGCGCTCATCGTCGTGCACGATGGCAAGGTGCGCCTGGAGCGGTATGGACTCGACTTCGACGCGGCCGGGCGCTGGACCAGTTTCTCGGTGGCCAAGTCGATCACGTCCACGCTCGTGGGCGCCGCCATTGCCGACGGCCACATCAAGAGCATGGACGACAAGGTGAGCGTCTACATCCCGCAGATGAAGGGCTCGGCCTATGACGACGTGAGCCTGCGCCAGTTGCTCACCATGACCTCGGGCATTCGGTGGAACGAGGACTACGGCGACCCCAACTCCGATGTCGCGCGGTTCAACAACCACCAGCCCGAGGAGGGCGTGGAGGCGCTGGTCAGCTACCTGCGCAAGCTGCCGCGAGAAGTGCCTGCCGGCACCCGCTGGCTGTACAGCACGGGCGAGACCAATCTCGTGGGTATCCTCGTGGCGCAGGCCGTGGGCAGGCCGCTGTCGGACTATCTGTCGGAAAAGATCTGGCGGCCCGCCGGCATGGAGCAGCCGGCGACCTGGATCCTCTCGCGCACGGGCCGCGAGATCAGCGGCTGCTGCATCCAGGCCGCGACCCGAGACTACGCGCGGTTCGGGCTGTTCATCCTGGACGGGGCGCGCGTCAACGGCGCGGGCATCGTGCCCGAGGGCTGGCTGGCCGAGGCCACGACCGAGCGCGTGGGTATCGGCCAGCCCGGGCGCGGCTACGGCTACCAATGGTGGACGTTCGCCGATGGTTCGTTCTCGGCGCGCGGCATCTTTGGGCAGGGGATCTTCATCGACCCCAAGCGCAAGCTCGTGATCGCCTCCAACGCGAACTGGGCCGGCGGCGCCAGCCACAAACCCACCAGCGAGGAGCGCCAGGCGTTCTATCGTGCGGTGCAGCAGGCGCTGGACAGCGAAGCCGGGGCAGGGAAGTAGGCGGGTGGCGGAAGCTGGCAGGGCGTGGGGCACGCACGGTCTGCTGACCGATCAGGTGATCGTCGATCTTGGCGTTCGACATTGGCCCCCGCGGGTTTTCGCCCCGCATGGAGGTCTTGTCCCAGGCTCAGCAGACCGGCTCGGGCTCGGTGTCGCTTCTGCCGACATCGTGAACACCTTGGGCGGATTCGGAATCGGCCCCAGTATCGACAGGCTGCCGACGATGATGAACTCGTATTGGTCCGTCAAGTCAGCGCTCGCGCGGATGATGTGTTCGAGCTCGTCGCGGGTCATGCCGGTGCCTGCACTTCGGACTCACCCAGCACGACGCCCTTTCGCAGCCTTCCAACCTGCTCCAGCACGCGTTGACGCGCCGGCGCCGGTAGCACCGCCGTCAGTGGTGACGCCTGGCGGAGCTCCTGCGCGCGCCGCGTTCGCCCCAGCACCTTGCGCCACTTCTTGCCGTGAAGGATCTCCCGCCACTCTTGCCACAAGCCCATCGAGCGCGAGGTGCCCGAAGCCAGCCAGTGGTCCAGCGTGTTCTGGGCCTGGATCAGAAGCTCGGGATCGGCGCGAGCCAGGCGGATGGCCTCTTCGTGCAGCGCCAGGCTTTGAAGGTCCTGAACTTGATGTCGGGCGTCATCGGTAGTGACTGTCACCTGTACGACCGGGCGCGCGCGCTTGGACTTGGCCGCTGCCGTTCCTGGCGGCCCGGGCTGCAATGCGTCGCCTCCCAACAAAGCCAGTTCGCCGCTGATGCCCAGCACCGACATCACACGCAGGTAGGTCCCGATGGCGGGGCCCGGATCGCCCGATTCGACCGAGCTCAGCGTGGTGCGGGAGATGCCGACACGCCGGGCCATCTCCACCGTGCCGAGGCCACGCGCCTTGCGTAGTCGCGTGAGCCGATCACCGAGCTGAAGGAGCAGCTGGCGTTCGAGGATGTCGATGGTGTCGGACGGGTTCATTTGTCCGGAATAATAGCCATTGAACGCAATTATGTCCAGTTAGACGGACATTCGGTCTGAGCCCCAACGTGCGCCAGGGACAGCCGACCACTTGCCGCAGCGCAATCAGGCAGCGCGCCGCAGGTTGCCCACCCGCACGCCGAGCAATCGGATGCGGCGGGTCAGGTCGACGCGCTTGAGGCACAAGCCCGCGGCGTGCCGCACCGCGTCCGCGTCGGCGGTGGGGTGTTCCAGGGTGAGGTCGCGGGTCACGGTCTTGAAGTCGTCGAAACGCAGCTTGATGCCCACCGTCCGGCCCTCGTAGCCTTTGCGTTGCAGGTCGAGCGCCACTTGCCGGGCCAGTTGCGTGAACACCGATGACAGCTCGGCGCGGTCGCGGCGCGCATGCAGATCGCGCTCGAACGTCGTCTCGCGGCTGACCGATACGGGCTCGCTGTGGGTGACGAGCGGTCGCTCGTCGATGCCGTGGGCCGCGTCGTGCAGCCATGCGCCGTAGCTGCGGCCGAACTGTTGCACGAGAGTCTCGCGTGCCACGCCCGCCAGCTCTGCAATGGTGTGGATGCCCAATGCCTGCAACCGCACGGCCGACTTCGGACCGATGCCGTTGATGCGGCCCACCGGCAATGGCCAGATGCGGTCGGCCAGGTCGCCGGGCGCGAGCAGGGTCAGGCCGTCGGGCTTGTCGAGCTCCGAGGCGATCTTGGAGAGCAGCTTGTTGGGCGTCACGCCGATCGAGCAACTCAGGCCCGTGGCCTGACGCACGTTGTTCTTGATCTCCTGTGCCAGCGCCCGCACACCGCCGTGGGGATCGTGGCCCAGGCTGTCCTGTGCGCCCGGCAGGTCGGTCAGGTCGATGTAGATTTCGTCGATCCCGCGGTCCTCGATCACCGGCGCGATCTCGGCCACCGCAGCCTTGAACCGCCGCGAGTACGCCCGGTACAGGTCGAAGTCCACCGGCAGCAGCACGGCCTGCGGCGCGCGCAGCGCCGCCTTCATCAACCCCATGCCCGAGTTCACGCCCAACGCCCGTGCCGGGTAGGTGGCCGTGGTGATCACGCCCCGGCCGGTGTAGCCCTGCAGGCGCGAGAACTGCAGCTGCCCATCGTCGCCCGCGCGCGGCTGGTGCCGCCGGCCACCGCCGATGACCACCGGCAGGCCGTGCAACTGCGGATAGCGCTGCAACTCGCACGACGCGTAGAACGCATCCATGTCGAGGTGGGCGATCCAGCGGCGGCGCGCGGCGGTGACCATCGGTCCATTGTGATGCGCAGTCCGTCGCACGGGACTGGCACCGGCCGGCATGTCGGCGCAACAATCACCGGCACCTGATCGGAGCCCGTGCCATGGTCCATATCGACACCCCCGAATCCACCGCCACAGCACCCCCGGACGCCATCACCGCGGTGCGCCACTCGCTGGCCGACTCGGCGATCGCGCTGGCTTTCGCCTGCGCCGGCATCGCCATGTTCATGCCACCGATGGTCCACACCACGGTCGAGTCTCTGCCGCGCATCATCGCGAGCGGATTGGTCATTGCCGTGGCCGTGCCGTTGCACTGGGTGTGGCTGGTGGCGGCGGTGCGCGCGATGGGACGGCGCGTGGCTGCTCCGCTGGCAGCGGCGGTGGTGTTGTTTCCCGTCGGCGGCGCGCTGGCGCTGGCACTGCTGGCGCGGGCAGCCATGCAAGGCGAATCGGGCCGTGCCGCGGCCGGGAACGGTAGCCGCGGATGAAGGCCGCCACCACTCTCGTCGCGGCGGCGTGCCTGGCCGGTGCGGGCCACGCAGCGCCGGATCTCGATGCGCTGCGCCAGCAGGTGGAGCAGACCGAGCGCGCCTTTGCGCGATCGATGGCCGAACGCAAGCTGGAGGATTTCGCCCGCCACCTGTCGGAGCAGACGGTCTTCTACCATGGCCGCCAAGCCCTGCGCGGCAAGGAGGCGGTGCTGGCCGTCTGGAAGGCCTACTACGAGGGCGCGCAGGCGCCATTTTCGTGGGAGCCCGACCAGGTGGATGTGCTGGCCGACGGCACGCTGGCGCATTCCAGCGGTCCGGTCCGGGACCCGTCTGGCAAGCGGGTCTCACGCTTCAACTCGGTGTGGCGCCAGGAAGCGCCGGGCGTGTGGCGCATCGTGTTCGACAAGGGCCAGCCCATCACCGAGGCCGAGCGGCAGCTGCCGTGAGGCGCCGCGGTGGCGCCATGCCTGGGACGCCGGCTGCACGCATGCGCCGGTGCCCGCGACGGGCGGTCACATCCGGGTGTCGAAGTTGGCGCCGCCGCTGAGATCCACCATCTCGGGCTTGATCTCGGCATAGCGCAGCATCTGCCCGCCCCACTGGGCGATGAAGGCCTGGGCGTCGGCCTCTTGCGCGAAGCTGGCCAGGGTCGGGCCCATCGAGCCCAGTCGCTTGCTGCCGCGCACGTACACCGCCTGGCGGGCGTCGATCCACTGGCCCCGGGGCCGATCCCAATCGGTGCGGCCCATGTCCTGCACGTAGGCCGCGGCAACGGCACGCACCTGCTCAGGCCGCAGCAGCGCGGCGAACAGCTCGACGGTGTCGCAGAAGTAGACCGGCGCCGCGGTGCCCACATAGTGCACCTGGGCCTTGGGCCCGGGGTAGTCGGCCAGCAGCATGCCGTCGAGTTCGCAGGCGGTGGCGGATGTGATCTCGACCGGTTGTGGGGGCTTGTCATCGCCGCTGCGTTCACTGCATCCGGCCAGCCAGGCCAGCGGGCCGAGTGCGGCACCGGCGCCCAGCAGCGTACCGATGCGCAGGAAGTGACGGCGGCAGCCGCAGCGCGGTGCGTAGCGGGTCATGGATTGAATCTCCAGCTGGCCAGCGCCAGCGGTGCGACGATCCAGCCCGCCATGGCCGAGCCCAGGAGCCAGGGCTGGGCCAGGGCCGGCGGCACGATGGCCGCCAGGCCGAACACGCGGCGCATGTCGTCGAGCGAGAACACGTTGAGGATGCGGAAGATGTCGGCCGGGTTGAGCAGCAGCAGGTAGGGGAAGACTTCGCCGCCCCAGCGCCCGCCGCTGGCCACCAGCAGGCCCAGCAATCCGAGATCGAACACCAGCACGAACAGGAACCACAGCGCGATGGCCAGGCCGGATGCCCGCGTGCGGTCGCGTGCCACCACCGACAGCATGACCGCCAGACTCAAGAAGGCCAGCCCCAGCAGCACGCTGGTGAAGACGAAGCCGCCATAGTGGAACCAGCCGGCGCTGCCGAACTGCCGCCCGAGCACCACGCCGACCACGGCCAGCCCGCCCAACATGGCCAGCGCCAGCGCACCGGCCAGGCCGAGGTACTTGCCCAGCAGCAGCTCCAGGCGGGTGATGGGCAGGGCCAGCAGCAGGTCGAGCGAGCCGCGCTCGCGCTCGCCCACCACGGCATCGAAGCCCAGCAGCAGCGCGATCAGGGGCACCAGGTAGATCACCAGGCTGACCAAGCTGGTGATGGTGAATTCGAGCGAGCGCACCCCCACCGTGCCTTGCTGCGCGCCGCCCGCGTAAGTGATGAGCAGCGAGAACACCGCGAACACCAGCGCCACGGCGAGCACCCAGCGGTTGCGCAGGCGGTCGCGCAGTTCCTTGGCCGCCAGCGTGGTCACCTGGCGGGGACTGAATCGGGTCGCTCGGGTCATCGTCGACGGGTGCGCACTCAAGCCCGGCATTGTGGCGGTTGCTGCATCGTTCATGAATCCGCCTCGTTCGACGCCGGACTGAAGAAGAGGTCTTCGAGCGTTGGCTCGACGACCTGGATGTCGAGCACCCCGCCCAGCGCCGCCATCGCCTGCAGCACGGGCACCTTGGCTGGGCGCGGGCAGCTCACCAGCAGGCCGTGCGGCTCGGCACGCCAGTCCAGGTCTGCCCATGCGGCCTGCACGCGGCGCAGGGCACTGGCGGCGGCTTCCAGGTCTTCGGCTGGCAGTGTCACCGTCACCTGCAGCGGCAGGTTCTTCTGCTCGCGTAGCTGCTGAACCGTGCCCAGCGCCTCGATGCGACCGTTGACCATCACCGCCAGGCGATCGACCCGATGCTGCAGTTCGGCCAGGATGTGCGAACTGATCACCATGGTCACGCCGCGCTCGCGCAATCGGGCCAGCGTGTCCCAGAAGGCTCGAATGGCATGCGGATCCAGGCCGGTGGTGGGCTCGTCTAGGAACAGCACCCGCGGCTGGCCGAGCAGCGCCTGCGCGAAACCCAGGCGCTGGCGCATGCCCTTGGAGTATTCGCGCACCGGCCGCCCCTGCGCTTCGGCCAGGCCCACTTGCGCCAGCATGGGCGCACAGTCGGCCTCGGGCGCGTCCTTCAGGCGGGCGAAGAATCGCAGCGTTTCCAGCCCGGTGAGGTTGTCCCACAGCACCACGTTCTCGGGCAGGTAGCCCATCTGCCGCCGCACCTGCCGAAAGCGTGGTCCGGTCACCGTCTCGCCTACGATGCGCAGTTCGCCCGCGGTGGGGGCCAGCAGGCCCAGCATCAGCTTGAACAGCGTGCTCTTGCCGGCGCCGTTGTGGCCGATCAGGCCGAACACCTCGCCTGGATGGACGTCGAGGTCGACACCGTCGACTGCCGCAATCGCTCCGAAGCGCTTGGCCACGCCCCGTAGCGCGATGGCCGGGCCGCCGGTGCCGCCGGCGGCCGTGTCGATGGCAGGGCTGGTGTCAGCGCGCATGGGTCGCTCCGTCGTCGCTGCGCGTTGTCAGCGAGCGCCAGCGCACCCAGTCGCCGCGGCCTGGCCGCATGCGCGGGCCAGGCTCCACCACGCTGGGCACCCGCAGCACCGGGAATTGCTGGCCCACCAGGCGCAGCGCCTGCACCGAGGGGCTGCCCATCAGCAGCTTCATCATCGGGTGCTGCCATGCCAGTCGGTCGACCACGTCGTTGGCTTCGTAGGCGACATCGCCCCGATCATCGCCGTCGCGGTCCCAGCCCAGGTAGTTGCTCCAGTGATTGCCCTGTGCGCCGCCCCAGCGTTCGTCGCGGGTGCCCACGTACTTCACTTGTTCGCGGTTGGCGATGAAATCGTTGCCGTCCACGGTGTTGCGGGTGGACCCGGCCGACAGGTGCACGCCGATCGCGTTGTCGAGCACGAGATTCCCCCGCAGCGTCGCGTACTCGACGTCGTAGATGAAGAAGCCCCGTGCATTGCCCATGACGATGTTGTGTTCGATGACGCTGTCCTGCAGCGTGCGCAGCATGATGCCGTGGTCGGAGTTGCCCCAGGCGCGGTTGTGGCGCACGAGCTGGTCGCGCACCTCCATGAGCGCCAGTCCGCCCCGGTTGGACCAGGTGTCGTTGTCCTCCCACAGGTTGCGGTAGGAGTTCATGTAGTGCGTGCCGTAGCGGCTGTGGTGCAGCTTGTTGCCCCTGAACACCGCATCGTGCGAGACGTCCACGTACAGCGCGTCGCGCACGAAGCTGATGTGGTTGCGCTCGATGCGTGCGCCGGTGGTGTTGTAGAGCTGGATGCCGTTGCCGCGCTGCGAACTGGCGTAGTCGCGCTTGCCAGTGATGAGGTTGCCTTCCACGCGCACGTCGTTGGCTTTCTCGATCCACAGGCCGAACAGGTTGTAGACGAGATCGCAGCGCCGGATCACCGCGCGGTGCGCTCCCGGCTGGATGTAGATGCCGGCGTTCTGGCCCTTGAGGTCGTCGCCCGAGTCACGCACGATCAGCCCTTCGATCACCACGTCGGGCGATGTGACGCGGATGACGTCGCCGCGCATCGCGCCGCTGAGCGTGGGTCGGCCGTCGCCGCGCAAGGTCAGCGGCTTGGCGATGCGCAGATTGCCGTTGTGCAGGCCCGGGGCGAGCACCACGGTGTCGCCGGGCGCCGCGGCATCCACGGCGTGCTGCAGGTTCTGGCCGGGTTCGACCCGCCAGACCGCTGCCGCGGCCGGTGTCAGCCCGGTGGCCGTCATCAGCGCAAACGCGAGGCCCGCACGCATGTGCGTCATGAGGCCGTTGATCGGCCGCCGCCGGCGGATCGCCGACACCCAGGCCGGCGGTCTGAACTGGGCCGAGGGGGCCGAGGGCGGCCTCATTCGAGCAACACCCCCGCCGTCTTGAGCACCAGGAACAGCGTGGCGCCGACCAGCAGGTTCTTG
>Ga0073899_10001539_pt1 | contig 21143 bp, 17 predicted proteins | sample KloWWTmetaKNB5Ph_FD_88975 | JGI IMG/M metagenome (GOLD analysis project Ga0073899, IMG submission 88975) | Active sludge microbial communities from Klosterneuburg, Austria, studying microevolution and ecology of nitrifiers - Klosterneuburg... | ecosystem: Engineered > WWTP > Aerobic digester >... | reverse complement strand
GGCGCCGGTAAGACGATGACCATGGCAGCCGCCATCATGGAGCAACGCCGTCTAGGCCTGATCGCCAAAGCGATGCTCACCGTCCCCGGCCATTGCCTGGCGCAGGTGGCCCGTGAGTTCCTGGCGCTCTATCCGACCGCCCGCATCCTCGTCGCCGACGAGACCAACTTCACCAAGGATAAGCGCGTGCGGTTCCTGTCGCGGGCGGCAACCGCGACCTGGGACGCGATTATCATCACGCATTCCGCCTTCAAGTTCATCGGCGTCCCGTCTGCCTTCGAACAACAGATGATACATGACGAGCTGGAGCTCTACGAGACGCTTCTCACCAAGGTCGAAGGCGATGACCGCGTCTCGCGCAAGCGGCTCGAGCGGCTGAAGGAGGGCCTGCAGGAGCGGCTCGAAGCACTCTCCAGTCGCAAGGACGATCTTCTCACCATTGCTGAAATTGGCGTCGACCAGATCATCGTCGACGAGGCACAGGAGTTCCGCAAGCTCTCCTTCGCCACCAACATGTCGACGCTCAAGGGCGTCGACCCCAACGGCTCGCAGCGCGCCTGGGATCTATACGTCAAATCCCGCTTCATCGAGACGAAGAACCCGGGACGGGCGCTCGTGCTCGCCTCCGGAACCCCGATCACAAACACGCTCGGCGAGATGTTCACCGTCCAGCGGCTGATGGACCACGCGGCGCTGATGGAACGCGGTTTGCACGAATTCGACGCCTGGGCGTCGACCTTCGGCGACACGACGACCGAGCTGGAGCTTCAGCCTTCCGGCAAATACAAGCCTGTTTCCAGGTTTGCCAGCTTCGTCAACGTCCCCGAACTGATCGCGATGTTCCGCTCCTTCGCCGACGTCGTGATGCCGGAAGACCTGCGCCAATTCGTCAAGGTGCCGGCGATCTCCACCGGCAAGCGCCAGATCATCACATCGAAGCCGACGCAGGCCTTCAAACACTACCAGATGGTCCTGGCTGCGCGCATCGCGGAAATCGAGAAGCGCGACCGGCCGCCTGAGCCCGGCGATGACATCCTGCTCTCGGTGATCACCGATGGTCGCCATGCTGCAATCGACCTGCGCCTGGTCGACGCCGACAATGACAATGAGGCGGACAACAAGCTCAACGCACTCATCTCGAATGCCTTCGCTATCTGGAGGGCGACAGCCGGGCACCCCTATGTTCGACATGACGGTAAGCCTTTCGAACTCCCGGGCGCCGCCCAGATGATCTTCAGCGATCTCGGAACGATCAGTGTTGAGAAGAGCAGGGGCTTTTCCGCCTATCGCTGGATCCGTGACGAACTCATCCGCATGGGCGTGCCAGCCGGCGAGATTGCTTTCATGCAGGACTATAAAAAGTCGGAGGCCAAGCAGCGTCTGTTCGGCGACGTGCGCGCCGGCAAGGTCCGCTTCCTGATCGGCAGTTCCGAGACGATGGGCACCGGCGTCAATGCGCAACTGAGGCTCAAGGCGCTCCACCATCTCGACGTGCCCTGGCTCCCGTCGCAGATCGAGCAACGCGAGGGTCGCATCGTCCGTCAGGGCAACCAGCACGACGAGGTCGATATCTTCGCTTACGCTACCGAAGGTTCGCTCGACGCCACCATGTGGCAGAACAACGAGCGCAAGGCCCGCTTCATCGCCGCGGCGCTCTCCGGTGATACCTCCGTGCGGCGTCTCGAAGATCTCGGTGAGGGCCAGGCCAACCAGTTCGCCATAGCCAAGGCCATCGCGTCCGGCGATCAGCGCTTGATGCAGAAGGCTGGGCTTGAAGCCGATATCGCCCGGCTGGAGCGTCTGCGCGCGGCGCATATCGATGATCAGCACGCCGTTCGCTGGCAACTTCGCGACGCCGAGCGCGATATCGAGTTCTGCACGCGGCGGATTGGGGAGATCGGCCAGGATATCGGGATGCTCGTTCCGACCACCGGCGAGGCATTCACCATGACCGTGGCCGGTAAGGTCTACACTGAGCGCAAGGAGGCAGGCCGCGCGCTCATGAAGGAGATTCTGACCTTGGTGCAGCTTCAGCAGGAGGGCGAGAGCATCATCGGCTCTGTCGGGGGGTTCGATCTCGAATATGACGGCCAGCGCTTCGGCAAGGAAGGCTACCGTTATACCACCATGCTGACGCGCACGGGCGCCGATTCCGAAATCGAACTTGCCATGACGGTCACGCCGCTCGGAGCGATTTCGCGACTCGAACACTCGCTCGACGATTTCGAGGGCGAACGCGAGCGGTATCGCCAGCGTCTCGCTGATGCCCGCCGCAGGCTCGCATCGTACCAGTCGAGGGACAATGGTGCCGAGTTTGCCTTCGCCGGCGAACTGGCCGACAAGCGGCGGCAGCTTGGCAAGATAGAGGCGGCCCTGTCGGCGGATGTGGAAACATCTGCTGAACCTTTGCAGGATGCCGCATAGTCGATTCACCCCCCTCAGTCCCTCCGTGAAATGGCCGAGTGGCAGATATCCGGCTCTCGCATGTCGCAGCGGGGATGTTCTTTGAGAGGAGGAGGAGGGAAAAAGAAAAAGGAGGATGAGGAATCCGCTCGCAGATCGGTCGGACCGCTGACGCTTGCGCTCAACCGCGCCGGCTCGCGATCCCGGCCGCGTCGGCCTTCGCAAGGCTGTTAGCCCTGCTTGTCCTGCCGGGCAGGGATGCTCGGCCGCAGTTGCACCGGTCCGTCCGCTCCGCGGGCCAGGGGGTGTCTTCGGGAAGAAGACGAAGAAGGACGCAGCGATTGGCTGTGTCCGGCAACCCCGTGAGGAGCATTTCCATGGAACTGAAGTTTGTCGATCCGCGCGCGCTGAAGGGAAACCCCGACAAGGCGCGTCGTTCCAAGTCCAGTCCGCAGGCTGACGCATTGCTGCTGGCGACGATCCGCGCCGTCGGTATCGTGCAGCCGCCTGTCGTTGCACCGGAATCCGATGGTGGCAACGGCTTCGTCATCGATGCCGGCCATCGCCGCGTCAAGCAGGCCATCGCCGCAGGCCTTGAAGAGATCGCCGTGCTGGTGATCGAGCGTGCCGAGGATGGCGGCGCAATGCGCTCGCTCGCAGAAACGCTGGCGCATGAGCAGCTCAATCCCGTCGATCAGTGGCGGGCGATCGAGCGCCTGGTCGCGCTCGGCTGGACCGAGGAAGCGATCGCTGTCGCCTTGGCCTTGCCGGTTCGCCAGATCCGCAAGCTGCGTCTGCTCGCCAATGTCCTACCGGCGATGCTCGACCAGATGGCCAAAGGCGACATGCCCAATGAGAGCCAGCTGCGCACCATCGCGTCGGCCTCGCTCGACGACCAGAAGGAGGTCTGGAAGAAGCATAAGCCCTCGAAGGCCGACCCGCAGGTCTCCTGGTGGAGTGTCGCGCAAGGCCTACAGAAGACCCGCATGTATGCCCGCGATGCGAGCTTCGGCGAGGATCTCGCCCAGGCCTACGGCATTGCCTGGGTCGAGGACCTGTTTGCACCGGCCGATCAGGACAGCCGCTACACGACCGACGTCGAGGCATTCCTGGGCGCGCAGCAGGAGTGGATGACGCAGAACCTGCCCAAGAAGGGGGTCATCACCGAGACCAACAACTGGGGCCAGCCGGAACTGCCGAAGAAGGCGGAGCGCGTCTATGGCAAGCCGGGCAAGTCCGACCATACGGCCCTGTACCTAGACCGCGAGGGGAAGGTTCAGACGGTGCACTTCCGCATGGCGGAGGCGAAGAAGCCGAAGAAGGGCGAACAGCCGGCGGGCGAGGGTGACGATACTGCGATCGTCGTGAAGACCCGCCCCGATGTCACCCGCAAGGGCATCGAAATGATCGGTGATCTGCGCACCGATGCTCTGCATGAAGCGCTGTCGCGGGCTCCGATCGAGGACGACACGTTGATGGCGTTGTTGGTCCTGGCGTTCGCGGGACAGAACGTGACGGTGGCGTCCGGCACGCGCGACATCTCCTACTACGGGGCGGCCGGCCTTGGCGAACATGCCGCGCGCCTGTTCGACGAGGAGGGCAAGCTCGACTTCGACATGGAAACGCTTCGGGTTGCCGTGCGCTCGCTGCTGATCGACGTCTTGTCGTGCAGGGAAAACCGTTCGGACAGTGGCATCGTTTCCCGCGTTGCTGGCGATGTGATCGGCGCCGACGGCTTCCTGCCGAACATGGGCACGGAGGAGTTCCTCTCCTGCCTGTCGCGACCGGCGCTGGAGGCGTCGTGCGCCGACACGTCGGTTCTTCCCCGGCAGAAGATCAAGGACACCCGCGCGGCCCTGGTCGAGCACTTCAAGGAAGGTCGCTTCGTCCATCCGTCGGCGCTGTTCGGTCCCGACCAGACCAAGCTCGCGTCGTGGCTGAAGAAAAACGAGCGCGTCGAGCAGCCTGAAGATGACGGCACGCCGGAAGGCGAGGACGAGCTCGACGGCGATGCGGTCGTCGAGCCGGCGCATGACTATGTCGATGAAGATCAGGCTGCGGCCGACCAGGACCTCACCGACGAGCAGCGCGAGGCCTACAAGGTGGCCGCCGAGTAAGCGTCACACCCTCTCTTCCGAACGACCATCCCGCCGCCGGTGCATCACCGGCGGCGGTTCTGTTTTCCACTCAACACCACGGAGAAACCATGTCCGCTCAGTTGATCTACGACCTCGTGCCCCTGGGCTCGACCCTGACATATTCCGACCGCTCCCCGCGCCCGCCGGAACGCCACCGCAAGAAGCTTGCCGCCTGGGAGACCCGCAACTCGGGCGGTCGCCTGATCCGCAAACAGGCCGGAGTACGTGTCGGCAACATTACGATCCCTGCCTCCATCACCCTCCACGAGGGGGACTATGGCAGCCAGGGGACGATTGTCCTGCGCGTCCACCGGACGTTTTCGGTGAACAGCGACCTCAAGTTCGCGGTCAAGGAACGGCCCGCGATCGGCTCGGTTCTCGTCCTCGATCGGGCCGGCGACGATGCCGAGCTTGTCCATCTTGCCGCCGATCGCACCGCCGCCGCGGAATGGCTGACCCGCCACGGTTATCCAAATGCCGTGCTGCAGGAAATCACGGCCGATACGGAAGCGGCGGACAGTGTCGAGGGGAGGGCAGCGGCATGAGCGCACCTGCTTTCGAAACCGATGTCATCGAAGCCCCCGGTTTTCCGTGGGTTTCTTTTGGCAAAAGTGCAGATGGCCTGCCCGTTGCACTCGTCGACGAGCACGCCTTCGCCATGGCCCCCGCCCGAGACGGGCGCCATTTCCTTGTAACCGGGTGGCGTATCCGGCGGCCCATGGCCGACTGGACGCGGAGCGACTTCTACGGTCATGGCGGCGACCTTGCCGATGAGAACGCCTTCCGGACAAAGGTTCTGGAAAACGCCGAACACCAGCGCGAGAAGATCGCCCTCGGCCGACGCGAGGAGCGATCCACGGCGAGTACACCATGGGGTCCGTCACAGGGGGCGACCGTGTATGCTGACGGCATTGTCTTCCACTCGACGGCTGGCCATGGCGGCTTCCTTCTTTCGCCCGACCGCAACCGCAAGGTTCATCCGTCGATCCGCGTCGCCGGCGGGGCCTATGAGGAGGATGAGGCCTGGGCGATCGTCGCCTTCAGCTTTCCGCATTTGTTCGCCGCTTTCGAGCGCCGGGCTGCGGAAAAGACGATGAAGGACAGCTTCCCGGATGCGTGGGAGGCGATCACCGGCAATGTGCTTGGTGCGGGTGAATCCTGGACGAAGGACGAACGTGCATTCTTCGCGCAGCACCGCGACGACTGGATCGTCATCTGGGCGATCATCTGCGACCACCAACCCGGCTTCACCGAAGTAATCGCCACCCCCGGCGGTAAACGCGGGCCGGGTAGCGAGGAACGCCGGTTCCTCGTTCCTTCGGTTGAATATCGTGTCGGCCGCTTCGGCTTCGTCATCGATCCGGAGCGACACGCCGTCTATGGCGGGCCTTCGAGCTTTGTCGGCTGGCAGGGGAGACCAGCGTAATGGTCGCGCGAGGTCGCCGAGCGCGGCTCTTTCGCATGGAGGAAGCTCGCCGGCAAATCCAGCGTCAGCTGGACATGATCGACCGGCAGATCACGCGGCGCATGGCAGCGCTGATCCCGCAACTGCATCCGCGCCAGACCACGTATCGGCGCGGGAAGTCACCAGACCCTGGCGCATTCCTCGAACGGTATCGTGCCAATCTGGCTGCGATCACGGCGGAACGTCAGCCGGAAATCGACGCCTTGACCCGTAAACTGGCACGCCAGGAAAGCACTATCACGGCATTGCGGGCGCAGCTCGACCCGGAAGAACTGTGTGCGTGACGCGGATGTCGTTCTCGCCGCGGTACGACATTCATTCGTGGCGATGATGCTGGTTACAACCATGGTGACCAGATCGCTCCCGGCAAATCGTGGATGACCTTCGGCAGCGCGGCTGGCCATGAAACACCATGGCGGTGCGGGTCGACCGGGCGCTTACCGGTCTGCATGCCGGTGTCACAGACCATCCCTCGCCGCTCTTCCCGGCGGGTTTGTTGCGGTCTGAACCAGCGGCTGGCCCCTTCAAGGCCGCTATCGCGCCGCGGAGCGGCCGGAACCCCGCCGATCTCGGCAAGGCCGGCCCGCGTCCCGCGCAGGGACCAGTGAAGAACTGGCCCCGGCTTGTCCGCAAGCCGGCCTCGCTCGCCTGGCAGGGTCCGGACCCTGAAGCGTCCAGCTTCCGCTGGTTCCTTTCGACCGCACCCGCAGGAAAGACCGGCCGAGGGCCGGATCACCTGAAGGGCATCGCTAGAAAGGTAAGCTCAATGTCCAGTTCAACCCGCTCCCCCAAGTCCAAGGCCCGCATCGTCCCGCTCCGCAAGGGCACGACCCTCGAAATGGTCCGGCTTTGCTGCCCTGACGGCAACCAGGCCGCGCTCATCTCCGAAAGTTTCGGCCTTCCGGTCCTCGACAGCGACGGCATCCGCGACTTCCACCAGCGCAGCCTGATCGAAGGCGCCGATACCCTCTCCGAGGGGCTTTCCGACAAGGCGATGCAGATTCACCTGCAGCGGATCGTCGGCTCCTATGTCGGCTCCGCCTACGGGGCAGGTCAGTTCTACTCCAAGGCCGTCACCGAGGCGAAAGACGCCACGGCCAAGCTCGCCAACGACATCCGCGACGAGGATCTGGACGGACCGGTCGGTTTCGACAGCAACGCCCAGCGCAAGCGCGAATTCGCGGCCGACATGGGGCTTCAGTCCCACGCCCTGCGCATGGCCGCCGAGGGTGCCGTCGCCGCTTACGAGCATATCGTCGGCGAGACCTGGAAGCCCTACGAGCGTCAGGTCGAAAATCCCGGCCAGACCGTCAGCCGGCAGGCGGCCGACCTCCAGATGGCGGCGCTCGGCTAGCCAATCCCGGGCGGAGCTTCGGCTCCGCCCTCATCTTCCCATCGAGGCTGGTGTCCTTGCGGACACCGGCCTTTTCGCATGTGCGTCGCCAAGGAAACCCGACAAATGAAAACGATCCTGCAGGCCGCGCCAGTCGCGGCCGTCACGAATGTTGGTCCTGCTTCGGTCCTCGGCCCGCGAAACGGCTGCGCCGTCCTTCACTGACGTTGCGGCCCGCAACCGACATCTATCCTTTTTCCGATTGCTCTCGAGCGGGTTCGCGAACCTGCGGTCCTGCGCCTGCGGACCTCGTGACGGCCGCGACTGGCGCGGCCTTGAATGGAGGTTTTGGAAAATGAGCAGGAAAGAGAGCAAGCCCCGCGTCGATATCTACGCGAAGATCACCGACCGCATCGTCGCAGAGCTGGAAAAGGGCGTGCGTCCGTGGGTTCAGCCATGGAATGCTGGGAATACGACGGGTCGCATCACGCGGCCGCTGCGCCACAACGGACTGCCGTATCAGGGCATCAACACGCTGCTTCTCTGGTCGGAGGCGGTGGCGCGGGGGTTCGTCTCGCCCACATGGATGACGTTCAAGCAGAGCGTTGAACTGGGCGGTCATGTCCGCAAGGGCGAGACCGGATCGATGGTCGTCTACGCCAGCCGCTTCACCCGCACAGAAACCGACGCGAAAGGCGAGGAAGTCGAACGCGGCATTCCCTTCCTCAAGGCCTATACCGTGTTCTGCGCCGATCAGATCGACGACCTGCCGGCGCAGTACTACGGCAATCCCGCGCCGGTGGCCGATCCGGTCGAGCGCATCGAGCATGCCGATGCCTTCTTCACCAATACCGGCGCTGTCATCCGTCACAGCGGCGACAAGGCGTTTTTCAATCCGGCGCTCGACATCGTGCAGATGCCGCCCTTCGAGAGCTTTCGCGATGCTCCGAGTTATTACGCCACGCTCGGGCACGAGATGACCCATTGGGTCGGCTCGGAAAAGCGGCTTGATCGCAATCTCTCCCGCTATCACAAGGATCGCTCCTTCAGGGCGCACGAAGAATTGGTCGCGGATTTGGGCGGCTGCTTCCTGGCGGCCGACCTCGGCATCGTCCCTGAACTGGAGCCGAGGCCGGATCACGCGAGCTATTTGGCCAGCTGGCTTGAAATTCTCAAGAACGAGAAGCGCTTCATTTTCGCCGCGGCGGCGCATGCCCAGCGCGCCGTCAACTATCTGCACGATCTCCAGCCGGGTGCGACGCAGGTCGCGGAGGCGGCGTGATGCTGCATTCTCCGAACATCATGGGGGAGGGCGCTGAGCCTTCCCCGCTCCGCTTGCGCGCGCTATCGCTTGGCGCTGGCGTGCAATCCACCACACTCGCTCTGATGGCGGCCCATGGCGAGATCGGCCCCATGCCCGACTGCGCTATTTTCGCTGATACCGGCTGGGAGCCTCAGGCCGTCTACGATCATCTCGCATGGCTGATGTCGCCGAACGTCTTGCCGTTCCCGGTCCATATTGTCTCGGACGGCAATATTCGCGAGCAGCTGATCGCGGCCGGGCAGGGCAACCGCTGGGCCTCGATCCCCGCCTTCGCCAGGACCGTCACGCCGGCAGGCGCGGTGGTCCCGGTTTTTGACGAGGACGACGAGGGCGAGCTCATCGAAGTCGCCACGCGCCAGACGACGACGGAGACCGTCTCGATCGGCATGATCCGTCGCCAGTGCACTACGGACTATAAGATTGTTCCAATCCGTCGGAAGGTGCGTGAGCTGGCGGGCCTGACGCGCAAGCGCTCTCCCTCGTTTCCGGTCGTCGAATGCTGGATAGGCATCTCGACGGACGAGATTGTTCGGGCAAAGCCGAGTTTCGAGGCGTGGCAGGTCAAGCGCTTCCCGCTGATCGAAAAGCGCTTGAGCAGGCGGGATTGCCTCGCCTGGCTGCGTCGGCACGACTATCCCGATCCTCCGAAAAGCGCGTGCATCGGCTGCCCGTTTCACAGCAACGCCGTATGGCGATCGATGCGCGAACAGGATGCCGTTGCATGGCAGGACGCCGTCGAGGTCGACCGGGCGCTGCGGACAGGACTCAGGGGCATTCGCGGCGAGGTATACCTGCATCGATCCTGCGTGCCGCTCGAGGACGTCGATCTATCGACCGCCGCTGACCGCGGGCAGCTCGATCTCTGGCCGAATGAGTGCGAGGGCATGTGCGGTGTATGAGGCCGGCTTTGCCCCCGTAACGTTCGGGCCCATCACACGCGAGGAGCTTAACGCCCATCTCGTTCTATAGGGTCACAGGATGGGCGAGATCCACCGCCCGACGCGCGGCTGGTCCTACGGCCTGCGCCACGAGGGCCGGCTGCTTGCCGTCGTCGCGACCGACACGCTCATACGTGAGCGTGTCGCCGGCTTGACGCGGCACGATGCAGTCGAGCTTTCGCGCCTGTGCGCAGCAAAACCGGATCTCTGCCGCGTGGCGCTGCGCCTCTGGCGATCCTTCGCCTTCCCGGCAATTGCTGTCGCACGCGGCTGCCGCTGGGCGGTCAGCTATCAGGATGCCGCCCTCCACAGCGGCAATCTCTTTCGGTTCGACGGGTGGGTTACACTCGGTCGATCGCGGAGCGGGACCGACTCCCGGTCCGGACGCCGGGGCCGAAGAAAGGTCATCTGGGGCTGGTGCGACGATCCGCAAATCAGGCGGAGCCGGGCCGTCGGTCTGGCGACGACGCCGACGGAGCGAAAGAGCGGACCGATTACCTTCAACGCCGAGGATGGCGTCGCGGCTGTTCCCTTCCAGATCGGCGATCTTGTCAATGTAGACGAGAATATCTACATTACTGGCAAGAACTATCTACATGGAGGCCCCATGCCAATCAATGTCAATAACCCGGAGGCTGATGCGCTGACGCGCAGGTTCGCCCATATGGCCGGCGTCAGCATCACCGATGCGATCGTCATCGCGATGAAGGAGGCGATCGAGCGCCGGCGTGATGCCGAGAGCCCGCTTCAGACGGCTGCACGGCTTCGTGAAAAGCATGGCGTGTCGCTGCGCAAGGCGGCGAAGAAGCCGCTCCCGCGCGAAGCTTTCGACAAGATGTGGGAATCGGAGTGATGTTCGTCGACGCGTGCGCGATCATCGCCGTGCTGTCCGATGAACCGGAAGCGGGCCGCGTCTCCGATGCCATCGCTTCCGGGAAGAATGCCTTCACCTCGCCGGTCGCCGTGCTTGAGGCGGTGCTCGGTCTTGCGCGTCCCGACAAGTTTGGTCTTTCGGTATCGGAGGTGGACCCGATCGTTGCCGAGTTCCTCGACGAGCGCGGGATCGAGGTCCGGGATCTGCCGCCTGCAGCCGAGACCACCAGGCTGGCACTGTCGGCGGCTCACCGGTATCGCTCCGGCCGCCATGGCCTCAATCTCGGCGATTGCCTGCATTACGCCTGTGCGAAATATTTCGCGGTGCCCATTCTGGCGACGGCCGATGAGTTTCGGCAAACCGATCTCGCCACGGTTCCCTGACGGGCGCCAGGTCGGCCCCGGGACCCGGAGGCGCCGCGCCTTCCCGCTGTAGTTTGTCAGGTCCGCGATCGGAACCCCGCCTGTACGGTCGTCCCTGGCGGTTAGCCATTCAGCTTGAAACGAGAGCCAGGATAGGCAAATTGCCGGTCGCCTCTCCCGATAGCGCGCCATAGAAGCAGCGTCGGTTCAATGCATGGGTCAGCCTGGCGCGTAGCGTCGGGCGCTTGTCTCGCTGATCTCCCGGTGCGTCACCGTTCGAAGCCGGTGCGAGACAATGGGGCAACGGTCCCTGTCTTTGGGATCTGAGGCGCTGCGTGGCTTGACTGCGACCGCGATGGGCTCTCGACCGAACAGCCTCTGGCTCGTGGTATGACGCCGTCGACGGAAACGCCGGTCTTCATTCCGGTTTCCACAAAGGCCACGTCCATCTGCGTCCTCGATGTGACTGGTCTGACCGAAGGCCGATCCCGCTATTGCGGGCTCTCGATCTTGTCCCGGCAACGGCCTTCACGACTTTCTTCCCCTGACGGCTGCGCCGCCATTCCTCGCGGACCAAGAAAGCCGCTCCCGGCCGCCTTCCACTTTGTTCCAGCCCTGCGGGTGCCAGTCGATCGCCTCCGGTCCACCGACCGTCATCGAGGTCGCGATGGGCGCGGCCCGAGCAACAAAGGAATGAGACACATGGCTACCATCGGCACCTTCGCTTCCACGGGCAACGGCTTCAGCGGCTCGATCAAGACCCTCAACCTCAACGTCAAGGCCAAGCTGGTCCGCATCGAAAACCCCTCCGACAAGGGACCGCACTTCCGCATCTTCTCCGGCAATGTCGAACTCGGCGCCGCCTGGCAGAAGGTCTCCGCAGAGGGCCGCGACTACCTCTCGGTAAAGCTGGACGACCCGAGCTTCCCCGCTCCGATCTACGCCACCCTGATCGAGGTGGAAGGCGAGGAAGGCCTGCAGCTGATCTGGTCCCGCCCGAACCGGGACTGAGCATCCCGCCAGAGGACCCCGCCGCACAGGCGGGGTTCCTCTCAGCTATAGAGAAGCCGGAACCAGGCATCGAGCCTGGCCCCGGCTTTTTGCTGCCATCCGGTTGGGGAAGGTCTGCTCAGATCGTCCGAGGATGCCATGGCGTTCCGAAGGCCCCAAGGACTTCGTGGTACCCCCAAAATGCTGACGCATTTCGGCTCCCCCACTCGCCGGCTCCGCCGGTCGCGTGCCGCGCTCCTTGACCCCTCCGGCCCACCATGACCGCCGGTGTCATCTTTCACCAACATCAAGGAGATGAACATGTCGATCGATCAACACATCGAGGAGCTTCGGGCCGAGGCCAGAAATGCGATCTGCCGGGACGAGCGTCGCTGGATCGAAGAGGAGCTTGCCAGGGCGCTGGCCGAGCGTGAAGCCATCTGGGCCGAGCAGGAGGCGCTGATGAGCGCCGAGCCTCCTTTCTAGGGGGCTTTCGCCCTGACACCTAACCTCATAAGCCGGATCGACCGGCCTATGAGGTTCGCCGAGCCCGGCGATCATGCGGCCGGCGGCCCGTTCGTGGACCGTAACCGCGCGTGCGTTTGCTGCGCAGCAGCTCCAGAAAGAGCTGCACCGCGTCTTCCTCTTTGTTGAAATGATGTTGCATGATCTGCCCACGCGCGCCGATGCGTCCCCATCTGCGGGTCAGGCAGACGTCTCCGAACAGCGTCGCCTCGATCGACATGGCATAGAACCGGGCCATGTTCTTCGTGGGATCCATCCGCTCGACGTAAAGCTGGTAGGGTTGCGCGATCATAGGGACAGAATCGCGCTTTACGATTTCAAGGTCCAACGACTTCTATGAATCGGTTGCCCACGGCCGATTCATTCCGGTGATGGGTCAGCGCAGCGGCTCTGCCGTGGCCCTGCCATCGACGATTAGGCCATTCCTCGATCAACGTCGCGTCCTGACTATGGGCCGTACGTCCATATCAGGGCGTATCAGGAAAGTGGAAGATTCCCTTTCCGGTCGATGCTTCAACGATGCGCACAGGGAAGTTGGGCGAGCCCCTTCGGGGACGGCTCTACTCGCACCGCAAGAGCGGTGCTCCCGGAGCCGCAAGCGGTCTCCGCGCAGTCGCGTGACGATCCTCTCGCGGCCACGGGACCGTCCACAAATGATGGCTTTCGAAGCACCGCTTACCGAGGAAGATCAGGCACTGGTCCTTCCGCGATGTCCCATATCCAGGAGTCCATTTCACTCTCCGAGACAAGCAGATCGAGCGTCTCGCGATAGGCGCCATCCGCGTCATCGGGAACGATGTACATCGCGATGGGCTGGCCGCCTTCACGGGTCAGCACGACGCTCGCCATCGGCTGTGCCGGCGGCAAATTGTAACGCAACCCCTTCACGGATATGGAGCCGTGCTTCGTGAGCGCGTCAAGCAGCATGCCTTCGTATTGGCTCTCGAATGGAATCCACCGTTCGCTGACCATCATCAGCGCGATCGCCTCGATGGCTGCGATGCCGGATACCCCGACCCCGAACGTTGCCGCTGCGATGAGATGCGATTCCGGGCTTGCCTCCCAAAGCGCGAGTTCGCGAGAAAAGACCTTGTTCATGCGGCGGGTGACGTCGTCGGCCAGCATGAACGGATACCGGGGGGCGTGTTTGACGATCACACGCGATCCGGACCGAGACGGTTGTATCTCCTTCAACTCTCCGATCAGGATCGCGAGCGAACGGCGGTTGCCCTGTGACTGAACGGCTCTGCTCAGAAATGCCTGGCGGCGCTGAACGATTGCGTCGGCGCGCTCCGGATCGAACATCTCCGGAATATAGAGTGCGTCGGAAAGCGGCTTGCCCTTGGCGCTCGAGCTCGACGCCGCCTCGACGACGAACTTGCGCACCACCGCCCAATTGCGGCGGCCGGCCATCGCCGGCCGCCAGCGATTGAACTGCGCCCGGTCCCACAGGAAATGCAGCATCGCCTTTAACGACAATCGCGCCCCGTCGGTCCTGACGTCGCCCGGATCAGCGCTGTCCCCGATTGCAGGCGCGGTCCGTCCGCCGAGCTTGGACAGGCTGAACCCGAGCTTCAGGGCCGTTGTGCCGTCCTGCACATTCTCGACGATTGCCTCGCCCTCGACCGCGCTCAGGCCCGAGAGGTCGGATGGCGGCTCGTAGGACTCGCAGTCGGGCGCGTGCTGCGCCCCGGTGCCCGGCATCCGTTTCAGGATATGGCGGTCTTCAAACCGCGCGATGTACATCTGCACGCCGTCCGCCTGGCAGCGGCAAAGCGGATGTTCACGACGCGAATAGGCATCCGCCAACCGATCGTCGAACGCGGCATCAGCGATGTCGACATCAAGCCCGCCCATGCGGATATGCCGGCTCATGGTCTTCCGGTTCCTGCGGTCATCATCAGACTGGTCTCCTCTTCACTTATTCTGTTTCCGTTTGCTCCCGCGGTTTCGCCGGCCTGCGGTTCTTTGCTGTTCTTCTTCCGTCAATTGAACTCCGCCGATTCTCATTCTTCCAATTTCAGCTACAATGACGCTCACCGCGAAAGGACAACGGATGCGATCTCCCACAAACGGCAATCACGACGCCCCCAACGCTGCCCCTGCCGACGCGCGGCCAACGTTGCGCCCGATGCCCTTCCTCGTCGCATTGCCCTTCAACGTGCTCGAGGCCATTGGCCGCGCCGGTTTCTACACCACCTGGCATCTGCTCTATTTCGTCGCCTGCGCGTTCCGCGCCTTCACCGGCTTTCTGTTCGTCGCCGGCATCGTCATGTTGCTCGTATCGATCGGTGTCTTCGTCAATCCGAATGCTGCGCCCATGCCGTGGTGGTTTTTCCTTTCCTCCGCGCTCGGCATGTTCGTCTTTGCGGTCGGCTACAATCTGTTCCTCGACTGGTTCGCGCCGCCCGGCGCGGAAGATCCGTTCGACCGGTACCGCCCTTCCGCTAAACGGCGGACTTGACGAAACGGTTCGGACTGGCCTGCGCATCCATGTCCTTTCTCCGGAAGTAGATCGCCCGCCCGCAGCGGATCGGGTCGTGGCCCTGTACGATGATGATCTGCTCGTCCTTGCGCATCTGCTGCGTGATTTCGTGCGGCATGATCAGAGGGCGGCGTTGCAGGTTGAGGCTTTCCGAGCGCCGCGACCCGCTGTTGGAATTACTCCACCCGACATTGCGGGATTTGCCCTCGACCTCGACGGTCATCTCGCCGCATTGCGCCGAAACGTTCCGCGCGGTCTCCAGCGCCTTGATCGCGGCATAGGAGGCGAAGGCGCATCCATCGATCCATGACGTCGCGCCATCCTTGCCAAAATGCCGTTCGAGCTGGCCGACCGACTGGTACATGAGCATCAGCGTGATGCCGTATTTTCGACCGCGATCGCGCGCCTCTTCGAGAACGCGCATATAGCCAAGCAAATCGACTTCATCGAGCATGAACAGGGCCCGGCGCTGAAACGCGCCGTCGGCCTGTGTCATGGCATTGATCAGGGAACCGATGATCACCCGGCCAATGCCCGGATAGGAGCGCAGGATGGCGGCAGGGATGTTCAGGAACACGTCCCTCTTTCCGGCGACGAGATCGCTCGATTTGAACGATCGGCCGCAGACAAGCGCGGCATAATCGTCGAGCGACAGCCACTGCGTATCCTTTGATGCCGTGGAGTACACGCCGGAGAATGTCTGCTCGGTCATGTTGGTGAAGACGCCGAGCGTTTCGCGGATGAAGGCGGACGCCGATGTCTCCTGAATGTCGCGCAGCATGGCGAGCACGGACGGTTCCGGCTCGGAGACGATCTGGCGCAAACTGCGCAGGTTCCGCCGACCGGCATATTCCGGAGAGAGCACCACATGGGCGAGCAATCCGGTCAGAAGATTGTGCGCCTGGTTCTGGAAATAGCTGCCGGTCGAGGATTCGAACCGCGCGCTTTCCGACAGCAGCATGTGGGCTACCGCGACAATATCCTCCTCCTTGTGTTTTGACGTTTCGATCCAGTCGAGAACGTTGAACCCCGTCACTGGATTTGTCGGGTCGAGGACCATGCACTCTCGCCCGAGCGATTGCGTCCGGTGCTCGACGACCATAGGTGCGACTTCGGTCGACGGGTCGAGGCAGATCAATGGCCCGGTATAGCGCAGCGCCGTCGGCACCACGTTGCTGGTGGTCTTGAATCCGCCTGAGCCCGCAAAGAACAGCATATGGGTGGAATCGAAATCCTGCTTATAGGTGAGCAGCGGCGCGGTGCCGCCGCTTCCCCATGTCTCGCGGTCGGCCGGATCGAACGGCACGTCGCGGATCGTTTCCTTGTCGACGCGGTAACGTTCGCCGACGACGATCTCGCCGTCTGGCGGAAACAGCTTTGCGGCGGCCGACATGGTGAGCCAATCGGCATCACCGAAGGTTCCGCGCTTGGCGCGCTTCACCGGATCGGACACGACGACCGATATCCGCGCCGATATCGCGACGATGACGAAACCGACGGCCGCAGCAATGACGGCGAAGAAGTCGAGATAGGACAGCACCTCGTCCCAGGTCACCGAGCCGCTCTCGACGGATGGGGACAGCCGCGCATATTCGCGCAAAGCGTAAAAGCCGGCGACCCCGAGAAAGCAGATCAGGCTGACCATCGCCACCGGCCGGCGGCGGTGCATCGGCAGCGCGAAGACAGTGATCAATCCCGCGATCGGACCGAAGAGCAGATTGGGAACGGGTGCTGAGCGTAAGAACCAATAGGCATTGGCAGGCGAGAACCCGCCCGCCATTGCCTGCCATCTGTACGATGTGATCGCCAGGGTCATCGCTGTCACGACGGCAGGCACGATTGCCCATAACAGCGCCGGCTTCAGTTTCGTCTTTCCCGCCATGACCGGCTTCCTCTTGCTGGCGCTTAGTCGCCGTTTGCCTTCTCGGAATCGTCGGAGACGGGCGATCCCGCATCCGCCGCTTCGGCGTCCTTCATGCGGTCGCGTTGGAACGCCATGCCGCCTTTTGCTTTCAGCCGATGATGCTCGGGCGATCCGACGCGTACGGTCGCGGCTTCCAACAGGACACCGAGCAGGAACGCCCGGTCGGCCTGTCGCAGCCCGGCCTTCACCACCAATCCGCCGAGCGTGATCTTCTCGCGCGCGTCTTTCTTGCGATCCTCTGTCATCGTCTGCCGCCGCTTTCGTTCCAGGGCCACAATCCGCCGATCGAGGCGCTTAAGCAGATGCGCCTGAAGGCCCCTTGGCGCTTTTGCGAAATCGCGCGGCGATCTCCTCGAAGACAGCGTCGAGCTCATTGTCGGGAATATCCATCTCGGCCAGTCCTGCCTTGGCCGCCGCGCGCGCGAAGCGCTCATTGGCCTTGGCGAGGATTCCACGGCGTTTTTCGCGTAGTTTATCTATCTGGGCGTCAATCTCTGAAATCGATGATTTAGCGCGCATTTTCTACCTTATCCTTTCCGGAAGCCTTCCTTTGCACGGCGATTATACCGTGTAGAAACGCATAGTAAAAGATGCTAGTTTGCGGCGAGCCGTGAGGCTCACTTTTGGTCTGCGCCCGCAAGGGCGCATCCCGAGAAGCGGCATCGGTCCTGCGGCCCGATCTGTTCGAGGGCGCAATATACGTCGCGGAACGCGACATGCTTGGGAGAGGGTCTGATCGCATGGCGATCATGTTCGTACGGGCACAGGTGATCAGCCGGGGAGCGGGACGCAGTGTCGTCTCGGCCGCGGCCTATCGCCATCGTACGAGGATGGACGAAGAGCAGACGGGGATGAGCTTCCGGTATGAGGGCGGCAAGGCCGAGCTCGTGCATGAAGAGCTGGCGCTGCCGGATCAGACGCCGGCATGGCTCCGCACCATGATCGATGGGAGGACGATCGCCGGCGCCAGCGAGGTGTTGTGGAATGCCGTCGATACCTTTGAGAAGCGGGTGGACGCGCAGCTTGCCCGCGAGATGATCTTCGCGCTGCCGGAGGAGCTGTCGAAGGCGGAGAACATTGCCCTGGTGCGCGAATTCGTCCGCGACCATCTGACATCAAAGGGCATGGTCGCCGACTGGGTCTATCACGACAAGGACGGCAATCCGCATATCCACCTGATGACCACCTTGCGGCCTCTGACCGATGATGGTTTTGGCAACAAGAAGGTCGCGGTTCTCGGCGATGACGGCAAGCCACTGCGTGTCGTCACCCCGGATCGGCCGAAGGGCAAGATCGTCTATCGGCTGTGGGCTGGTGACAAGGACACGATGAAGGCGTGGAAAATCGGCTGGGCGGAAACGGCCAACAAGCATCTTGCGCTTGCCGGTCACGATATCCGCCTGGATGGGCGCAGCTATGCCGAGCAGGGCCTCGACGGCATCGCCCAAAGCCATCTCGGTCCGGCAAAAGCGGCCTTGGCCCGAAAGGGCAGGGAGATGTACTTCGCACCAGCCGCCCTGGCGAAGCGGCAGGAAATGGCCGACCGCCTTGCCGATGAACCCGGCCTTTTGCTGAAGCAGCTCAGCCGGGAACGTTCGACATTCGACGAGCGGGAAATCGCCAAAGCACTGCATCGCTATGTCGACGATCCGGCGGTCTTCGCCAATATCCATGCGCAACTGATGGCGTCGTCGGATCTGGTGACGCTGAAGCCGCAGCAGATTGATTCGGACACAGGAAAGGTTGCCGACGTCGCCGTGTTCACCACACGCGCCATGCTGCGCACCGAATACGATATGGCGCAGTCGGCGCGGGAGCTGTCGCGTCGATCGGGCTTCACGGTGACGTCCGAAAAAGTCGGTAACGCCATTCGCCTGGTGGAGAGCCGCGATCCGGAGAAGCCGTTCAGGCTCGACGCCGAACAGGTCGACGCCGTCCGGCACGTCACCGGCGATAGCGCTATATCCGCCGTCGTAGGGTTGGCCGGTGCGGGCAAATCCACCTTGCTCGATGCGGCGCGCATTGCCTGGGAGGCGGACGACCGTCGCGTCGTCGGAGCGGCCCTTGCCGGTAAGGCCGCCGAGGGTCTTGAAGAGAGTTCCGGGATCAAATCACGCACGCTCGCCTCATGGGAACTGGGCTGGGCGGACGGTCGGGACACGCTGCAAAAGGGCGATGTGCTGGTTATCGACGAGGCCGGCATGGTGTCGTCGGAACAGTTGGCGCGTGTCTTGAAGATTGTCGAGGACGCTGGAGCAAAAGCGGTGCTGGTCGGGGATCCGATGCAGCTCCAGCCGATCCAGGCGGGCGCGGCGTTCCGGGCGATTGTCGAGCGCATCGGCTTTGCCGAATTGACCGGTGTTCGTCGCCAGCGCGAGCAGTGGGCGCGCGGTGCCTCCCGCCTGTTCGCGCGCGGGAAGGTCGAGGAGGCGCTCGACGCTTATGCGCAACATGACCGCATCGTCCAGCTTGAAACCCGCGATGCGGTGATCGAGCGGATCGTCGAGGATTGGGGGCAGGCGCGGGCGGATTACCGGAAGAAGGCGGAATCGGAAAGCCGCGTTCTCACCGGTTCGGAACTGCTGGTTCTGGCGCAAACCAATGATGATGTCGGAAAGCTCAATCATGCGATCCGCACCGTGATGCGTCGTCAGGAAGCGCTTGGCGAAGACCGCGCGTACCAGACCGAGCGGGGCGCGCGGCAGTTCGCGATTGGCGACCGACTGATCTTCCTCGAAAACGCCCGCTTCTTTGAGAAGCGCGCCGAGCATCTCGCTGTTCAGCAAGTGAAGAACGGCATGCTCGGAACCGTCGTTCGCACGACGAACGAGCGGGGCGAGACGCTGCTCACGGTAAAGCTTGATGCGGGGCGGGAGGTAACCTTCGGCCAGGACACCTATCGCAATGTCGACCACGGCTATGCGGCCACCGTGCACAAATCTCAAGGCGCGACCGTGGACAGGACGTTGGTTCTGGCCACCGGCATGATGGATCAGCATCTCGCCTATGTTGCGATGTCGCGACATCGCGATCGGGCCGATCTCTATATGGCGCACGAGGATTTTGCGCCGCGCGAGAAATGGGGCAGGGCGCAGCGCGTCGATCACGCCGCCGGCGTCACCGGTCAACTGGTCGAAACCGGCGAAGCGAAATTCCGTCCAAACGACGAAGATGCAAAAGAGAGCCCATATGCCGACGTCAAAACCGACGACGGCGTGGTCCATCGCGTCTGGGGTGTCAGCCTTCCGAAGGCTATTGAGAAAGGCAGCGTCGAGATCGGCGACACCGTCACCTTGCGCAAGGACGGAGTTGAGCACGTCACGGTGAAGATACCGGTCGTGGATCCCGAAACCGGCAAAAAGACCTTCGAGGAGCGTGAGGTCGAACGCAATGTCTGGACCGCAGAGCGGGCCGAGACCGCGGATGTACGCCAAGAACGTCTCGCGCAGGAAAGTCATCGTCCGGAACTGTTTAAGTCATTGGTCGAGCGCCTGTCCCGCTCCGGCGCCAAGACGACGACGCTCGATTACGAATCCGAAGCGGGCTACCAGGCACAGATTGTCGACTTCGCCCGCCGCCGCAACATGGATCATGCCATCGAGCTTGCTGCCGGAATGGAGCAGGGGATGGAGCGGCGCCTGTCGTGGATTGGTGCACAACGTGATCGCGTGGCGCGGCTTTGGGAGCGCGCCAGCGTCGCACTCGGCTTTGCGATCGAGAAGGAGCGCAGCGTCTCCTACGACGATCGGGCGGTTCGGACGCAAACGGTGGATCCGGCATATGTCGGTGTATCTGGAATTGCGCCCGCGCAGATTGGGGCGGCTGCCGAACAGACGCGATATCTGCTCGCGCCACAGGCGAGTTTTATCCGCTCGCTGGACGAAGACGCGCGGATCGAGCATCTTGCGTCGACACGGTGGAAAGAGCGCGAGGCGATTCTGCTCCCCGTGCTCGAGCGTATCTATCGCAATCCTGCCGCTGCCCTCGATCGTCTGAACGCGGAGGCGTCGGCCTTTGAAGTCGAGCCACGGCAGCTCGGTGAAAAGCTTGCTCGCAGTCCCTCGATGCTTGGGGCCATGCGTGGCAGCGACAGCCTGGTCGACGGCCAGATAGCGCGGAAGGAACGGGCTGAGGCCGTCGCCGCTGTCGCAGAGCTCGGCCCCCTGGCGCGCAGTCACGCCGAAAACTTCAAGCATGACCGGGCCAATTTTGAGAACCGTGAGCATGCGCGCCGCGCCGCCATGGCGCTTTCGGTCCCGGCACTGTCCCCGCATGCGGTGGCGCGGCTCAATGAAGTCGAGGCGGTTCGCGAGAAGGGCGGCGAAGGCGCCTACAAGACGGCCTTTACCTATGCAGCGTCAGAGCGCTCGCTGGTGCAGGAG
>Ga0073899_10001537_pt1 | contig 21146 bp, 18 predicted proteins | sample KloWWTmetaKNB5Ph_FD_88975 | JGI IMG/M metagenome (GOLD analysis project Ga0073899, IMG submission 88975) | Active sludge microbial communities from Klosterneuburg, Austria, studying microevolution and ecology of nitrifiers - Klosterneuburg... | ecosystem: Engineered > WWTP > Aerobic digester >... | reverse complement strand
GCAGTGCTTGTGAGCACTCATGTTTTGGTTGCGGGGGCAGGATTTGAACCTGCGACCTTTGGGTTATGAGCCCAACGAGCTACCAGACTGCTCCACCCCGCGACTGAGAAAGATATTGTAGGATGGATTCAAAGGAAAGCGCAAGCCCCCTTGCGAAATATTTCTGGAGGGCCCGCACTGCATCTGGCCGCAGGCTTCCAGGCCACGCAGAGGCATCGATCCAGGCCGACACGCCGCTAGACTGCTGGCCGCGGCTGAACCCTCTTGCCAACCGCCACCCATGTAGCGGGCCCCAGATGCATCGCGACACCCCTGCCGGGCCGGCTCGCCCCATCCAGTTTTCCTTTGCGGTCGAACCCGTCGGACCGCCGCAGCAGACTGTGGCCCATCGACGGTGGGCCCTGACCCGGTTGATCGCCATGACCCTCGGTGGTCTGGCCTGAGGGAAGCCGGGCCGGTGGAACCGAAGGCATGGACTTCGACATGCAGGCGCTGGCCGTGTCAGGCGCTGGCCGCGATGCCGCAGCACACTCTCACCACCCAGACGCCCTGGTACAAAGGCCCGAAGAAGTTCACCGGCCCCCTGCTGCGCGATGTTCTGGTGGCCGCCGGAGCGCAAGGCGACGCCCTGACCGCGATTGCTCTCAACGACGACAAGGTCGAGGCTCCCATGGAGGATGTGCGTCGTTTCGATGTTCTGCTCGCCCGCCTGCTGGATGACCAGCCCATGTCCACCCGGGACAAGGGGCTGCTGTTCATCGTCTATCCCTTCGACCGCCATGTGGAACTCCGCTCGGAGCGCTACTACAGCCGATCGGCATGGCAGCTGCGTCGCATTCAGGTGAAGTGAACCGGCACGCTCCGGTCTCGGCCGGAGCGCCAGCGGTTCATCGCCAATCGGCTTCGGGCTGGCTGCTGGCCATTGGTCTGGCCTTGCTGCTGGCCTTTGCGGCTGCCACCTGGGTGCAGCTGCGGCAGGTGAGCCTGGTCAGCGCCGCCATGCGGCATGAGGGGGACAACCTGCTGTGGAGCTTCTTCCAGCTGGAACTGGAGGCGGCGAACCTGCGGGAGGCCCTGCACGTGGCGCGTCGGGATCCATTGGATGCCATCGGACAGGAAGGTCTGCGCCGGCGCTACGAGATCTTTGCGAGCCGGCTGCCGCTGGTGGATCCGGAGCGCACCGGTGTCTTGCTCGAGTTCGGTCCGCAGCACCGGCGGACCCTGCGACGCATTCAGGCCTTTCTCGACCGATACGACACTCAACTCTCCGAATCCGTTGCCACCGTGCTGCAGCCGGCCGTCCTGGAGCAGGCGTTGCAGGACTTGCAGGGACTCCTGACCGAGCTGCATGACCTGGCGCTGGAGGGCAACCGTTACCCGGCAGAGCAGGTCGCCGAGCGCAACCGCGGGGTGGCCGAGCAGGTGCGACTGGGCATCGGGTTGACGGTGTTCCAGTGCGCGCTCGCTCTGGCCTTTGCGATGGTGGTGTTGCGGCAGTTCGGCGCGCTGCAGCGTCGCGGGCTGGAACTGGAGCAACTCACCCGCCGCCTTCAGGAGGCCCGCGCGGAGGCGGAGGCCGCCAGCCAGGCCAAGAGCGTCTTCCTGGCCAACATGAGCCATGAACTGCGCACGCCCTTCACCGGCATGCTCGGAATGTTGACCTTGCTGGAGTCCATCCCCCTGACCGCGCAGCAACGCGATCATCTGCACGTCGCGCGGGACTCCGCTCGCCACCTGCTGTCCAATGCGCTGAAGTTCACTGAAAGCGGACGACTCGACCTGAAGGTCAGCCTGTCTGCTGGCCAGACCGCTTCAGCAGGTCCCGCCGGTCCCGCCGGTCCCGCCGCTGCCCCCGCCGCCGACAGTCCGCATGTCGAGGCCGGCAGACTTCTGCGCCTGCGAATCGATGTCTGTGACACCGGCATCGGCATGGACCCCGCCACCCAGGCCCGGCTGTTCCAGCGCTTCTCGCAGGGCGATGCCAGCACCTCGCGCCGCTTTGGCGGCAGCGGATTGGGGCTGGAGATCTCCCGGGCCCTGGCCCGTCTGATGGGCGGTGACATCGGGGTACACAGCCGACCCGGCGAAGGCAGCGTTTTCAGCTTGATGTTGCCGGTGCAGCTTTGTGAGCCGATGCACGCCGCGCTTGCGCCTGCCCGGTCCGAGGGTGATGCCTCCAGCGAAGATTCCCGTCGCCTGCCCCTGTTGGTGGTGGACGATCACCCGGTCAACCGCCGGTACATGAGCCTGCTCCTCGAGCGCATGGGCCACCGCGTGAGTCTGGCTCAGGATGGGCAGGAAGCGCTCGATCGAGTGCAGCAGGAGCCGCCGGATCTGGTGTTCATGGATGTGCACATGCCGGGCCTGGACGGGCTGGCAGCCACCCGTCTGCTGCGTCAGCTGGCTGCACCCGCGAATGCGGTTCCGGTGGTGGCCTTGACCGCCGATGCCTTCCTGGAGAACCGCGAACGGGTGATGGAAGCCGGGATGGACGATTTCCTGGTCAAACCGGCAGCTCCAGACGAGGCCAGTCAACTCCTGCGCCGGCGCTTCGGTGCCCGCGCCACGCCGCCCCATCCCCATCCCCAACCGGACGAGGACGGCCCCGCTGCGCTGCCCGCCTTGCAGCAACTCATTCCCGCCGAAGTGGCCGAACATCTGAACATCGACACCATCGGTGACCTGCGCAACGCCCTTGGCGCAGCGGGCTATGGCCGGCTGCTGCAGCGCTTCTTTGCCGACGAGGTGGGCACCTGGAGGCAACGCTCGGTTGAACGTGCCGGGCGGCGTCGCAGACCAGGGCCATGCGGGCGGAGCCCCGATGGGCGTGTAGTTTTCGATCATGCCTGCCATCGTCCGCTTCGACCCACCCACCACCGAGCCGGTGCGCAAGCACTTCGGGGTGGTGGAGCGGCTGGGCTGAGGTGCGGCCCGGATGCGCCGCAGGTCAGGCAGCGACCGGCGTGGTCGGCTCCGCGACCCTTTCCGGTTTGACCGCCTTGCCGGCCTCGAAGAGCTGGCGAGCGAAGTCGGCGCCATCCGCTGCCTGCAGCCGCTCGGTCCAGTCCGCCACCAGGTCGGCGTGAAGCGGATGGGGCGGGAACTGCAGGCGGGAGGTCACCTGCGCCACCATCGCACCCGGCACACCGGCCTCGGTGAGCGCCGCGCCGAAGCGGCTGGCGGCGTCGCCCTTGCGGAAGGCGTTCAGGTTGGCCTTGACGATGCGCTCGCCCTTGGCCTCGAACAGCGCGGTGATCCAGCGCTCCAGAGACTCGGTCGAGAACGGCAGCAGCCGCGCTGCCGCGCCCAGCGCCACCATGTTCTGCGCCTTGAGGTTGCCGGCCTTCTTGGCGAGCTGGGTGGCGTCCAGCACCACCAGGTGCGGCACCGAGAACAGCACCGGGTAGAGCTTCTCGCCCGGCGGGTAGTCGGGGATGTTCACCATCGGCGTGATGTCGGTGACGATCCAGCCGTCCGGGCGCAGCATCTGCGTGTAGCGCAGTGCCTCCAGCGGCTCCACCGACAGGATCAGCGAGGCGCTGCCTTGGGCGATCAGGTCACTGGCCACCGGCCGGTCGGACAGACGCACGCAGGCCGACACCGCCCCGCCGCGCTGCGCCATGCCGTGCACCTCGGACTGCTTGAAGTGCAGCCCCGCCTCGTGCGCCGCGTGGTCGATCACCCAGGCGATCGACAGCACACCCTGGCCGCCCACGCCGCAGATCACCAGGTCGTAGTTCATGCCGGCACCCCGTGGCCGGCGCAGCCTGGCTGGCCCTCACTCCGCTGTTCCCGCTGCTCCTTCACCTCCCGCAGCAGCTTGATCTCCTTCGCGTAGGTCACGCAGGCGCGCCGCGCCACCACCACGCTCAGGCCGGGGTGGGCGATCTCCTCGCGGATCACCTCCACGTTGCGGGCCATCTTGTGCACGGTGGGCTCGATGATGCGGATGTGCTCGCGCGCTACGCCCAGGCCAGCCACCAGGTTCACCACCTCTTCGTCGGTGGCCATGGTGGGCTGGCCGCCGGTCATGGCGATGATGCTGTTGTCGAGGATGAAGACGGTGATCGGTGTGTCCTCGCTGACCGCGTCCAGCAGCGGCTGCATGCCGGTGTGGGTGAAGGTGCCGTCACCGATCACGCACAGCGAGGGCGTCATGCCCGCGTGCGCCGCGCCGATGGCCATGCCGATCGACGAGCCCATGCACAGGCAGGAGTGGATAGCCTGGTGGGGCGGCAGGTAACCCAGCGAGTAGCAGCCGATGTCGCCCATCACCCGCACCGGCTCGCCGTCGGCCGTGGTCAGGCCGGCCAGCACCTCCTTGATCGCCGCATAGGCATCGGTGTGCGGGCACTTGTCGCACAGGCTCGGCGGGCGGCCGGACAGCACCTCGGCCAGACCCGGGATCTGCAGGCTGGCGGGGACCTGCAGGCCGAAGCAGCGGCGGATGTCGTCCGGTCCCAGCTCGCCCACGCGCGGCAGGTCGCCGTTCAGCTTGCCGCGGATGCGCTTCTCGCCCAGCAGGCCATTGAGCAGACCGTTTCCGCCGATCAGCCGCTCGATGCAGGGGTAGCCCTCTTCGATCACGAAGACTTCGCTGGAGGCATCCAGCAGCCGGCGGATCTTGCCCATCGGCAGCGGGTACTGGCCGATGCGCAGCAGGTGGAAGCCCGCGAGCTGCTCCTCGCTCATCGCCTCGGTCAGGTAGTTCCAGGCCAGGCCGCTGACCAGCAAGCCAGGACGGCTGCCGGGCCTGTCATCGCGCAGCGTCAGCGGGTTCAGCGCACTTTCCTCGGAGGCGGCCTGCAGCGCCGGCTGCTTCGCCACCAGCTTCGCATAGGCGCGCCGCGCGTTCACCGGGATCAGCGTGAAGCGCGCCGGGTCCTCGACATAGCTGGCCGGGTTCTGCGCGCGCGGCTCGGCCAGCGCCACCTGAGAGCGGCTGTGCGCCAGCCGCGTCACCAGGCGCAGCAGCACCGGCGTCTGGAAGCGCTCGGACAGCTCGAAGGCCTCGCGGGTGAAGTTGTAGCACTGCTGCTGGTCGGCCGGCTCCAGACAGGGGACCATCGCGAAGTCGGCGAAGCAGCGCGAGTCCTGCTCGTTCTGCGAGCTGTGCATGCCCGGGTCGTCCGCAACGACGATCACCAGCCCGCCATGCACACCCGACACGCCCAGGTTCATGAAGGGGTCGGCCGCCACGTTCAGGCCGACGTGCTTCATCGAGACGATGGCGCGTTTGCCGCAGTACGACACCCCGGCGCCTTCTTCCAGGGCCACCTTCTCGTTGCTGGACCAGAGCCCGCGCACCGCCAGGCCACGGGCCTTCACCTCGTCCTCGATGGCCTGGAAAATTTCGGTGGACGGCGTGCCGGGGTAGGCATAAGCGGCGCTGATGCCGGCGTCGATGGCGCCGCGCGCCACGGCCTCATCGCCGAGCAGGATCAGAGAGGACATCGGTGGGCTCCATGCCGGGACCCGATGCGGTGCTCGGACCAAGCGATACAGTTTGATTGGTACCATTGATCGTACTTGTATCGCATGGAGTCCGGAAGCCGCATCTTCCCCGACGGTGACGGGCCGATGAAGGTTCCTTGAGATGGGTCAGACCGGGGCGGGTTCCCACCCAGCTCGCAGAGTCGCCTCAGCCGGCCTGCCAGACACAGACCGGCGCATCATGGTCCCGGTGGGTCATGTCGATGCGGCGGTAGCCTCGGTCCTCGCTGCAGCAGCGGCAGCGCCAGCGGGTCCTCCGTCGGCAGCAGGCCGGTGCCACAGGCCTGCAGGAAGGCTCTTCTGCGCAAGCGGTCGATTCCTTTTGCAGCAACGTTGCGCAGCCTGCGGTCAGGTCAGCAATCGCTCGCAGATTGCGTCGGAGTGCCGCACCAGGGCCGCCTGCAGGGCGTCGGGATCCGGCCCCTGCGGACCACAGGCCGCCCAGGTGGCGCGCATCTGGGCGTGTTCCTCCGGCTCCTCCAGCAGCGCGCGCCAGTCGGCGATCTGGTCCACGTCCTCCGGAACCGGCAGCTCCTGCGCCAGCAGGTCGATCAGCTCGGCCAGCCACTCACGGGCAGGCAGCCAGGTCGCCTGGATCGGGTGGTACAGCCGCGCGTCCATCCCGTGCCGGCAGGCCATGAAGCGGCTCACCCGTTGGGCGCTGCCGGCGACGGGCTGCGCCAGCCGCAACCGACCCTGCAGCACCAGGCCGGCCAGGTTGCGCGTCAGGCTGGCCAGGCGCAGGGCCTTGCCCAGGCTGAGCGGGGTATCGAACACCCGCACCTCGACGGTGCCGAATTCCGGCTTGGGCCGCACATCCCAGTAGATGTCCTTGAGCGAGAAGGCAACGCCGGTGGCGTACAGCGCTTCCAGCTCCTCCTGCAGGTGCTGCCAGTTGCGCAGGAAGGGCATCGGCCCGCCGTGCGGGTAGACCAGGGGCTCCAGCGGTCGCGAGCTGGCGAAGCCGGTGTCGGCCAGCTGCAGGAAGGGCGAGGCGGCCGCCAGCGCGATGAACAGCGGGCTCAGCGCCTGCAGCAGGTTGGCCACCTGGATGGCGGACTCGGCATCGGGCATGCCCACATGCACATGCATGCCGTAGGTGGAGAAGCGCTTGGGCAGGAAGCCGAAGCGTTGCTCCAGCAACTGTGCCCTCGCGGTGGAGGACATCACCCGCTCGCTCCAGAACTGCGCCAGGTGGGTGCCGCCGCCGCGCAGGTCGAAGCCGTGGGCCCGTGCGGCCTCGCGGGCGCGGCGTACCAGGCTGTCCATCTCCGCGGCCATGCCCGCGGCGTCGCGTTGGACGGAGGAGTTCAGCTCGATCGTCGCCAGCGTCGCCTCCTGGGCGTAGTGCCCCGCCGGGCCCTGCCGGGCCAGCGCATCCAGCAAGGTCACACAGCCGGGGGTGAGCCGGCCGGTGGCGCGGTCCACGATCTGCAACTCGAGTTCCAGGCCGTAGGTCAGCGGCTCGGAGGCGCGAAAGTCCATGGTTTGTCTCCTCACCGCTTCTGCCCCGGTGGGCAGGCGGCTCTTTCGATGAATGGATCGGTGCGGCGGGTGGATCCGCCGTCAACGCGCCTGTCGGGCTGCGCGGCAGGCGCGCAGGAAGTCGTGCAGCATCGGTGTGTCGTCGAACACCGCTGCTTCACCCTTTGGATGGAACTCCGGGTGCCACTGCACCCCCGCCACGAAGCGGTGCCGCGCGCTCCAGATCGCTTCCACCAACCCATCCTGCAGGCTGCGCGCCTCCACCCGGAAGCCGGGCGCCAGTTCCTTCACTCCCTGGTGGTGGATGCTGTTGACCCGGCAGCGCCGCTCCCGCGGATACAGCCCCGCCAGCCAGCCGCCTTCGGCCATCTCCAGCTCGTGGAAGTTCCGGTCGTAGGCCGCTTCTGCCAGGTGAAGGTGCCCCGCCTGCGGCAATTGCGTCGGCAGGTCCTGGTACAGCGTGCCGCCGAAGGCCACGTTCAGCAGCTGCATGCCGCGGCAGATGCCGAACACCGGCTTGCCCGCCTTCACGAACTCGTTGACCAGCGCCAGCTCGTAGCGGTCGCGCACCGCGTCGCCCTCCCACTCCGGCCGCAGCGCCCGTTCGCCGTAGGTGGCCGGGCTCAGGTCGTTGCCGCCCTGGAGCAGCAGGCCGTCCAGCGCCTGGGCGAAGTGTTCCCGCTCGATGCGGCCGATCGGCCCGAGGCTCTGCGCCTCCACCGCCGGCACCATCACCGGCAGCGCGCCGCCGCGCATCACCCACTGCGCCACCGACTGCTCCAGGTAGTGCAGCGTGCGCGTCCACACGCCGCCCAGGTCCAGCACCGGGAAGTTCGGGTAGTAGATGCGCGCCGAGACGCCGATCAGCAGATGGGGAGATTGGTGAGGCATGGCAGGCAGGCAGTTCGACCGCCCTGAAAGGGCATGGCCCGGGCGACTCGCCAATCTACGACCCGCCACGGGCCGCGGTGTTCCGCATTCGTTGCGGCTGTGACCAGCGGCAAGGGGCCCGCCGCGGCCCCGTTCGCGGCGTTACACCACCACCGCGCTGGCCGCGCCATCCAGCGCGATCACCGCGCCGCTCAGGTAACTCGCCCGGGCGGAGGCGGCAAACACCACCAGGTCGGCCACCTCCTCCGGCTCCGCCGCCCGCCCCATCGGCAGCGCGGCCAGCCGTCGGGCCTGCACCGCCTCGATCGGTTCACCCGCCGCCCGCGCCTCGGCCGCCATGCCGGCCTCCAGCCGGTCGGTGCGCGTCAGCCCCGGGTTCACCACCAGCACCCGCACCCCATGGCCCGCATGCGCCTGCGCCAGCCCGGCGCTGGCCAGCATCAGCGCCGCGTTGGCCGAGCCGCCCGGCAGGTGCGTCGGCGCGGCCAGCTTGCCGCCCTGGCCCACCACGTTGACGATCACCCCAGCCCCCCGCGCACACATGCCCGGCAGCACCGCCGCCATCGCATGCACGTAGGGGAAGAACTTGGCCTGCATCGCCGCGTGCCAGTGCGCCTCCGTCAACGCCGCCGCCGGCGTGCGCTGCGCGGCACCCGCGCAGTTCACCAGCACGTCGATCGGCCCCAGCTCGGCCTCCACCTGCGCCACCACCCCAGCCGCCACGCCCGGCTGAGACAGGTCCGCCGCCACGCCGCACAACCCCGGCTGGCCGAGCGCGACGCGCGCCTGCTCGATCGACGCCCCACTGCGCCCCACGATCGCCACCCGCGCCCCCTCGGCGAGAAAGCCCCGCGCGCAGGCCAGACCGATGCCGCGGCTGCCGCCGGTGATGAATACGGTGCGGTTGTCAAGGTTCAGGTGCATGGGGATTCCTTCCGTGTTTCAGGCGATGGCGTAGGACCGGATCGACCACCAGGGTAGCTCTTCATCGTGATGGTGAACGCAGGCTGGCACTCCTAGGATGGTCTGCAGGCGGTCTGCCTGTCGAGCGGCCGGCTGAGCACACATGAGGAGACCGATGATGACCGAGAGAATCCCGGCCGCCTCGCCGGCTGCATTGGTACTGGCGCTGGCCGGTGCTGCAGCGTCGGCCGTCTCTGCGCCCTTGATGAGTGCGCAGTGGGCGGCCTCCGCCTGCGAGCAGTGGAATCTGACCGCCGCGCTGACCGAAGGTCTGGCCGATGCCTGGATCAAGAACGATGGCGGCAAGGGCCACAAGGTGATTCAGCTCTACCGCAGCGATTGCGGTGAGGCCAGCCGGGTGGAGCTGCGCATTGCGCCCAAGGACGGTCAGGTACGCTGCAGCTATGGCGGCAAGCTGGAGACGGTGAACATGCAGTCTGGTGTGGACTACGCCATGCACGCCAGCACCGAGCGTTGGGGCGAAATGGGACGGGGCGACTACGGCCCGATGAAGGCGATGATGTTCGGTCGGCTGGAGTTCACCGGTCCCAAGATGGAGGCGATGGGGGTGATGGGACCCTTCGAGCAATTCCTCTTGCTGGTCGGCAAAGTGCCGGGTGAGGTGCCTGCCTGTCCCTCCAGGTAGGCCGCCAACTGCAGAGGCTGCGATGCCCCAGTGGTTGTCTCTCTCACGGGCCGTGCACCTGACCGGGGTGTCGCGGGGCGCGCTGCAGCGCAAGATCCTGGCCGGTGAACTGCTCGCCTTCGATGGGATGGTGTCCACCGAGGCGTTGGCGCAGGCCTTTCCGGAACTGGCCATCGAGAACCGGCTGGACGAGGCCGGAGCCTTCGAGCGCGTCGTGCGCATCAAGGAAGAGTCGTTCGGCCGGCGTGTGCGCGAGCGTGTGCTGCCCAGCCAGGAGCTGCTGGCACAGCGGCTGTTCCTGCTCAATCAGGATCTGGCGGAGCAGAGGCGGCGGCTGGGCCGGATCGATCAATGGCTGGCGGCGGCGGACCGGCGGCTGGACACCTGGCGCCAACGGGGCGATGACGCCCTGCCGCTCACGGCAGTCGAGGCACTGCTGGGTGAGGCGCGGCAGGTGTTGCATCTCCACGCGGAACCACCCAACCCCATCCTGCTCATGGACCAGCTGCTGCGCACCCTCACCGCCCGCGTCACCCTGCTGCCGGCGGGGCGCGAGTTCCTGGTTGAAGGCAACGACACCCTGTTGGAGGCGGCACTGAAGGCCGGCCTGTCGCCCAGCTACGGCTGTGGCAACGGCAACTGCGGCCTGTGCAAGGCACGGGTGCGCAGCGGCCAGGTGCAGGCGGTGCGGCACAGTGACCATGTGCTCAGCCAGGCCGAAAGGGAGCAGGGCCATGTGCTGATGTGCACCCACCGGCCGCTGTGTGACCTCACGCTGGAGGCGCTGGACGCCACCGCCGCGGCAGACATACCGCAGCAGGAGCTGGTGGCCACCGTGCGCGCCGTCACGCCGCTGGACGAGCACACGCTGCTGCTGCACCTGCAGACGCCGCGCAGCCACCGGCTTCGCTTCCTGGCCGGGCAGGGGGTCACGCTGGGGATGGCCGGCGAGCAGCATGACTTCACGGCCGACTACCAGATCGCCAGCTGTCCCTGCGACGACCGCAACCTGCACTTCCATGTGCGGCGAGACGAAAACGATGCCCTGGCCACGCGGCTTTTCGCCGGGGCAGTGCGCCCCGGAACCCCCGTGAACCTGCGTGGGCCCTGGGGCGACTTCGTGCTCACGCACGACGATGAATGCCCGCTGGTGTTCATCGCCGCCGGCCAGGGTTTTGCGCCGGTGAAGGGGCTGATCGAACACGCCATGGCGGCCGAGACCTGCGAATCCATCCACCTGGTCTGGACTGCCGATCCGGGTGGCCATTACCTGGCCCGCCAGGTGCGGGCCTGGGCGGATGCGCTGGACGGTTTTTCCGCAGTCTTGCCGGAGGCCGGCACCGGGGGCCAGGCTGCCGACGCGGTACTGCAGGCGTTGCAGGTGTTGCAGACGGCAGAGGGGCACCCGGCCGATCGGTTGGCGCGGGCTCAGGTCTACCTGGCCGGCCCGGCCGATTTCGTGGCTGCGTTGTCGCAGCGCCTGTCCCAGGTCGGACCGGCAGACCTGTACCGCTGTGTGCTGGAGCGGGCCGGTGGCCCGCAGAGCCTCGGCAGTCTCTGCGGTCCTTGACGGGGTCATCGGAGGCGCCGGCTGGCTTCAACGCCCAGGTGGGGTCAGGCGCCTCAGACCGAGCTCGAACCGACATCCCACTCCCCCCGGCCCCCGCAGCACCTGCAGCCTGCCGCCGTGTCGGGCGGCCACGCGTTGCACGAACTGCAGACCCAGCCCGACGCCACGGGCGTCCCCGGCCGGCAGGCCATCGTCCCCCTGGTTCAGGCGCTGGCGCTGATCGGCCGTGAGCCCGGGGCCCTGGTCGGTGACGCTCAGCCACAGCCGGTCGGCCTGGGGGGCGAGTTCGGCCGCCAGGGTGACGGTGCTGCCGCTCGGGCCGTGTCGCAGGGCATTGGAAACCAGGTTGCCCAGGGCGCGGCGCAGCAGGGCCACATCCAGCGGCCAGTGCAGCGGGCCGATCGGTCCGATCGGCCCGCTCGGGTGTCTGGGAGGCAGCACCTGCAGCGTCAGGCCGGCGTCCAGCGCCTGGGGATGGAAGTCGGCCGCCACCTCGCCTAGCAGCACGCCCGAATCCATCGGCTGAAGTTGCAGCGGGCGAGATTCCACATCGGCCACGCGCACGAAGTCCTCGGCCAGCTGCAGCGTGCGGCTGGCCTGGCGCTGCACCTCGGCCAGCAGTTCGTCCTGCGGCATCTGCAGTCGCCCCTCCCGGTGCAGGCTGGCCAGCAGCACGATGGCCTGGGCCGGGCCGCGCAGGTCGTGGGAGACGAAGGCCAGCGCCCGGTCGCGGCGGCGCTGGGCCTGGCGGATGGCGCTGATGTCGGCCCAGGTCACCACCCAGCGTTGCAGCTCCAGCAGTTGCACCGGCGCAAAGTGCAGCAGGAAGTCGCCCAGGCGCGCCAGCCGGGCTTCCACCACCCGCGGTGCCGCCGTGGCCGGTTCGGCCGCAAACAACGTCGCCCAGTCCAGCGCTGGGGTGGGCACGAACTCCATCAGCAGGCCGGGCAGGTCCAGGCCCTGCATCTGCTGGGCATCGTCGGCCTCGAACAGACGGGCCATGTGGGGGTTGGCCAGCAGCACCCGGCCACGTTCGTCGGTCACCGCCATCGCAGTGGGCAGGCCCGCCAGCGCGTCGGCCAGGAAGCGCCGGGCGCTGCGCACGGTTTCGGTGGCGGTGTGCAGCGTCTCCAGCCGGGAGCTGAGCGGGTTGCGGCGGGCGTTGTCGGTGTCGCCGTGGACACGGGCGCCCAGGTCGGCACCGGCCTGGGGTATCAGGGTTGTCTGGGGTGAAAGGGGTGAATGGGTGGGCGGGGCGGGCGAGCTGGCCGCTTCCATGGGTCGCCCGCCCTCGGGCTGCAGCAGGCGGATCTCGGCGTCCAGGGCGTCCACCGCCTGTTCCAGCTGCCGCCAGCTCCACAGCGGGTAGGCCAGGCCGGCGGCGATCATCCAGGGCACGGGGCTCCACCACAGGCCTGCACCCAGCGCCAGCAGGCTGGCGCCCAGCATCAGCGGCACGCACAGCAGCGCCAGCGCCAGCGCGCGGCGCGGCCCCAACCACTGGATGCCGGCCACCAGCGCCAGCAGCAGCAGCGCCGACAGGCCGGCGCCGGCCAGCGGCGGTGCAGGGCGCAGGGTGTCGCCGCTGCGCAGGGTGTAGAGGGCGTGGCCGAGCAGCTCCACCCCCGGCATGGCGTGCTGCTGGCGGTTGACGGGGGTGGCCGCGCTGTCTCCCAGGCCGGTCGCGGTCATGCCCACCAGCAGGTAACGGCCGGTCAGCGCCTCGGCGGGCACCTTGCCGCTGAGCACATCGACATAGGACAGCCGCTGCAGGTGCCCGGGCGGGCCGGCATAACGCAGCAGGAAGCGGCCGTGGCGCTGCCACCGGGCCGCGCTGGAGCCCCCGGCTGCTCCCGAGGGGGTGCCCGCGCTGGTGTGTGCGCTGGTGTGCGCACTGGTGGCGAAGCCGGCAAGGAGCCCTTCCTCCTGCACCGCATCGAGGATCGGCAGCCCGGGCGCCACAGCCTCGCCGCCCGCGCGCAGCAGCGCCAACGCCAGGTGGGGCACGCGCTCGTCGCCCCAGCCGGCTTCCAGGAAGGCGTGGCGCATCACGCCGTCGGCATCCACCGTGGCCTCCGCATGGCCGAGGGTGACGCCGGCAGCCGCGTCGGTGACCGGGCGCAGCATCTGCGGCGGCTCCCCGGTGGCGCTGCGTTGCCAGGCCACCGACAGCACCACCGGGGCGGCGTGGGCCAGGGCCCGGGAGAGCAGGGCGTCCTGGTGGGGGTCGGGGTCGGGCTCGCTGAAGATCAGGTCCAGGCCGAGGGCGAGCGGCCGGGCAGCTGCCAGCCGCTCCAGCAGGGTGGCGTGCACCGCCCGCGGCCAGGGCCAGCGGCCAATGGCGGCGATGCTGGCATCGTCAATGGCAATGATCACCGGGTCTGCAGGCACCGGGCGCTGCCACAGCGACAGGCCGATGTCGTAGATCAGCCGGTCGGCCCGCCAGGTCCAGCCGCTCAGGGCCAGCCCGAAGGCCAGCGCCGCCAGCAGCAGCGCCACCCCGGCGGCCGAGCGCCAGGCGGCCGCATTCCGGTGCGCCGCAGGGGGCGAACCTGCCGGGCCGACCGCTGCGGGACTCAGGGTTGGGTCAGTGCCCACGACGCGTCACCCGTGCCCACGCAGCGGCGCTGGGCGTCACGCAGGCAACTGGGCAGGTCGAATTGCTGCGCGGCGGTGAAGGGGCCGACGAAACCGTCCGGATCGCGGGCACGCAGCCGCACAAAGTAGCGCCCCGGGCCTGGCAGGCTGGCCTGCAGTGCCGGGGTGGTGGTCTCGCGGCTCATGACCAGGCTGCCGAAGCCGCTGTCCCGGGCGAACTGCAGCTCGAAGGTCTGGCCGGGCCGGCCCTCCCAGGCCAGGTCGATGCCGTCCTCGCCCACCCGGGGGACCGGCAGCGGCGCGGGCAAAGCGCGCAACTCGAAGCGCAGCGCGCTGCCGAAGGGGCCCTGGTCGCTGGCGCTGCGTTCGCTGGCCAGGCGCCACAGGTAGACGCCCGGTGTCAGGCCGTCCAACTGCAGCGTCGGCTCGGTCAGCCCGCGCCGGTCGTGCAGCGGCTGGTTGAAGTCCTCGCCCTGGGCGATCTGGATCCGGTAGCTGCCTGCCTGGGGCGTCTGTGTCCAGGCGAACTCCACCCTGCCGCCCGACATCACCGCCTTCGGCGCCGGGTTGCGCGGCAGCGGCGGCTCCGGCCGGGCCTTGAGGGTGAAGGCCAGCCGGCTGTCCAGCCCCTGCAGGCCCTGCGCATCTTCGGCGCGCAGGCGCAGCAGGTAGGTGCCGTCGGGCAGGTCGGCAAAGCGCAGTTCGGCCTGGCCCTGGGTGACCGGGCTGCGCTGGTCGGCCAGGATCTGCTCGAAGTGCTCCTCCGTGGCCACCTGGCCGCGGTAGGCCCGCACGCCGGGCGCGGCCCGGAGCGTGAAGCGCAGCAGGGGCCGGTCATGGTGCTGCGGCAGCCCGGACAGGTCCGGTGCGGCCGGCAGGGGCGAGGGCGGAGTCACCTCGCCGCGGCGGTCCACCACCACCCCCTGTCCGGCCGACACCAGCTGGGCGCTGCGGCCCTGCAGCCCGTTCACCGCCACCCGGCCTTCCAGCACCTCGCCGCGTGTTTGCGCCGACGCTGGCTCGACCACCACCCGGAACTCGGTGCCGCGCACACCCAGCACGCCCTGCGGGGTCTCGACGCGAAAACCCGGCGCTCCGCCTGTGCCTGCGCTGGCGCCCGTGCCGGCGCCCGTGTCGACGCTTTCGACCTTGCGGGCCTTCACCTCCAGCTGCCCCTGCTGCAACTGCACCCCGGAGCGCAGCACCCCGGCCCGCGGCAGCCGCTGCGAGGTGTCTACCTGCAGCGCGCTGGAGGGGCGCAGCCGCAGGACCGTGCCATCCACCAGCTGCACGGTGGCCTGCCCGTCACCGGTGCTCAGCCGACTGCCCTGGGGCAGGGCCTGGCCGGCGACAAGCGGGCGGCCTTCGGCATCGCGCACGTCGCCGGTCGCGGCCAGCAGCTGCGCAGGCATCGGCTCCGTGACCATCAGTCGCAGGGGAATCTGCAAGGCCGTCCCCACCGGGATGCGCCTCGGGTTGGCAACCTGGTTGAGGCGCTGCAACTGCGGCCACTGCGCCGGGTCGGCCAGGTAACGCCGCCCCAGTCCGATGAGGGTGTCACCGGCCACCGAGATGTGGGTGAAGCTGGGTTCCGACGCTGCTACCGCCGCCGAGCCGCTGGCCGAGGCGCCCGCAGCGTCTGCGGCCTGCGCTGTGGCTGCGGGCAGGAACAGCACCAGCACGGCGGCATGCAACGCTGCCTGGCACATGACGGACCGGGCGGGGAAAATGGGAAGGGTGCGAGGTGCTTGCATCGGGTCGTGGAGCAGGCCGCCGATGGGCCCGAACTCGCAACCGATTGTAGGCAGCCCGGTCAGGGCGGCAATCTAGCTGGGCCCCGGCCCGATTTCAGCGGGTGCAGGACCCGTCGGCGCACAGGATGGCCATCGGTATACCCAGCGGGAACAGGGGCAGCGTGCCAATGAAGAGGGCGTCCTTGAGTGCGCGGCGGATCGGGGAGGGGGAAGCGCTGCCCTTGCCACCGTCAGCCGGTACGGCCAGCTCGAACACATCGAGGTCGTAGCTTTGCCGCAGGCGGATGGCGCTCAAGTCTGACAGGTCGACATCCGCCAGATACCTTCGGCCCGACAAAAACCCCTCCAGAACCCCTCCGCCACCAGAAACCGGCCGGTAGCCGTCTTCCAGGGCCTGTGCCTGCTGGAGTGCAGACAGCCTGCCGGGAGGCAGACTGAGCCGGTAGGTCAGCCCGCAACTGCCGTCGGCATCGACGCTGACTCGGCCGAAGGTGGCCACCACGGAGGCCCGATACGTTGAGCGCAAGGTGGCCGCCACGCCGCTGGGGGCCTCCAGCACGAAGTGGTGGCGCGGCGTCGTGACCACCAGCTGGCGCAGGTCCTGCGACATCAGCACGCTGTGGACGGTCACCTTCGACGCCACCACCGCCTGCGGTGGGGTCGGCGCCGGCAGCCGTTGTGCCGCGCAGCCGGCCAGCCACAGCGCGATCAGCGTCGCAGCCAGCAAGCCATGCGAGCGCGCCAGCCGCCTCATCACGGCTGGACGGCCACCGCCACCGGACGAAGCCAGGTCACTGCCGTCACCGGGGGCAGGATCGGCATTTTTCCGAGTGTGTGGATATGCCTTCATCCCAGCCGCTCCAGCCGCGCCTTCAGGAAGCCGCTCGTGCCATAGCGCGTCGCCCGGGCGTAAAAGCGCTCGGCCAGGCGCTGCACCATGGCCTGGTAGTCGTCCATCAGCTTCGGCGCGATGCTGAAGTGGTCGTAGTTCACCACCACGTGCACCTTGTGGCCCAGCGGTGCGAGGCGCTCGCTCACCTCGGCCTCGATCTCGGCGATGTCATCGGCCGTGTCCACCGCCAGCCCCTCGAAGTTGATGAACAGCACCTGGGCCTGTGCATCCAGCTCGATGCGCTCGGCCAGCGGCTGCATCAGCATGCGCTGGCGCAGGCCGATCGGTGCGGCCGTGAAGAGCCGCGCATCCATCAACTTCAACTGCGGGCTGATCGCCGGCACGAAGTCCATCTGCGCCAGGATGTGGCGCTGCAGGTCGATGCCCGGGGCGATCTCGATCAGCTCCAGCCCGCCCTCCGGCCGCAGGCGGAACACGCCCCGTTCGGTGACATAGAGCACCCGTTGGCCGCTCTGGCGGGCGCGCTCGCCGCTGAAGGTGCGGTGCTCCACCGCCTGCACGAACTTGCGCTGCCGGCCCTCGTGGACGATGGTCACCTGACCGCCGTCCAGCCGCAGCTCCAGTTCACCCGCGGTGAAGGTGCCCACGAAGACCACCGCCTTGGCCGACTGGCTGATGTTGATGAAGCCGCCCGCACCCGCCAGCCGCGGGCCGAAGCGGCTGACGTTCAGGTTGCCCTCGGCATCCGCCTGCGCCAGACCCAGCACGGCGATGTCCAGCCCGCCGCCATCGTAAAAGTCGAACTGGTTGGGTTGATCGATGACGGCCTGCGTGTTCACCGCCGCGCCGAAATTCAGCCCACTGGCCGGGATGCCGCCGATCACACCCGGCTCGGCCGTCAGCGTCAGCAGGTCGATCACCTGCTCCTCCGCCGCCACGCCGGCCACCCCCTCGGGCATGCCGATGCCCAGGTTCACCACCGCGTTGCGCTTCAATTCCAGCGCGGCGCGGCGGGCGATCAGCTTGCGCTCGTCCAGCGGCAGCGGCGCCAGCTGGTCCATCGGCACGCGGATCTCGCCCGCGAAGGCCGGGTTGTACGGCGTGGCGAAGGTCTGCATGTGGTGCTCCGGCTTCTCGGCCACCACCACGCAGCTGACCAGCACGCCGGGGATCTTGACCTGCCGCGGGTTCAGCGAGCCGCGTTCGGCGATGCGCTCCACCTGTGCGATGACGATGCCGCCCGAGTTGTGCGCCGCCATCGCGATCGCCAATGCTTCCAGCGTCAGCGCCTCGCGCTCCATCGTCAGGTTGCCGTCCGCATCGGCGGTGGTCGCGCGGATGATGCCCACCTGGATCGGGAAGGCCTTGTAGAACAGCACCTCCTCGCCGTCGATGTCCATCAGCCGCACCAGGTCCTCGTGGCTGCGCGCGTTGATCTTGCCGCCGCCGTGGCGCGGGTCGACGAAGGTGCCCAGCCCGATGCGGCTCAAGGTGCCCGGTTTGCCCGCAGCGATGTCGCGGAACAGGTGCGCGATCACCCCCTGCGGCAGGTTGTAGGCCTCGATCTCCCCGGCCACCGCCAGCGCCTGCAGCTTGGGGCACAGCCCCCAATGCCCGCCGACCACGCGCCGGATCATTCCCGGGTGGGCCAGGTGGTTCAGCCCGCGGTCCTGCCCGTCCCCCTGGCCGGCCGCGTAGACCAGCGTCAGGTCCCGCGGCGCGCCCTGCCCGCTTTCGGCCTGCGCCGCCAGGAAGCGCTGCTCCAGCGCCACCGCAATGCCCTCGGCAAAGCCGATGCCGACAAAGCCGCCGGTGGCCACCGTGTCGCCATCGTGGATGAGGCGCACCGCCTCCGCCGCGGTGGTGATCTTGTCCGGCCGGCCGGGGCTGGCCGCGCCATGGGGGGCGGTGTTCAGGTGCATGGGCTGGGCTCCTCGTGTTCCGTGTGCGCCGGCTGCGTCGTCGGCAGCTTCCGGTCTGCCCGATCAGTCTAGGTGGGCGCAGGCGCCGAGTCATGAGGGCATCACCGGTCACACAGCCTGCCGTGGTCCTCCATCGGCGCCAATGAGCTGGAATGCTTCGCCATCAGCGGCGAGGCCGACCACCTGCTGCGCATCGTCGCCCCCGACCTGGCCACCTTCTCCGACCTGATGATGAAGCGCCTGCTCACCCTGCCCGGCGTTGCCCAGGGCAAGACCCACATCGCGCTGTCCAAGGTCAAGCAGACCCACGAACTCCCGCTGGACCCGGTGGCCCAGCCGAGGCCGCAGCGGTTGAGGGTGATGTTTGCGGGGTGAGCGCGCCCCCGGGTCTGTCGCTGCGCTTCAGCCCGCCCGCAAGCGAAGGCCGCCCCGTCGCCTTCTGCCGTCAGCGGCGCGTGAGGGTGCAGTGCTCACGCTTTTCATCACCCTTGCTGAGGCCCCCGCCAGACGGGGCGAACCTCGGCCAGCTGGCGCAGCGCCGGCACCTCCTTCGGCGGCTCGCCGGCCCAGGCCTCGAACCGGGCCCTGTCCTTTGCTGCGATCGACAGGACGCGACGATCCAGCAGATCGGCCTCGGCAGCCTCCAGGGCCCGCCGCCGGACGAAATCGCTGAGGTCGGTCTGCGCCTGCTCTGCCGCTGCCTCCAGCAGGGTGGGTTCGCTGGGGCTGACGCGGACACTCAGGAAGGCGGTGGGTATGGTGGGCATGGTGATGAGATTTGAAGAACGCGTATGACAACAGCCTACGGTGGGTTGGAGGGTCTCCGCTGCGGTCTCGCTGCTGCCGGTCGGCCAGCGCGAACCGGCTATGCCGGTCTCATAAGGAAAAGGTGGGCAGACCCTGGCTTCAGCCACTCAGGCTGACTGCGCAAACACCTCCATCGGCACCGCAAACCGCGCGGACAAAGCCTGCACCTGCCGCAGGTTCAACCGGCGCTTGCCGGCCAGCACCGCGCTGACCACACTCTGCGCGCCGACTTCCGGCAACTCAGACTGCGTCAGCCCGTGCCCGGCCATCAGTGCGGCCAGCACCTCGGCCGGCGTCGCCGCGTCAGGCCAGGGATGCACGCGCGCCTCGTACTCACGAATGCGCTCGCCCAGCAGCGCCACCAGCCCGCCCAGCGGGTGGGTGGGGTCGGCCGCGGTGCTGTCGAACAGCTCGTCCACCAGTGCCAGCAAACGCTCGTACTGCGCCTCGTCGGCGATCGGCGCGCCCAGGCCCAGGGCCTCGTGAAGTGCGACCCAGTGCGAGGCGATGTCGGTGAGGTTCATTTCCAGGCTCCTTGGTCGTACTCGGCGTGGGTCAGGACGGCCTTCACCCACACCATGCCCCGCGCAAAATCCACCACGGCCACCAGGCGGAACTTGTTGCCACCGATGTTGAACACGAAGCGCTCGCCCACCTTGTCCACACTGGCAAAGGTGGCGCGCAGCGCCGCAAAGCTGCCGTAGTCACCCTTCTCGATCAACCGTCTCCACGCCTGCAGCGGACCGTTCGCCTCCGGGTGGATGGCAGCGAACTCGCGCAGGGCCCGGTTGGAGATCAGGTGCATGTGCGGGACTATAGCAATTTGCTATATAAATGCAACCTCCGGCGTCGTCCGCTTTTGGCTGATGAAGCTTCCTGCGCAGAGATCCCCACGAGTTCAACCGATGCCAGTACGATCTTCAGCCCATGCACCCCGCAGCCGATTTGTCACGTTGGTTCCGCGACGCGGTCAGCCTCAGCGCCGAGGTGCAATATGCCGGCTGAGGAACGGGATCAGGAGCAGGAGCAGGAGCAGAAGAGGCCCCATTCGGCCGAAGAACAGCGGCGTGCGGTGCACCCACGTTGGAGCACGACCGAATGGGAAGCTTCGATCACGCCGTCGACGCGACTCCTGAATCAGATGCTCGGCGTCGCGCCTGCGCCCAGGCGATTGACGGACGACGAGATCGCACTGATGCCGGCCAGCAAACGCGAGCTGGCCGCGCTGGCCGCCGGCTGGCGCAAGACGTAGCCAGGGGTACCCTTGACAGAAGCGCAGTGACGTGGGGCTGCTTCTGAACGCATGCCGGTCTTGTCCGGCACGTCCGTCATCGGCGACCTGGCTCGGATTCCGGCGGCCCGTCCGTGACGCCGGTCCGGGCTTGGCTGCTTGCAGATGCGAGGGGCCCGCCTCCACGCTGGACTTGTCATGCGGCGGGCCTTCCTTGGCATCACTTCTTGAGGTACAGACCCCAGAGGTGCGCAATGTTGCGTGTGGAGCCGGTGGGCTCACCCGGTGTCGGCAGGCGGTCATAGCCGATCCGGGCGATGAACACGCCTACTCCTGTCGGGCTCAGCAGCAGCTTGCTCTTACCGAAGTTGATGACGCCGTCGTTGAAGACCCCCGACATCCCCGCAACGCCGAACACGTAGTCGGCGGGTGCAGCTGCGGCCGTGGAGTAGTTCTTCAGCATCCGCTGGCTCGCCATGTCGTAGGTGGCCCAACGACCGTCATGTATGTACCCCCCGCTGGCGACCAGGAAACTGCCGTCGCGTGCATGCGCGAGCTGGCTGTTGGTCCGCCCACACAGCTCCGGCATGGCCGTCCAGTCGGCGGACCAGCCGGACGCCTGCGACCAGGACTTGAACAGGCAACTGCGGAAGAGGTAGGCCGTGCCCGCGTCGGTCACCACCAGGGCCGGGCGCTCGTCCTCGTTCGCCGCGCTTTCACCCAGGCTGCGTACGGTCAAGGCGGCCGTGCTGCTTTCCGCAGTGGCGACATACAGCGCGTCCGTGCGGCTGCCGTCGTTTTGGGCCCACTGCAGCACCGTCTGGCCTTGCTGCCCCACCTTCATGCGGAAATCGCTGGCACCGTCCGGGCGGGTGTCCACCACGCCACCCACGAGGGCGGCATCGGCGACGTTGCCTTGGTACGCAACGACGT
>Ga0073899_10001535_pt1 | contig 21162 bp, 13 predicted proteins | sample KloWWTmetaKNB5Ph_FD_88975 | JGI IMG/M metagenome (GOLD analysis project Ga0073899, IMG submission 88975) | Active sludge microbial communities from Klosterneuburg, Austria, studying microevolution and ecology of nitrifiers - Klosterneuburg... | ecosystem: Engineered > WWTP > Aerobic digester >... | reverse complement strand
GCGGAAGCCCATCACGCCGGTGAGGTCGGCGCGGCTCTGGATCACGGGCTTCAGGCCGGTGTGGATGCGGGCGGTGCGGCAGGCCGCGTTGCGCTCCACATCCAGGTAGATGTCGCGCTGCAGGGGGATGTCGTTCTGCTGCGCGGCGGCGTGCAGGGCCAGGGGCAGCAGCGACAGGAGCAGGCGGCGGCGCATCGGCGGTGAAGGCCCGCCGAAGGTAGACGATGCCGGAAAAGCAAAGCCCCGGCGGACCGGGGCCTTGAGATGCGTGCGGAACGGACGGTTCACACCTTCGCCAGCTCGCTCTGGGCGAACTCGGCGTATACGGCGGTGATGCCTTCGCGCAGCCCGATGCGGTGCTTCCAGCCCAGGTTGTGCAGGCGGCCCACGTCCATCAGCTTGCGCGGCGTGCCGTCGGGCTTCTCGGTGTTCCACTTCAGCTCGCCGGTGTAGCCCACCACCTCCTTGATCATCTCGGCGAGCGCCTTGATGGTGAGGTCCTCGCCCGTGCCGATGTTGAGGAAGAGCTCCTCATCGTAGTTCCCCATGAGGAAGTAGCACGCATCGGCCAGGTCGTCCACGTGCAGGAACTCGCGCATGGGCGAGCCGGTGCCCCACACCTCCACGCTGGGCGCGCCCGTCACCTTGGCGGTGTGGAACTTGCGGATGAGCGCGGGCAGCACGTGGCTGTTGTTGAGGTCGTAGTTGTCGTTCGGCCCGTAGAGGTTCGTGGGCATCGCGCTGATGTAGTTGCACCCGTACTGGCGGCGGTAGCTCTCGGCCAGCTTGATGCCCGCGATCTTGGCGATGGCGTAGGGCTCGTTGGTCTGCTCGAGCAGGCCGGTGAGCAGGCTCTCCTCCTTCAGCGGCTGGGGCGCCATCTTGGGGTAGATGCACGAGGAGCCCAGGAAGAGCAGCTTCTTCACCCCGTTCTCATGCGCGGCGTGGATGATGTTGCTCTCGATCATCAGGTTCTCGTACAGGAACTGGGCGCGGTACACGTTGTTGGCGTGAATGCCGCCCACCTTGGCGGCGGCCAGGTACACGTACGCGGGCTTCTCCTGGGCGAAGAAGTCGCGCACGGCCTGCTGGTCGATGAGGTTCAGCTCCTTGCTCGTGCGCGTGACGATGCTTGTGTGGCCCTCGGCCTGCAGCTTGCGCACGATGGCGCTGCCCACCATGCCGCGGTGGCCGGCCACGTAGACTTTGTCTTGCTTGTTCATCTGTCGGGGCGACGTTCACGTCGCCCTGGATTGTTGGATCTGATGTTAGGTCGACCCGATGGGTCGACGCTACACGGAGCAGGAATGATCTCCGATCATTCCTGCTCGTGCAGGATCTTGTGGCCGCCCTTCTTCAGGTACACGTCGCGCTTGAAGAGCTCCAGGTCGCTCGCCACCATCTCCTTCACCAGGGCCTTCAGGTCGTACTTGTGCTTCCAGCCGAGCACACGCTGTGCCTTGCGGGGGTCGCCTTCCAGGTGGTCCACCTCGGCCGGACGGTAGTAGCGCGGGTCGATGGCCACGAGCACCTTGCCGGTCCTCTTGTCGATGCCCTGCTCCTTCACACCCTTGCCCTTCCATTCCAGCTTGATGCCGACCTCAGCGAAGGCAAGGTCGATGAAGTGGCGCACGGTGTAGGTCTTGCCGGTGGCAAGCACGTAATCGTCGGGCTTGTTGTGCTGAAGCATCAACCACATGCCTTCGACATAATCCTTGGCGTGGCCCCAGTCGCGCTTGGCGTCGAGGTTGCCGAGGTACAGGGTCTTCTGAAGGCCGAGCTTGATCTTGGCCACGGCACGGGTGATCTTGCGTGTCACGAAGGTCTCGCCACGCAGCGGGCTCTCGTGGTTGAAAAGGATGCCGTTGCAGGCGAAGATGTTGTAGCTCTCGCGGTAGTTCTTGGTGATCCAGAAGCCGTACAGCTTGGCCACACCATAAGGGCTCTTCGGGTAGAAGGGCGTCTCCTCGTTCTGGGCGTGGGGCAGCACGCCGCCGTACAGTTCGGAGGTGGAGGCCTGGTAGAACTTGGTCTTCTTCTCGAGGCCCAGGATGCGGATGGCCTCCAGGAAACGCAGCGTGCCGATGCCGTCGGCGTTGGCCGTGTACTCGGGCATCTCGAAGCTCACGGCCACATGGCTCATGGCGGCGAGGTTGTAGATCTCGTCCGGCTCGATCTCCTTCACCAGGCGCAGGCAGTTGACACTGTCGGTGAGGTCGCCGTAGTGCAGGTGGAAGGGACGCCCCTTCTCGTGCATGTCGTGGTAGAGGTGGTCGATGCGGTCGGTGTTGAAGAGCGAGCTGCGCCGCTTGACGCCGTGCACCTCGTAGCCCTTGTTCAACAGCAGTTCGCTCAGGTACGCGCCGTCCTGACCGGTGACACCGGTGATGAGGGCGACCTTCCGCTTCTTTCCGCTCGACTTCGTGCTTTTCTTGGCCATGGGGTCGGGGCGATGTTCGATCGCCCGTGGTTTAGGTTGTTCAGTGGACGATGAACCAGTTGTTCACCAAGGATTCCTTGTTGTAGCGCAGGGGGCCGCCGGTGGTGATGTCGTCCACGGTGCGGCCGGCCTCGTGGGCGGTGGCGTGACCGGCGGCGCTGTCCCACTCCATGGTGGGGGCGTAGCGCGGATAGGCGTCGGCGCTGCCTTCGGCCACCAGGGCGATCTTCAGCGCGCTGCCCATGCTGGTGAGGGCCACCTCGCCGTGCTGCGTGCGCATGCGGTCGATGTAGGCCTCGGTCTCGGGGCTCGCATGGCTGCGGCTGGCCACGATGGTGAAGGGGCGTTGGGGCATGGACAGGGGCAGGCGCTCGGCCTGTGCGGCGAGTTCATACGGGGATGAGCTGCCGCGGGTTGCCGCCTGCTGCAGCCGATGGGCGCCTCCGCCGGGCCAGGCGAAGTAGAGCAGGTCCTTCACCGGCACATAGAGCACCCCGGCGATGGGCTGCGCGGCGCCCAGGCTGCCCGCCGGAAGCCCGTCGCGCTCCATGAGGGCGATGTTGACCGTGAACTCGCCATTGCGCTTGATGAACTCCTTGGTGCCGTCGAGCGGGTCCACGAGCCAGTAGCGGTGCCAGCGCTGGCGCTCCTCCACGGGCAGCTGGCTCCCCTCCTCGCTGAGCACGGGCAGCGCCGTGGGGGCCAGTGCCGCCACGATGGCACGGTGCGCGCGGCGGTCGGCCTCGGTGAGGGGCGAGCGGTCGTCCTTCAGCTCCACGGCGATGGTGCCGGCGTACACCTCGAGGATCGCGCGGCCGGCCTCGAAGGCGGCGGCGATCGCCGGACCGAGCAGGTCACCGGGGGCCGTGTGCTGCATCGGGGGCCAAAGGTAGCCGCGCCCGAAGCGGGTGTTCCACGGCGGCGGGCCCTTCCATCAACAGCGCGTGTGCACGGCGGGCTCAGGGCCGCGTGATGCGCGACCGGTGCATCTCGAACAGCTGCTCCTGCGTGCTGTCCAGGGTGAGGTCCCGTCCGTCGATGAAGGCGCAGCGCACGGCGTTGGTGCGCATGTCGAGCGCATCGCCGGACGACAGGAAGAGGGTGGCGCTCTTGCCCACGGCGAGGCTGCCGTAGCGGGCATCGATGCCGAGCACGCGGGCGGCGTCGAGCGTGACGCAGCGGACGGCCTCCTCGGGCGGAAGGCCGTAGGCGCGGGCGGTGCCGGCCACGAAGGGCAGGTTGCGCGCGCCCATGCGCTCCATGTCACCGGTGTAGCTCAGGCAGAAGGGGACGCCGCGTTCGTGCAGGAGGGCCGGCAGGCGGAAGGGCAGGTCCACGTCGTCGTCGTTGCGCAGCGGCAGGCTGTGCAGGCGGCGCAGCACCACGGCCACGCGCTTGTCGCGCAGCAGGTCGGCCACGCGCCAGGCATCGTAGCCGCCCACGAGCACGGTGCGCTTCACGCCCATGCGGTCGGCGAAGAGCACGGCCTCCTGGATGTCCTGGGCCTGTTCGGCCTGCACGAAGAGGGTGGACTCCCCGGTGAACAGACCGGCCAGCGCCTGGACGCGGACATCGGCGGGTGCGGCCTCGGGCCGGCGGGCGCGTGCGGCGGCCTCGGTGAAGAGCGCCTCCAGTTCGCGCATGCGGCGTTGGCGTTCCTCGGCCTTCTCGCGCACCACGGGTCCGGGCTCGGCCCACCAGCCGTGGCGTGCGAAGGCCCGGGGCCAGTTGAGGTGCACGCCGTTGTCGCGGGCGATGAGGGCGTCGCGGCGGTCCCAGGCATCGAGATGCACCACGCTGCTGCGCCCGCTGACCACACCGCCGCGCGGCACCACCTGGGCGATGAGCACGCCGTTGCGGCGCACGGTGGGGATGATGCGCGAGTCCACGTTGTAGGCCGTGGAGGCCCGCACCTCGGGGGTGATGTCCCCGGCCTCATCCTCATCGATGGTGGCGTGCACCTGATCGATCTCGGCCAGGCCGAGCGTGGCATCGGGCAGGATGAAGCCCGGATAGAGATGGCCGCCTGCGGCATCGATCACCGTGTCGTAGCGCGCGGCCGGGGCCGTGGGCCCCACGTGATCGATCACGCCGTTGCGGAAGCCGACGAAGCCGCCGGCGATCAGGCGACCATCGCCGGTATGCACCTGCGCGTCGCGGATGAGCACGCTGCGGGTCTGGGGCGCAGCGGGTGCCGGCCGCTGGGCCAGGACCGGGCATGCGGCCAGGGCCGCGAGGAGGGTCAATGCGTTCCTCATGGTTCCTCGCCGATGGTCTCACAATGCCAGTGCCCGTCCTTCTTCGGTGCGGGCGCCTCGGTGCGGGCGCCCAGTCGTTGCGCGGCGAGCACCTTGCCCACCAAGCGGTCGCGTTCGGCATGCAGGGCCGCGCGCAGCCGCTCGTCGCGCGCGCGTTCGTACAGGGGACGTCCGTCCACCAGGGTCATCTCGGCGCGGGCGTCGATGCTCAGCGGGTGCGCGTTCCAGAGCACGAGGTCGGCGTCCTTGCCGGGTTCCACGGTGCCCATGCGGTGGTCCAGCCGCAGCATGCGGGCGGGGTTGAGCGTCACCATCTTCAGGGCCTCCTCCTCGGACACACCGCCGTACTTCACGGCCTTGGCGGCCTCCTGGTTGAGACGGCGGCCCATCTCCGCATCGTCGCTGTTGATGCCGGTGAGCACACCGGCCTGCCAGAGCAGCGCCGCGTTGTAGGGGATGGCCTCGTACACCTCCCACTTGTAGGCCCACCAATCGCTGAAGGTGCTGGCGGCCGCGCCGTGCTCGCGCATGCGCGCGGCCAGTTTGTAGCCCTCGAGGATGTGCGTGAAGGTGTTCACTGTGAAGCCGAGGCTGTCGGCCAGGTCCATGAGCATCTCGATCTCGCTCTGCACATAGCTGTGGCAGCTGATGAAGCGTTCGCCGCGGAGGATCTCGCCGAGGGCCTCCAGCTCCAGGTCGCGGCGCGGTGCGGCGACGGTCGTGGTCCGCTTCCGTCGGGCCCCGGCCTTGGCGGTCGCGGTGGCATGGGCATCATGCAGAGCCCGGTGGTCGCGGGCTCGGAGGAAGGCATCAAGCATCAGCTGCTCCACGCCCATGCGGGTGCGTGGGTAGCGGTTGCCGTACGGCGATGTGCTCTGTTTGACGTTCTCGCCCAAGGCGAACTTGATGAAGCCCTTGGCGCCCTGCACCGGGTAGGCATCGGCCGGCAGGCCCCAACGCAGCTTCACCAGGGCGCTCTGGCCCCCGATGGGGTTGGCCGATCCGTGCAGCAACTGCGCGGCGGTGACGCCCCCGGCGAGCTGGCGGTAGATGTCCACATCGTCCGGATCGATCACGTCGGTCATGCGCACCTCGGCACTGATGGCCTGCCCCCCTTCGTTGACCCCGCGCCGCAACGCGATGTGCGAATGCTCGTCCACGATGCCCGGGGTGAGGTGCAGGCCCGTCGCGTTCACCTCACGCACCGCCGGTGGGGTTCGTCCGGTGAGGACGGTGTAGGGATCGAGGGCGGTGCCGACGGCGGCCACGCGGCCTTGATGCACAAGGACGTCCGCCTGTCGGAGAATGCCGCGATCGGTGTTGGTCCACACCGTGGCACCCTTGAAGAGCAGGGTGACGGAGTCGGGCACCAACGTATCACCGAAGGCGGAGAAGGGCGCCCATACGTCGCCGGGTGCGCTCGCGAGCAGACTGTCGAGGGTCGCCTTGCGGGCTGCGGGCTCCTTCACAGGCCCGGCATCGGTGCGGCGCACGGCGCTCCACGGGGCCCAGGTGCCGCCGGGGATCACGCCCTGGCCGTCCCAGATGGCGCCATCGGCGTGCACGGTGCCGTTGAGCCGCACATCGCCGGCGCGGCCGATCGCCTGGGCATCGAAGCGCAGGCCGATGCGTTCGCCGGTGTGCGTGAGGTCGACGGCGTACTTCACGGTGTCGCCGGCGGCCCCCTGAAGCACCGCCTTGCGGTCGCGCCAGCGTCCGCCGGAGACCTCCAGGCGCCAGGTGCGGCCATCGAGGTTGAGGTCGTAGGTGCCGCGCACATCGGCCAGGCCGCGGTCGGTGTGCACGAAGCGTTCACCGGCGACCCAGGTCTCCTGCACGCTGTTGTCCTCGGCCAGCAGGTGGTCCGTGGTGATCAGCAGGTTGGCCAGGGCTCCGGTGGCGAGCACGCCGAGGCGGTCCTCCAGGCCGAGGTAGGCCGCGGGCACGGTGGTGCAGGCGGCGATGGCGGTGCTGCTGTCGAGGCCGCAGCGCACCAGGCGGCGCAGCGCGGGCCACCAGTCCTCCGGCTCCTTCAGCCCCTGGCGGGTGAAGGCGAAGCGCACCCCGGCCTCGTGCAGGATACGCGGTCCGTGCGGCGCGAGCTCCCAGTGCTTGAGCCGGGCGATGGGCACCTCGAGGGCATCGTGCGGATCGCGGACATCGGGCGCATCGGGCTGCACCACGGGCAGAATGAGGTCGAGACCGGCGGCGGCCACCTCGGGCCAGCGTGCGTACTCATCCCCTCCGCCCTTGACGATGGCGCGGAAGCCGTGCTCGCGGCCCAGGGCGGCGATGCGCAGCACGTCGTCGCGGTCGCGGGCCTCGAAGACCCAGGGCAGGCGCTGCTGCGCGGCCAGAGCCTCCAGTTCGGCATCGCGCAGCTCGGCGGCGCCCCCATCGGCGTACCACCGCGCATCCAGCAGGGTCTGGCGGAAGAGGGCGATGGAGCCGGTGAGCGAGGAGGGGTAGGGATCGGTGGAGCTCCCCTTCTGGAAGGAGAAATGCGCGGAAGCGGCGGTCACGAGCACATCGAGCTGCGGCGAGCGGCCTGCGGGAAGCACCACGGCGCCGGTGCCGCGCACGATGCCATCGGCCTGATGCACCCACACGGCCGTGACACCCTGCGCGCGGAGGCGGGCGGCCTGCTCGGCATCGGGCGTGTAGCGGGTGGCGGCGCGCTGGGTGGCCCGGATGGCCGGGTTCCAATGGCGAGCGCCGGCGGGCGGGCGGGCGGGTGCCGGTGCCTCCTTGGGCATGCCGAGGTCGCCGTACGGCTCCACGAGCCCGGGCCACACATGGGCACCGTGCAGGTCGTGCACCACGGCATCCTTCGGCACGTTGACGCCCTTCCCCACCGCCGTGATGCGTTCGCCGCTCACCACCACGGTGGCATCGTGGAGTGTGCGCCCCGGTTCAGGATGCACGGTGGCGTGGACGAAGGCGTGCACCGGCACGTTGCGGTCATGCGGACCGTTCACCGGTGCGGTCACCTGGGCCACGGCCGGCGCGTGGAAGGCGACGGTGCCGAGCAGACCGGGGATGAGGGCGAGGAGCGACCGCATGGCCGGCGAAAATAGGGGCGGGGACGCCGCGGCCGCGGCGGCGGCTACCTTTGTCGCCCAGCAGAACATCCGCATGGAGACGAACATCCTGGGTTTCTTCCACAGCCTGTTGCGCTATGGCGTGCTGGCCTTCGTTGCGGCTGCGGGGCTCGCGGCGCTCAACGGTCTATTGCGAGGGCGGCCCATCCTGGTCTATGAGCGCACGCTCGCCATGGTGGCGGTGCTCCTGTGCCACGTGCAGCTGGTGCTGGGCCTCATCCTCTACTTCATGCGCTTCAAGGCCTTCGGCATGATGCAGCCGGCGCATCAGCGCTTCTGGAAGATGGAGCACATCGGCACCATGGTGATCGCCATCGTGCTGGTGACCGTGGGGCGGGCGATGAGCAAGCGGGCCAAGGAGGAGCCGCGCAAGCAGCGGCTGATCGCCATCTTCTTCCTGATCGCCCTGGTGCTCATGCTGTGGGCGACGCCCTGGCCGTTCAAGGAGGTGGGGCGCGATCTGGGCTGGCTATGAGCATGCGTCTTCTTCCCTTGCCGGCGGTCGTGCTGCTGGCCTGCACGGCGGGCGGTTCCACGGAGGACGCGTTGGTGTCCACCACCCTTGCGGACGGCACCCCGAACGGCACGGCCCTGTTCCAGATGCACTGCACCCTGTGCCACGGCAAGGACGGCCGGCTGGGGCTGAGCGGTGCGAAGGACCTCACCCTGTCGGTGCTCACGCGCGACGAGGTGTCCACGGTGGTGGCGGGGGGCAAGGGCAAGATGGTGGGGTACCGCAACGTGCTCAAGCCCGGTGAACTGGATGCCGTGGTGGACCATGTGATGGCCCTGCGGTCGGCCACCCCTTCGGCGCGGCCATGATCGAGACCACGCGGGCGAAGGCCGAGACGGCCGTGCTGGTGGGCCTGGTGACCGATGAACAGGACGCCGACCGGGTGAAGGAATACCTGGACGAGCTGGAGTTCCTGGCCACCACGGCGGAGATCCGCACGGTGAAGCGCTTCACGCAGAAACTGCACCGGCCCGACGGGCGCACCTATGTGGGCAGCGGCAAGCTGGCGGAGGTGAAGGCGTGGATCGAGGCGAACGACGCGCACAGCGTGATCTTCGACGACGAGCTGACGCCGGCGCAGCAGCGCAACCTGGAGAAGGAGCTCGGACGCCCGGTGCTCGACCGTCCGCGGCTCATCCTGGACATCTTCGCCCGCAGGGCCCGCACGGCGCACGCCCGCACGCAGGTGGAGCTGGCGCAGTACGAGTACATGCTGCCCCGCCTCACCAAGTTGTGGACCCACCTGGAGCGCCAGCGCGGCGGCACGGGCACCCGCGGCGGCGCGGGCGAAAAGGAGATCGAGACCGACCGCCGGATCGTGCGCGACCGCATCGCGCTGCTGAAGGCCCAGCTGCGCGACATCGACCGGCAGAAGGCCACCCAGCGCGGCAACCGCGGCAAGCTGGTACGCGTGGCCCTGGTGGGCTACACCAACGTGGGCAAGAGCACGCTGATGAACCTGCTGAGCAAGAGCGACGTCTTCGCCGAGGACAGGCTCTTCGCCACGCTGGACACCACGGTGCGCAAGGTGGTGCTCGGCAACCTGCCCTTCCTGCTGAGCGACACGGTGGGCTTCATCCGCAAGCTGCCGCACCAGCTGATCGAGAGCTTTAAGAGCACCCTGGACGAGACGCGCGAGGCCGACCTGCTGCTGCATGTGGTGGACGTGAGCCACCACGACTTCGAGCAGCAGTACGCCACGGTGAAGCAGACGTTGAACGAGATCGGCGCGGGCGACAAACCGGTGATCGTGGTGCTCAACAAGATCGACGCGTACCGTCCGGCCCCGCACGACCCGGACGACCTGGCGCCCAAGCGCCGCGACCAGTTCTCGCTGGAGGAGCTCCAACGAACGTGGATGTCCAGCATGGACGGGGCGGAGTGCATCTTCATCAGCGCCGCGCGGCGGACGAACATCGACACGCTGCGGCGTCTGCTGTACGACCGGGTGAAGGCCCTGCACATCGCGCGCTATCCGTACGAGAGCGACCTGCTGTTCAAGGACGCCTACCTGGAGGGCCGCGTGGAGGAGGAGTGAGCGGGACAGGTGTGCCGGTCGCATACGTCCCGGTGCGCCGCCCACGTTGCACAAGGACCGATGGCGAAGAAGCGCGGCAAGGGAAAACGGAAGGCACCGGGGATCGGCGCGGTCCTTCTGCTGATCGCGCTGGCGGCGTTGGGCGGCCTCGTGCTGTTGGTCGCGCTGGTCTCCTTCAACGTGTTCGGCCGGCTGCCCAGCCAGGCCGAACTGGCGGCCATCGAGCACGAGGAGGCCACGCTGGTGTTCGCCGAGGACGGCACCCTGATCGGCAAGCTCTTCGCCGAGGACCGCACGAACATCCGGTACGAGGACCTGCCCCAGCACCTGATCGATGCGCTGGTGAGCACCGAGGATTCGCGCTTCTTCGAGCACCAGGGCGTGGACGGCACCAGCTATGTGCGCGTGTTCTTCCGCACCATCCTGGGCGGCGACCGCGGCGGCGGCGGCGGCAGCACCATCAGCCAGCAGATCATCAAGAACCTGTACGGCCGCGAGCGGCATGGCCTGCTCACCGTGCCGGTGAACAAGATCAAGGAGGCGCTGGTGGCGCAGCGGTTGGAGCGCGTGTACGACAAGCGCGGCGTGCTGGTGCTCTACCTGAACAGCGTGCCCTTCGGCGAGAACCTGTACGGCATCGAGTCGGCCGCGCGCCGCTTCTTCGGCCGGCCGACGGCGCGGCTGGGCGTGGAGGAGGCCGCGGTGCTGGTGGGCATGCTGAAGGCGAACACGGCGTACAACCCACGGCTGCATCCCGACCGCGCGCGCGAACGCCGCAACACGGTGCTGTCCCTCATGGAGAAGCACGGCCACCTGGACACACGCACGGCCGACAGCCTGCAGGCCCTGCCCCTCCGGCTGCGCTACACCGGCCTGGACGCCTACGATGTGTACGGCTACTTCGTGGCCCGCGTGGCCGAGGAGGCGGAGGCCCTGCTGCGCGAACAGGCGGCGCCCAAGCCCGCGCGCGAAGCGAAGCAGCGCAAGCAGGCCCCTCGCCCACCCGGTGCCATCCCCGACCTGCGCAAGGACGGCCTGCGCATCCACACCACGCTCGATCCGGAACTGCAGCACCTGGCCGTGGAGGCGTCGCGAACGCACCTGGCGCGCATGCAGCCGAAGCTCGATGCGGAACTGAAGGCCTCGAAGGCGCGCGCAGCCTGGGAACGCGCCAAGGGGAGGAAGGCCGACCGCGCCTGGAAGGCCGATGCCACGGCACCGCGCGAGCTGTACGACCACAAGGGGGTGCGGGTGGACACGATCGGCCACCGCGACAGCCTGTGGCACTACCACCGGCTGCTGAACGCCGCGGTGCTGATGATGGAACCGGGCACCGGCAACGTGCGCGCCTGGGTCGGTGGCGGCCACCACCGCTACCTGCCCTACGACCTGGTGGAGGCGCGTCGCTCCATCGCCAGCGCGATCAAGCCGGTGATCTACGCCGCCGCGCTGGAGGCCGGCCACACCCCATGCACCTACCTCAGCAACGAACCACGCACCTACGCCGCGTACGATGACTGGGCACCGAGCAACTTCGACGGCGACACCACCGGCGGCGAGGTCGCGCTCTGGGCGGCGCTGGCGCGCAGCATGAACCTGCCCACGGTGGACCTCTACTTCCGGCTGGACCAGGACTCGCTCCGCGACGTGGTGCGGGCGTTGGGGATCCCGGGCGTGCAGGTGCAGCATCCGGCGGTGTGCCTGGGCGCATCGGACCTGAGCCTGCTGGACATGGTGCCGGTGTACGCGACCTTCGGTGCACGCGGTCAGCGGCCTGCGCCCCGGCTGATCACGCGCATCACCGACGCGGACGGCAAGGTGCTGTACGAAGCGCCCCGGCCCCGCGGCCATCGTGCGCTCTCCACCGAAGTGGCCGATGCGATGAACGCCATGCTGCGCCGGGCGGTGGACCAGGGCACGGGCACGGCGCTGCGCACGCGCCACGGGGTCAGCGGTGCGGTGGCCGGCAAGACGGGCACTTCACAGGACCAGCGCGATGCCTGGTTCTTCGGCTACACGCCCGGGCTGGTGGTGGGCACCTGGGTGGGTGCACGCGACCCGGCCGTCCACTTCCGCGGAGCGCTGGGCACCGGTTCGCAACTGGCCCTCCCCATCGCCGGCCAGGTGTTCCACGGCATCGAGGCGAGCGCCGAGCTCCGCCGTCGATACATGCGTCCCTTCACCGCGCCGGACTCCGCGTTGTACATCCTCGACTGTCCTCCGAGGCGCGAACCCGGCTGGCTCGAACGCTTGTTCGAGGGTGTGCCGAAGGATCCGACGGACACCAGCAGGCGGCCGGGCTTCCTGCAGCGCCTTTTCCGCGACCGCGAGGGCGAGCGCTGATCAGGGCAGCTGCGCCACGCGCACCGCGGTGGGCACGCTGCCGCCGATGTTCACCAGGATGGGATCCCGATCGTTGGTGCCTCCGGTGTACTTCACCACGCCGTCCATGTTCACGTCCTCGCGCAGGTAGCCCGGGAGGGTGGCCGTGGGCACCGCACCGCCGATCGCGGCCAGGATGGGATCGCGGTCGTTGGCGGCGCCCGCGTACTTCACCTGCCCGTTGAAGGAGACATCACCCGCCCACAGGGCCATGGTGCCACCGAGGTTCTTGCGCGCGTCGGTGCCGAAGGTGGCCGTGGCGGGGGCGGTGAGGTCCACCGCGAGCGGGGATCCGCTCAGGGTGAAGGCCGATGCCGTCATCGCGCCGAGATGATTGCGGTGGCGCACCGCGATGCGGTGGTCGCCCGTGGCGGCGGTGAAGGAAAGCGGCGACACGCCGTCCGCGGCCACCACATCCCCGTCGCGTTGAAGCAGTCCACAGCGCGTGGCGATCACCGTGGCGGGCGTGGTGGCATCACGCAGTTCCACCACCACCCAGTCCACCACCGCGTTGGCCCCGCTGGTCTGCAGCACGGTCGGGGTGGTGGTCTCCCCTCCCCCGCCGACATGCGCATAGCTCAACGCCGTGTACGGTTCGGTGAGCGGCAGCAGACCTGCGGTGCGCAGGTCATCGCGCATCAGTTGGGCGCCGGAGGACCAGGGTCCTTCGAGCACCACGCGCAGGGCCAGCTGCACGGTGGGGCTGTTGGGGGTGAGGCGGAAGGTGCGCAGCTGCTGCGGCGCGAAGGCGGCGGTGAGCGTGCCGTTCACCAACGGGGCGGCGCCCGTGTTCGTTTCGATGTGTGTGGCGGTCTGTGCCGAGCCGAGGCCCCAGGTGGAGGCGATGGTGGTGCTCTGCGCCGCATCGCTCACGTTCCACAGGCGGGCGATGATGCCGCTGGCGATGCCTTCCTCGGCGGGCTTCAAGGCCCACAACAGCACGTCGGGATCGCTGAAGGTGAAGGCGCCGAAGGTGGTGGCGGGGTACGGTCCTCCCGTGCCGGTGCAGGGGCCCACCACGAAGGGGTTCTGGTGCTCCAGGGCGAAGCGCATGGCGGCGACCTGGTCGTAGGCGCCCTCATGCGGCCGCAGGCTGAAGCCGTAGTGGAAGAGCGTGTCGCCGTGCTGGTCGGGGATGCCCGGGCCGCTGCCCTGGAAGTTGCCGCCCGCGGTGAAGCGCAGCTGGCTGCTGCCGCTGTCGAAGGTGCCGGTGGTGCTGTTGCCCAACTTCATGAAGGCCGGGCCGCTGGTGCTCACCGTGAGGCCATACTGCGCATTGCTGATGTCGGCGAAGTGGCCGAGGGTGAGCTGGTCGTAGCGGGCGTTCTGCGTGGCGTAGTGGCCGCCCGCGCTGCTCGGCTTGGCGGTGAGGATGGCGCCCAGCTCCTCGTGCCGCACCGTGGCGTTCACGATCTGCACCCCGTAGGCCCAGTCCAGCGTGCTGCTGAAGTTGTCGGTGATGCGGTCCTCCACGTCCACCCGGTGCAGGTCCTTGTACAGGGTGACGCGCACATCGTGGCCCAGGGGGATGACCCCTTCGGTCTGCACCGTGGCGCTGATGGGGCCGTTGTTCACCAGGTACTTGATGCCGCCGGGGGCGGTATAGGCGCCCAGGTCGTTCATGATGCGCCCGTTCACCGTGCCGGCGTAGCTGCGGTTGGCGAGCTTGTCGCGCAGGCTGGTGATCACTCCTTCGCCGCTCATGCTGATGCGGAACCGATCGCTCTCGAAGAGGTGGATGTCCAGCGTGGCCGTGTTGGGCGCCACCGGCGGGTCGCCCGCTTGCACGGTGTACACCTTGTAGCCCGCCGCTGGCACGTCGGTGGCCAGGATGCGCACGAAGGTGGCGCCGTCCTTGAGGATCACCTGCGAGGGGATCACCGTGGCGGTGGTGCGGTCCACCACCTGCACGGGTTGCGGGCCGGCGTAGGGCAGATCGGCCACATCGGTGCGCTGGTGCCCCAGCGGGTTCACCACCACGAAACGCAGCTCACCGGCCGCGTCGATCTGCGCGCCCAGCGAGGCCAGCGCGTTGGCGAGCAGCTGGGTGCCGTATCCGGTGACCTGCGCCTCCAGACCGCGCTGCCAGAGTGCCCGGTCGTTGGCGGACACCACGCCGCCGCCGCCGAGGTTGTGCTCCCAGTAGAGGCTGATGGCGGTGTGGGCCTGTTCACGTTGCGCGGCCATGTTCGACCACACGGCCGGATCGTGGCGGGCGGCCAATGTGGCCACGGCCTCGGCGCTGCGCAGCCGCTCGATGCCGCGCCGCATGCGTCCGGTGACCTCGGCGATGCTCGCGCAATCGAGGTCCCACTCGTTGCCGAAGCTCAACGACTGGCTGGGCAGGGTGCCGCCGTAGGTGGCCTCCATGTCCTGGAAGAAGTCCTTCATGTTGCTCACGTGGCACTGCGTGGTGGCGTTGCTGCGGGCCTCGGCCACGGTGGGGAAGCTGCTGTCGAGCGTAAGGGTGTTGTCCCATCCGCGGCCGAAGGCGCCGGCCACGGTGTAGGGGTAGTTGTGCGGGAAGGCCCCGCTGTTGAGCTTGTCCAGGCATTGGTCCACGGCGGCGTTGGGCACGAAGGCCTCGGCATAGCCGCCCAGCCCCTGGTTGTAGGTGAGGCTGTACCACTTCATCAGCACGCTGGATCCATCGAGGCCGGTGTAGCGGTAGAGCTCATGTTGGCGCTGGCCCAGTCCGGTGACCTGCGTGGCACAGCCGCACACACCCTTCCAGCTGTAGCGGGCACCCATGCCGTTCCACAGCGAGGCCAGTCCCAGGGGCTGGGTCTGGTTCTCCATGCTGATGGCCAGGGGGATGTCGATGCCGTACTGCCGTTGCAGGCGTCCGGCGTAGTAGCCGCTGCGGATCACGCCTTCGGTGGTGTTGCCGCCGTGCGTGCATACCAAGCCGTTCAGGGGCACCGTCATCTGGCCGCTCTGCAGCTGTGCGATCAGGCGGTCGAACTGCGCGGCCGGGCGGTTGCGCTTGTAGATCTCCACCCAGTACCAGCCGTCGCAGTTCCACTTGTTCCGGTAGGGAGCGGGGTTGTTGGCGGTGGCGTCGTTGAGATCGAGGTAGTGGTCGATCATCTGCGGGATCCACTGCTCATGGTCGGCCACGGTGCCGCTCCAGAGGTAGTCCGTGTGATCGTCCGGGGCCAGGTAGATGCGGTTGGTCTGGCCGGTCGCCAGGGCGGCGACGAGCAGGGCGGGAAGCACGGGAAGGGCACGGCGCGGCATGGCGCAGGGGGTTGGTCCGGACAAGTTACCGGATCGCCGGGACCTGCCGCTCCTCAGCGTCGGCGGCCCATGCCGGGCACGGAGGCCGGTGCACGCTCCTGCTTCGCCGGCGGCGGCTCCTTCACCTGCAAGCCTTCGCGGTACTCGATGGACCGGGTGACGCGGCCGTCCGTGTCGAGGAACTCCATGGTGCCGTGCAGCCGGCCCTGCACATAGCTCATGCGCTGCACCACGCGGCCGCGGTGGTCGTACACCTCGCAGCGGCCATGCGGGTCGCCGTTGAGCAGCTCCTGTTCGCGCAGCTTCACCCCGGCATCATCGAAGTAGCTCCAGCGGCCGGTGGGCATGCCGTTCAGGTAGGTGCCCTCGCTGATCGGCAGTCCGGCGGTGTTGTAGGCCACCCAACGACCGCCCCGCTTGCCGTCCGCGTAGTACCCTTCCTCCTTCAACTTGCCGTTCTCGTACCAGAACTTCCAAGCCCCGTCCTTCAGGTCATCCTTCCAGCTGCCTTCGTATTCCTGCTGGCCATCGGGGTACCAGCCCTTCCACAGGCCGCTGATCCGTCCGGCCGCGAAGCCGCCCTGGTCCTTCATGCGCCCGTTCTCGAACCAGCTGGTCCACTGGCCTTCGCTGACACCGTTCACGTAGGGGCCCTCCTGCAGCTTCTGTCCGCTCTCGTACCACGTGGTCCACACGCCCTGCTTCACCCCGGCCACGAAGCCGCCCTTCTTCCAGAACTGGCCGCCCTCGTAGAAGTAGACCCAGTCCCCCTCCTCGCGGTCGCTGGCGTAGATGCCGGTGCTGCTGAGCTGGCCGTTGGGATACCAGTACTTCCAGACCCCCGTCCGCTTGTCCGCCGCAAAGCCGCCCTGCATGTCGGGCTGTCCGGTGGAGGTGGTCCACACCCAAAGGCTGTCCTTGAGACCATCGCGGTAGTGCCCGGTGATGTTGGCCTGCCCGCTGCGGAAGAGCAGCGTGAAGGGGCCGTGCAGGCGACCCCGTTCGTAGTGCTCCTCCTTCTCCAGCTTGCCATCGCTGAAGAAGTAGGACCAGGCGCCATGCTTCACGCCGCCGAGGTAGGCACCCGTGGCCTTGGGGTTGCCGGCGGGATACTGCTCCCTGTAGCTGCCGCTGGGCACACCGCCCACGTAGCTCGTCTCCGTCTGCAGGGCGCCACTGGCGTACCAGGTGCGCAGCGTGCCGGTGCCGTCCTTCACGGTGCGCTCGCCGGCCTTGTCCCAGGCATCGAGCAGCAGGCAGAGGGTGTCGGCGCACTGTTCACGCATGTAGGGACGGCCGTCGGTGTACCAGTACTCCCAGAGGCCCTGTTTCCGTCCACGTTGATAGGCGCCCCGCTCCATGGGGGTGCCGCTGCGGTAGTAGCTCTGCATGAGGCTGTCCTGTTCGCCGCGGCGGAACCAACCGTCGTGCCGCACCTGTCCGTTGTCGTAGAAGAGGCGCACGTGGCCGTCGCGCTCGCCACCCTTGAACTCGGCCTCCTCGAACAACCGCCCCTGCGGATCCCAGAAGCGCCACAGCCCCCACTCGCGACCGTTGACGAACAGGCCTTCGCTGCGCTTCACGGTGCGGGTGCTGTCCCAGTGGTCCACGAAAGGTTGCACGGACTGGGCGCGGAGGGTGCCGCACGTCAGCAGGAGCAGGAGGAAGCAGCAGCGCAGGTGGACGGGCATGGCCTCAAAAGTACCCGCCGACGCAGGCACCTTGAAGGGAGGAACGACGGATCATCCACGATCCGCATGGGCGCGAACGGATCCCCGCCCCGCGATGTTCCCCCGGCAGGCGTGGTGGGCCACCAAGGACCGCGTGCAGATGGATGAGGGGGAACAGCGGCGAAGGACGACGGACCCGGCTACCTTGCGGGCCATGGACCGCAAGCGGGGTCGGAGCCTCATGGTCCTCGCCGGCCTGGCGGGGCTGGTGCTGCTGCTGGCGGGCTGGTCCACGGCGCTGGAGCCGCGCGGGCACCACAACCGGCTGGAGGACCTGTTGTTCCGCTCGGCGGACACGGACCTGGTGGTGCTGTACAGCACCTACTTCGCCACGGCGGGCCGTTGTGCGGGCTGCCACGGCCACGACGTGAACGGGGTGGCGAGCGTGGACGGCAGCGGCCGGGATGTGAACGTGGCCGACGACTGGCGGAGCACCATGATGGCCAACAGCGCGCGCGATCCCTTCTTCCGCGCCAAGCTGGAGCACGAGGTGCTGGTGAACCCGGGCCACCAGGGTGCGATCGAAGGCAAGTGCCTGAGCTGCCATGCGCCGCTGGGATTCCACGAGCAGCGGATGCTGGGTGGCGCGCCCTTCACCGCGGCCATGCTGGACACCAGCACGATCGGTCTGGACGGCGTGAGCTGCGCGGCCTGCCACCAGCAGGACCCGGACAGTGCGGGCCGCTTCTTCAGCGGCGACCTGCGCTTCAGCGTCGACACGGTGTACGGCCCCTATCAGGAGGACGAGATCAACCCCGCGATCATGGAGTTCTTCGTCGGCTTCCGGCCCACCTTCGGCGAGCACATCGTGGACGGCCGCACCTGCGCGGGCTGCCACACGCTGATCACCGAGACGGCGGACCTGCAGGGCGACCTCACGGGCGACCGGTTCGTGGAGCAGGCCACGTGGCACGAGTGGCTCAACTCCGCCTACAACGGCACATCCAGCAACTGCCGCAGCTGCCACATGCCGCGCATCCAGGACAGCATCATCCTGGCCTCGGACTACTCCTTTCTTCCGGGCCATTCGCCGTTCGGCCTGCATCACCTGGTGGGCGGCAACGTGTACATGCTGGAGCTGATAAAGCAGCACCGCCAGCAGCTGGGCATCCCGGCCACGGACGTTCAGTTCGACAGCACCATCGCCCGCACGCTGGACAACCTGCGGCACCGCTCGGTGGAGCTGGACGTTCAACTGCTGGACCGCAGTGCGGACACCGCGTGGATCGATGTGACGCTGCAGAACCTCACCGGCCACAAATTCCCCAGCGGCTATCCGAGCCGCCGCGCCTTCGTGGAGGTCGACGTGCTGAACGGCGATGGTGACACGCTCTTCCACAGCGGGCGCTATGATCCGGCCTGGGAGGTGGAGGGGCACGACATCGCCATGGAGCCGCACCACGATGTGATCCGCAGCCCGGACCAGGGGCAGATCTACGAGCTGGTGATGGGCGATGTGAACGATGATGTGACCACGGTGCTGGAGCGCGCCAAGAGCCCACTGAAGGACAACCGGCTGGTGCCCGTGGGCTTCAGCACCACGCACCCGGTGTACGACACCACGCGCATCGCCGGCGTGCCGCCGACCGATGTGGACTTCAACCACGATGCCCTGGGCCTTCAGGGCAGCGGCTCGGACCGCGTGCACTACCACGTACCGCTGGGCGGCTACGAGGGACCGCTGCAGGTGCAGGTGCGGGTGTGGTACCAGCCTGTGCCGCCGCGCTGGAACGCCGAGATGTTCGCCTTCAACGGCGCGCGCATCGACAGCTTCCGCACGATGGTCGACGCGATGGACGGCAGCCCCACGCTGGTGACCGCGGACAGCCTCTTCGTGGGTGCGCTCGGCATCGGGGAGAGCGATGGCACGCCCGTGCTCCTGCATCCCAACCCCGCTCCGGACGGCCGGGTGACGGTGATCGGCCGCGCCGACGTGTCGGAGGTGTACGATCCCGCAGGACGCCGGGCCACCGTGCAGGTGGTGCGGCAGGGTGATCGCTCCGTGCTGCAGCTGCCTGCCACGCCGGGCACCTACCTGGTGGTGCTTCGCCACAATGGCCTCGACCGCGTGCATCGCGTGGTGCGCCCATGACCGATCCCTTCCTCGCCTCGCTGCACTGCTATCCGGTGAAGTCGCTCGGCGGCATCGCCCTCCAGGAGGCCACGCTGACCGACCGCGGGTTGCGGCATGACCGGCGGTGGATGCTGGTGGACGGCACGGGCCGCTTCCTCACCCAGCGCGAACTCCCGTCCATGGCCTGCCTGCACACGACACCGGCGGGGGACGGCTTCGCGGTGAACGACCGTCGTGATGGGGAGCGCCTGATGCTGCCCTGGGCCCTGGCCGAAGGGCCCGAACCTTGGGTGCGAATATGGGATTCGCGCGTGCGCGCGCGCGAGGCACCGTCGGCCTGGTCGGCGTGGTTCAGCGATCGGCTGGGGTGCGCGGTGCGCCTGGTGCACATGCCGGACGATGCGCAGCGGCGGGTGGATGAACGCTACGCACAAGGCCTCACCTCCTTGAGCGACGGCTTCCCGTACATGATCCTCTCTCAGGCCTCGCTCGATGACCTGAACACACGGTTGGCCGATCCCGTGGGCATGGAGCGTTTCCGGCCGAACCTGGTGATCGGTGGCGGAACGGCGCACCAGGAGGACGGCTGGCGCCGGGTGCGGATCGGCGCGGTGCGGTTCACGCTGGTGAAGCCCTGCGCCCGCTGCATCATCACCACCACCGACCAGCGCACGGGCGAACGCGGCAAGGAGCCCCTGCGCACGCTGGCCTCCTACCGCACGGTGGACAACAAGGTGCACTTCGGGATGAATGCCGTGGGGGAAACGCAGGGGATCCTCCGGGTCGGCGAACCCTTGACGGTCGTCACCTGATGTGGATCTGTTCGAGGTCATCTTCGCGCGATGTCCGAACGGACCCTTCAGTTGGAAAGCCTCCGCACAGAGGTGGATGCCGCCTTCCTGTATGAACGCATCGCCGCGAACGAACGGGACCAGCAGATCGCCCGGCTGTTCCGCGAGATGGCCGCCATTGAACGCGGGCACGCGGCGCATGCCTTTGCAGCGCTCCAGCGTTCCGGCATGCTCAAGGCGATGCCGGCTCCCTCGTGGCGGGCGCGGACCCTGGACCGCATCGGTCGTGTGATGGGCTACGACCACGTGATCGCGCAGCTGATGGACGTGGAGAAGGGCCTGGCGAAGGCCAGCGTGGCGCAGAAGCTCCGCAGCGGAACGCCGGTGAGCGGCGCGGAGCAGAACCATGTGCGGATCCTGGCCTCCCTGATGGCGGGCAAGCGCGGCATGGGCGGCGAGCAGCTGGGGCGCATCGAGGGGCGGCACAAGAGCGTGGGCGGCAACGCGCTGCGCGCCGCGGTGCTCGGCGCGAACGACGGCCTGGTGAGCAACATGAGCCTGGTGATGGGCGTGGCCGGCGCCACCGAAGGGCAGGAAGGCGTGCTGCTCGCGGGGCTGGCCGGCCTGCTGGCCGGTGCCTTGAGCATGGCGCTCGGCGAGTGGATCAGCGTGAAGAGCTCGCAGGAACTGTACGAGCGCCAGATGGCCCTGGAGATGACCGAGCTCGAGACGAATCCCGAAGGCGAGCGCAAGGAGCTCGTGCTCATCTACATGGCGAAAGGCATCGGCGAGGCGGAGGCGCATCGGCTGGCCGATGAAGCCATGCGCGACACTGGCAAGGCGCACGCGCTGCTGGTGAAGGAGGAGCTCGGCATCAACGCGGAGGAACTGCAGGGTTCGGCGTGGGAGGCGGCGATCACCTCGTTCTTCCTCTTCGCCATCGGCGCCATCCTGCCCGTGCTGCCCTTCTTCTTCCTCACCGGCCTGAAGGCCATCGGCCTTAGCCTTGGGTTGAGCGCGCTGGGCCTCTTCGGCATCGGCGGGGCGATCACGCTCTTCACGGGGCGTTCGCTCCTGTTCAGCGGCATGCGGCAG
>Ga0073899_10001534_pt1 | contig 21168 bp, 18 predicted proteins | sample KloWWTmetaKNB5Ph_FD_88975 | JGI IMG/M metagenome (GOLD analysis project Ga0073899, IMG submission 88975) | Active sludge microbial communities from Klosterneuburg, Austria, studying microevolution and ecology of nitrifiers - Klosterneuburg... | ecosystem: Engineered > WWTP > Aerobic digester >... | reverse complement strand
CAAGCGTTACCTTGACGGGCTCTCGGGCCTGTTCACGGTTCAGGTCGGGCACGGCCGCAAGGAGCTCGCCGAGGCGGCCGCCCGCCAGAGCGAGACCCTCGGCTACTTCCCGGTGTGGTCCTTTGCCCACGAGCCGGCGATCACCCTTGCCACGCGGATTGCCTCCTACGCCCCCGGTGACCTGAACCGAGTGTTCTTCACCCCCAGTGGCGGCGATGCGGTCGAGACCGCAATCAAGTTCGCCCGCCAGTACTGGAAGCTGAAGGGCCACCCGATGAAGCACAAGGTCGTCTCCCGCTACCTCGCCTACCACGGCACGTCGATGGGTGCTCTCAGCCTCACCGGCGTGCCGTCGATCAAGGCACCCTTCGAACCTCTCATGCCGGGCGCGATCAAGATCCAGACCCCCTACCGCTACCGCTGCAACGACTGCTCAGGGCACGACGCCTGCACCTTGCGCTGCGCCGACGACCTGGCGATACGCATCGAGATGGAAGGCCCCGAGACCGTCGCCGCCGTGTTCATGGAGCCGGTGCAGAACACAGGCGGGGCCTTCACCCCACCCGACGGCTACTGGGCGCGGGTCCGCGAGATCTGCGACGAGTACGGAGTGCTGCTCGTCAGCGACGAGGTCATCGCCGCCTTCGGTCGCTTCGGCGAGATGTTCGGCAGCATCCGCTACGACTACCAACCGGACCTGATCACCTTCGCCAAGGGTGCCACCAGTGGATACGCGGCCCTCGGCGGACTGATCGTCAGCGACAAGCTCGCCGAGCCATTCCTCGCCGACACCACTGTGTTCTTGCAGGGCCAGACCTTTGGTGCTCACCCGGTGGCGTGTGCGGTCGCCAATGCCAACCTCGACATCTTCGAGCGTGAGGATCTCTGCGGCAATGTGCGCGCCAACGAGGCACGCTTCAAGCAGCTCATCGAAGGGCTGCTCGACATCCCGCTCGTCGGCGATGTGCGCGGCGATGGCTACTTCTTGGCCATCGAGTTGGTGCCCGACAAGGCCTCCCGCGGCGTGTTCACCGCTGAGCAGAGCGAATGGTTGTTGCGCGATTACCTGTCCCCCCGCCTCTACGACGCCGGCCTCATCTGCCGCGCCGACGACCGCGGCGAGCCGGTGATCACACTGTCGCCTCCTCTCATCGCCGGCGAGGAGGAGTTCGCCTTCATCGAATCCGTTCTGCGCCTCAACCTCACCGACGCCAGCCGCGAGTTCGCCGCCCGGGAGGGGCGGTGAGCCAGGCGCCGCCCAAGGCGCCCCAGCTCGACGACACGGACAGGGCAATTATCGAGCTGCTCCAGGCTGATGGGCGTATGCCCTTCACCCGTGTCGGCGCGGAAGTCGGGCTCACCGAAGGAGCCATCCGCCAGAGGGTGCAGCGCCTCACCGACTCGGGTGTGATGCAAATCGTGGCCGTAACCGACCCGATGTCGCTCGGCATGCGCCGGGTGGCGATGATCGGGGCTCGGGTCACCGGCGATGCCGAGTCGGCCGCTGCCGCCCTTGCCGCCATGACCGAGGTCGAGTACCTCGTCGCCACCACCGGCCGCTACGACCTGATGTTCGAGGTGGTCGCCGACGACGACACCCACCTGATGCGCCTGATGTCCCAACTCCGCAGCCGCGACGACATCGTCGAGGCCGAGGCGTTCGTCTGCCTCAAGCTCTTCAAGCAGACCTTCAGCTGGGGTGCCCGCTGACCGCTGACACTGACCCCTTCCGAGGGTTTGGTGCGTAGGGCTGCGAGACTTGGGAGGATGAGTCCCATCCACGTCCATCCGGAGGTTGCCGAGGCCGTGGCCACCGGCAGGCCGGTCGTCGCTCTGGAGAGCACGATCATCAGCCACGGTATGCCCTTCCCCCAGAACTTCGACATGGCCACCGAGGTGGAAGGCATCGTCCGCGCCGGCGGCGCCGTGCCGGCGACCGTCGCGGTCCTCGGTGGGAGATGCCACGTGGGCCTCACAGCGGAGCAACTTCACCACCTCGCCACGGTCGGTGGGGTGCATAAGGCCACCACTCGCGACCTGCCGTGGCTGGTTGCCACAGGGTCCACCGGCGCGACGACGGTCGCCGCCACCATGCGGCTCGCTGCCCTTGCCGGAATCCGCGTTTTTGCCACGGGCGGTATCGGCGGTGTGCACCGTGGGGCGGCCAACACCTTCGACATTTCCGCCGACCTCACCGAACTCGCTATCACTCCCGTCGCCGTCGTGTCGGCCGGGGTGAAGAGCATCCTCGACATCGGCCTCACCCTCGAGAAGCTGGAAACCCTCGGAGTACCGGTTGTGGTCAACGGCAGCGACGAGTTTCCCTCCTTCTACAGCCGCACTAGCGGCCATGCCGCGCCGCGCCGCATCGACGGGCCCGCCGCTCTCGCCCGCGTCCTGTACGCCACGTGGGATCAGCTCGGACTCATCACCGGCATCAACATTGCCAACCCGATCCCAGAGACCGACGAGATCCCCGCCTCGGAGATCGGCGCGGTCATAGAAGAGGCCCTCGCCGACCTCGCGAACAGGGGGATCACCGGCCAGGAAGTCACCCCCTTCCTGTTGAAGCGGGTCGTCGAGCGCACCGGCGGGCGGAGCCTGATCGCCAACCTCGCCCTCGTGCGCAACAACGCTGCCACTGCCGCGGAGGTGGCCGGCGAGTACGCGAAGCTCAGGGCATGAGACGACTCATCGCGATCACCTGTTCTCTGTTGTTGCTGAGCTCCTGCTCCGACGATCCCGATGGTGAAGCCTCGTCGTCGACCTCACCTGCCGTGACCGGAACCGACGCCGAGTCGCCCGACACGGTCGTACCCAGCACTGAGCCCACCACCACGGTGCCCACCGTCCAGCGACCGGCCACCATAGATGAACTGCTCTCCATCGGCAGACCAATCGTCCTGGCCCACACGGCCGGCGAAGACGAGTACCCGGCAAGCACGATGTTCGGGTTCGGTGAAAGCGTCGAAGCCGGGGTGGACATGCTCGACATGAACGTGATGCTCACCGCCGACGGCGTGCTCGTGGTGCAACACGACGACGACGTCGATCGCACCACGAACGGCACCGGCGCTGTCGGCGACCTCACTTACGACGAGATCTCCGCCCTCGACAACGCCTACTGGTTCACCCCCGACTGCGGCCCCTGCACCGGCAGGCCCGACGACGAATACGTGTACCGAGGGATCCGCACCGGTGATCGACCGACACCAGAGGGCTACTACCCCGAGGACTTCACCATCCCCCGCTTCCGCGACGTGGTCGCGAGATTCCCCGACATGCCCCTCAACGTCGAGATCAAGGGCGAGGGTGACCCCGCCAGAGCAGCGGCAGAAGTCTTGGCAGCGGAACTCGAGGAGCTCGGCCGTTCGGCGGCAACAGTGGTGGCGTCGTTCGAGGACGACATCGTCGCCTACTTCCATCAGCTCGCCCCCGACGTCGAGATCTCACCCGGGCTCGACGCTCTCACCGCCTGGGTGCTCGAACGCACTCCCCTGCCCGACAACATGCGTATCCTCCAGCTCCCTCCCGAGTACTCGGGACTCGATGTGATCACCGGCCAACTCGTGGCCGACTCCGTCGCTGCCGGCTACCCGATCTGGGTGTGGCCCAACGATCGCTCCCTCGAGAACCAGGTCTCCTACTTTGACTTCCTCTCCCAGGGCATCGTCGGGCTGAACATCAACTTCCCCGCTCAGGGCGTGGCGGCCGTGGAGCAGTTCGTGGCGAGCTCCGCCTCCGGCTCGGGTCTGGCGGCTGCACCGTCCGCCGGGTGTGGCGTCGCCGTACCTACCGGCTCAGGAGAGTCCACAATCGAGTTCACCGGCGCAGGCCAGGACGGCATCTATGTGCGCCATCTGCCACCCGCCTACGACAGCACCACACCCTTGCCACTGGTGCTCGACCTCCACGGCTGGTCCGAGCCTGCCTCAGTGCACCTGGCATTCTCCGGACTTGCCGCATACGGCGACGACCACCGCTTTATCACCCTCGTTCCGGACATCACCAGGCCTGTCCCCCGTTGGGATACCGCCGTCGATGGTGCCGACATCAAGTGGATCGCTGCCCTGCTCGACGAGGCCGAGGCGACACTTTGCCTGGATACCAACCGCATCTTCGTCGCCGGCATGTCCAACGGGGCGATGATGACCTCGGCGATCGCATGCTCACTCGATGACCGCGTCGCTGCCGTCGCACCCGTGGCCGGTGTACGCGACATGGATGGCTGCAACCCGGCGCGCGCCGTGCCGATCATGGCCTTCCACGGCACCGACGACAGGTTCCTCTCCTTCGAGGGTGGTCTCGGTCCCGCCGTCGCCGACCTTCCCAATCCCGATGGCACCGGCACCCTAGGTACCGACGTGATCGCCCTCAACGGCGACACCCCCTCGGTGCCCGAGGTGATGGCCGCCTGGGCGACACGGAACGGCTGCACCGACGCCGACCCCGCGGAAGTCTTCGTAGCCGACGACGTCGCCAGGCTGGCATGGGACTGCCCCGTCGCCGGCGAGACCGTGCTCTACCGGATCGAGGGCGGGGGCCACACCTGGCCCGGCAGCGAGTTCGGCGCGAGGATCGTCGGCATGGTCGGCGCAACGACCCAGAATCTCAGTGCCAACCAGATGATGTGGCAGTTCTTCCTACTCCATCCCCTCGGCGCGGACTGAACTCAGGCGGCCCGACTCTCAGCGAACGCCGCCAACCGCTGGAGCGTCTCCTCCATACCTCGACGGTTGTACTCGGGGCGATCCGCGACCCCCACCAGAAGGCTGGTGATCTTGGCGATGAGGACTGAGCGGTGGTCGTCCCAGTACTCGGTCACCACGGTTGCTCCTTCGGTCGGGGCGAAGCGATAGCCCCAGCGAGCCACCTTCCACGGACCACCTGTCACGTCGAAGGCGAACTCTTTCGCCGGCTCGGCGATCGCCACCGTGACCAGCGTGGTCCAGCGTCGCCAACCCTTTCTGTTGTGGCCTCTGAACCGGGCACCCACCACCGGTCCGGTGGCTCCCTTCACCCACTTGCCGCCACAGTTCTCCGGCGACCACTCGCCCATGCGGGGCAGATCACTGATCAGGTCGTAGAGGCGCTCGGCGGGTGCGGCGATCGTGACGGATACTTCTTCATGTTCCATCGGCCTATCTGAACAGATCTCGGGCTTGGTCACGCAGAACCGGCGCGATCGTGGCCGTCTCGTCGGGCTCCCAACGGTGCCCGCGGATGACCGCCACCGGCACCCGCGAGAGGTTGCCCTTCACGAGTTCGGCGGCCCCGGCCAGTTCGTCGGCGGTACACAGTGCCTGCACCTGGAACTCGTGGCCATGAGGGTCGACCTGACCGATGTAGCTGAGGATCGGCTGCATGCCGGCGACACCGATGGCGATGTCGGTCTGGCCCTCCCGCCATGCCCTACCGAAGGTGTCGCTGACGATCACCGCCGCATCCACCCCGGCTGCGCTCAAGCCGAGGCGAATGGCCCGGGCCGAGGCATCGGGGTCAACCGGCAGGAGCACCGCCCGATCGTGGGCGCCGCTGGAGGACTGGTCGACACCGCTGTTGGCGCACACGAAACCGTGATGGGTCTCGGTGATCAGGATTGGACCTACCTGGCGCACGACGCGCTTTGCCTCGTTCAACACGATCTCGGTAACCCGCGGATCCTTTCCCCACTTCGCCGACCAATCGCGGGCGAAGGCCGACGGCTGGACCTCACCCAGCTCGACCGTGCGGCCCTCCGCTTTGGACACGATCTTGGAAGTGACCACGACCACGTCGCCGTCGAGGAGAGGCGTCTGGGCCGAAACAGTTGCGGAGATGATGGCGGCAGCGAGGTCGGTCCCCGTCTCGATCTCGGGTAGTCCGGCGACGCCGAAGATCTGGAGCATGGCCCGGACCGTATCAGCACCCCTAAACACCCCCCATGTCGCGGCCCGACCACCCTGTGATGCGCGTGCGCCCGCGACACGTGCGCTTGTGAAGGGTGAAGGGGCGGGGCGGGGGGTCCGTAGAGTGGCGGGCATGGTCTCCGAGCTGTTCGATCCCTCGGCCTGGCGCGAAGTGCCCGGCTTCGAATTCGACGACATCACCTACCACCGTGCAATCGAACACGGCACGGTGAGGATTGCCTTCAACCGGCCCGAGATACGCAACGCGTTCCGCCCGCGCACCGTCGACCAGCTCTACGCCGCACTGGACCACGCACGCATGTGCACCGACGTCGGGTGCGTCCTACTGACCGGCAACGGCCCCTCGCCCAAGGATGGTGGATGGGCGTTCTGCAGCGGCGGCGACCAGCGCATCCGCGGCAAGGACGGCTACAAGTACACGACCGAGGATGCCTCCGGCAAAGCAGGGGAAACAGAGGCCACGGTGCAGGCTGGGCGTGCAGGGCGGCTCCACATCCTCGAGGTGCAGAGGCTGATCCGCTTCATGCCCAAGGTTGTGATCTGTGTCGTACCCGGCTGGGCCGCAGGTGGTGGTCACAGCCTTCACGCTGTGGCCGACCTCACCATCGCCAGTCGCGAGCACGCCCGCTTCAAGCAGACAGACGCCGACGTGGCGAGCTTCGACGGAGGCTTCGGAAGCGCCTACCTCGCCCGCCAAGTGGGCCAGAAGTTCGCCCGCGAGATCTTCTTCCTCGGGCGCGAATACAGCGCGGACGACGCCCACCGAATGGGCGCGGTCAACGCTGTCGTCGCTCATGCCGATCTCGAGCGTGAGGCCCTGCAGTGGGCGAAGGAGATCAACGGCAAGAGTCCAACCGCGCAGAGAATGCTCAAGTTCAGCTTCAACCTCATCGACGACGGACTGGTGGGCCAGCAGATCTTCGCCGGCGAGGCCACCCGTCTCGCCTACGGGACCGATGAAGCCCAAGAGGGCCGAATGAGCTTCCTCGACAAGCGCGCGCCGGACTGGAGCCCGTTCCCCTGGGCATATTGAGCCGATGATCGTCATCGAGGATCCCGACGACCCTCGGGTAGCGATGTTCCGGCTGAACGAACGAGGACTCACGAACCGGCCCCAACGCCGGATCGACGAAGGCGGCGGCCTGTTCATGGCCGAAGGCGACCTGGTGGTCGAGAGAGCACTCGACGCCGGGTGCATCCCGGTGCTGGCCCTGGTCGACCGTGATCGCCCGCCGGCGGTCGTCGACCGCCTGGCGCAGCACGTATCCGTCTATGCCGGTGGTGACCGGCTCCGCGCCTCTGTCACCAAGCTGGGCATGCCCTACGACGTCGTGGCTCTCTTCGAGCGCCCGCCGCGCACCACGGAAGTTCTGCTGGCGGCCGAAGCCACCCGACTGATCCTGATCGAGGCCGTCGACAACCCGGCCAACATTGGCAGCATCGTGCGCAATGCCCTCGGGCTCGGGTGGCACGGGCTGATCATCGACACCACCAGTGCCGACCCACTTGCCCGGCGGGCGCTTCGCGTCTCGATGGGTCAGGCCCTGCACCTGCCCCACGCCAGGGTTGCCGATCTGGCGAGATCTGCCGAAGGGCTGAAGACGCAAGGTTGGACGGTGTGTGCCCTCACACCCTCGTCCGACGCCATACCCCTCGATGACCTGCCGCCGGAGGTTCTCACGAGCTCCGCGAAGGTGGCACTCGTCGTGGGTAGTGAACGGACTGGACTGACCCCCGTGATAATGGCGGCAGCTACGTACAGGGTCTGTATTCCGATGCACTCCGGCGTGGACTCTTTGAACGCGGCAGCGGCCACCGCAGTGGCCTGCTGGCACCTCCGCCCGCGTTGATCGCGCCCTCACTGGGCGCGGCTGTCAGTCCGCAGGGTGGAAGACGCGCGCGGGGCCGAGGTCGGCGACGCGGGCCACGAGTGGGGTGCGGCCATCACAGGGATCGAGGATGACGAACTCATGGGTAGCGAGCAGCACAAGTGTCGTCGTGGGGTCACCGTCGATATCGATCTCGATCACATCTCCGGTTCGAATCCGCTCTGCAACCAGGCTCATCTGTCTTCCTCCACGTCCGATGTCGAAAAGTGCGACGGGCTCTCCCGTAAACCCGTCGCTGCTATTCGATCGGCACCAGGCGTGGGGAACTTTACGAAAACTTTGGAGATTCGTATGAAGGAAAGATGTTCGGTAGTCCGTCGCTGACCTTCACCGGGAAATCGGGCGCCCTCTTTTCGAGGAAGCTCTTGATTCCCTCAGCAGCGTCGGGAGTACGGCCCCGCTCGTAGACACCCCTCGAGTCCACCCGGTGGGCCTCCATCGGGTGCGATGCGCCGAGCATCCGCCACAGCATCTGCCGGGTGAGCGCGATGCTCACCGGCGCTGCATTGTCGGCGATCTCGGCAGCGATCGTCCGCGCCGCAGGAATGAGGTCCTCGGGTGAGTGGACACTACGCACAAGGCCACCAGCCAACGCCTCGGACGCGGGGAACACCCGACCGGAGTAGCACCACTCCGCTGCCTGGCTGATGCCCACCAGTCGAGGCAGGAACCACGATGAGCAAGCTTCGGGCACGATCCCCCGACGAGCGAAGACGAACCCGAACTTGGCGTTCTCACTGGCCAGGCGGATGTCCATCGGCAGGGTCATTGTGACTCCCACACCCACCGCCGCACCATTGATCGCGCTGATGACCGGCTTGGTGCAATCGAAGATCCGCAGGGTGAGCACTCCACCGCCATCGCGCGGCGCGCCGGTGTCGGGCTTGGGCTCACCGCCGTCGTAGTTGAACGTATTGGCACCGCCGGCGAGGTCCGCGCCGGCGCAGAAACCACGCCCTGCCCCGGTGACGATGACGGCCCTCACATTGTCATCGGCGTCGATGCGGTCGAAGGCGTCGAGCATCTCGGCGCACATCGTGGTGGTGAACGCATTCAGGTTGTCGGGACGGTTGAGGGTCACGGTCGCGATGTGGTCACTGACCTCGTAGATGATCTGGCTGTAGTCCATCCGGCGACCCTATGCGCTAGACGTCGAGGAACCTGCTAGCGGCGAGCAGCGAACCGACGGCGCCGACAAGGCCGCCGAAGAGCATCATCCCCACCCAAACAGTGATCGGGTAGCCGTCCGTAACCACCATCGCGGCGAGGCCGGAGTCGGGGTCGAAGCCGCGCACGGCGTCGGTCCAGGAGTTGTTTGTGACGAGCATCAACAGGCCACCGGTGAACCCTCCGACGAGACCCTGCAGCAGACCTTCGAGCATGAACGGCAGGCGGATGAACCAGTTGGTCGCCCCCACAAGCTTCATCACCTCGATCTCTCGCCGGCGGGCGAACATGGCCGTGCGGATTGTGTTCCAGATCAACACCACCGACACAAGGAGGAGCAGGATCGACAAGCCGAACACCCATACACCGATGATGCCCCTCAACTGGCCCAGCGTCTCCACCGCTTCATCGGGCGTCTGCACATCGATCACATTGGGCAGTTGGGAGAACGAGTCGCCGAGGGAACGCAGCACTTCGCCACTGTCTTTGTCGATCGGCTTGACCTTGAAGTTGGAGGGGATCTTCGGCATCAGCTGCTCGAGAGTGTCCGGGTCGCCCGCAAAGAGGACGTTGGCCTCCTTCGTGGCGCACTCCTCGTCGCAGTAGACCACCGACTCGACAACAGTGTCCAGGGACTCCAGTTCCTGGCGGATGAGCTCTACCTCGGGATCACCGTCGACGTGGCCGTGCTCGACGTAGACGATCATCTCCACTCCGCCCGACCACTCACTGAGCTGGTTGTCGAAGCCGCGCTGGACCAAGAAGCCCATGCCCGCCATGAACAGCGATACGGCCGCGGTGATTACCGAGGCAAAGGTGAGGGTCTTGTTGCGCGAAAGGCTCGCCCACATCTCGCGGAAGACGTAGCGGATGCGGGAGATCATTCGTAGACCCCTCGGGCCTGGTCGCGCACGATGACGCCACGGTCCAGTTGGATGACCCGCTTGCGCATCATGTTGACGATTCGCTGGTCGTGGGTTGCCATCACCACCGTGGTTCCGGTCTTGTTGATCCGGTCCAAGAGGCGCATGATGCCCTCGCCGGTGGCGGGATCGAGGTTGCCGGTGGGCTCGTCGGCCAACAGGATCAGGGGACGGTTGACGAAGGCCCGGGCGATGGAAACGCGCTGCTGCTCACCGCCGGACAGTTGGTGGGGCAGGCGATCCTGCTTGCCGCCGAGTCCGACGAGGTCCAGCACGGCCGGTACCTGCTGGCGGATGACGTGACGGGGCCTGCCGATGACCTCGAGGGCGAAGGCGACGTTCTCGAACACGGTCTTGTTGGCGAGCAGCTTGTAGTCCTGGAAGATGTTGCCGATGTTTCGCCTGAGGTGGGGCACCTTGCTATCGGGCATCTCGTTGATGTTGCGTCCAGCCACCCACACGGCACCCTTTTCGGGGCGCTCCTGGCGGTTCATCAAACGCAGCAGGGTGCTCTTACCCGAACCGGATGGACCGACGAGGAACACGAACTCGGCCTTGGCGACGTCGAAGCTGGCGTCGCGCAGGGCCGTGACATCGGTGGAGTAGATCTTGGTGACGTTCTCGAGTCGAATCATTGGCGTGTCGTTCGTTCAGGGGTGATCCGCCGCCCCGTCCTCAACCGGGGAAACGGTACTGCACTCATTCCGCCTCGCGGCGTCGCCACCGCAGGTAGCCCTCGATGAACTCGTCGATGTCACCGTCGAGAACGGCATCCACCTGACTCGTCTCGAACTCGGTGCGCAGGTCCTTGACCATCTGGTAGGGCTGCAACACATAGGAGCGGATCTGGCTACCCCAGCCCACCTGGGCCTGCCGCCCGGCGATGCGGGCCAGCTCCGCCTCGTGTTCCTCTTCGATCTTGGCTGCCAACATCGCCTTCAGGCGGTTCATCGCCTTCTCCCGGTTCTGGAGCTGGCTGCGCTCCTCCTGGCTGGCGGACACCAGGCCCGTGGGCTCGTGGATCAGCCTCACCGCCGACGAGGTCTTGTTGACGTGCTGGCCGCCCGCGCCGCTGGCGCGGAAGACCTCCATGCGCACATCGGCCTCGTTGATCTCGACGTCGGGTGCATCCATAACCGGCCACACCTGCACGGCCGCGAAGCTGGTCTGACGGCGACCCTGGTTGTCGAAGGGGCTGATGCGCACCAAGCGGTGAGTGCCGCGTTCACTGGTCATCAGACCGTAGGCGTAGCGGCCGGTGATCGTGAACTCGGCCGACAGGATGCCGGCCTCGGTTCCCTGGCTGATCTCGTCGACCTCGACGTTGAAACCGCGCCGCTCCGCCCATCGCGAGTACATGCGCAGCAGCAGCTCACTCCAGTCCTGGGCGTCGACGCCGCCGTCCTTGGCGTTGATCTGCACGATGCAGTCGGCCTCGTCGTGCTCGCCGGTGAACAGGCTGCGCAGGTCCAGCTGGCGAAGCTGGTCGTCGATCGACTTGATCGCCGTACCGATATCGGTCTCTTGGCTCTCGTCGTCGAGCTCGCGCGCCATCTCATGGAGCAGTTCGACGTCTTCGAGTTCTCGGCTCAACGAATCGAAGGTGTCGAGATCGGCCTTGACGTTGGCGTATTCGGTGTTGACCCTCTTCGCCAGCTCCTGGTCGTCCCACAGATCGGGCCGCGACACCTCCATCTCCAGCTCGGCGAGACGCGCCCTGCCGGGGCCTATCTTCAGGTAGCCCTCAGCCTCGCCGAGGCGGCGGCGGAGATCCTTCAGGTCGTCGGTGAAATCACGCATGATTCGGTCGGCCGGTGGCAGTCACTGGGTGGCGCCGTGGCACATCTTGAACTTCTTCCCGCTACCGCACGGGCAGGGGGCGTTGCGAGGTGTCTTGGCCCAGGCGTCCTTCACCACGGTGGTCTGCTTCTGCGGGGCAGGAGCCTTGGCCACTGCTGCGGCGACGGCCTCGGGCAGCTCGCCGGCGGCAGCCATCTGGCGGGCGGCGGCGGCGATGCCGTCGGTGAAGGCATTCTCGCTAGAGCTCTGCTGCAAGTTCTGCACGGTCTGCTGGGGGGCATCCTTGCGTACCACCTGCACGTGCATGACGTACTTCACGAAGTCCTGGGCGATGCCCTTCATCAGCGACCCGAACATCTCGAAGCCCTCACGCTGCCACTCCGTGAGCGGGTCCTTCTGGCCCATCGCCCTCAGGTTGATGCCCTCCTGGAGGTAGTCCATCTCCTCGAGGTGCTCGCGCCAACGCTGGTCGATGATGCGCAGCATCACCTGGCGCTCGACATCGCGCATGACCACGGGGGTGAGTTCGGCTTCACGCTTCTCGTAGTAGGCCTTGGCATCAACCATGACGAGGTCGAAGATGTCGTCGGCGTCGTCGAACTTGGCCAGCGCCGCCTCGCTGATCTCGTTCGGCCAGTAGGTCTTGAGCTCCTTGGCAAGACCGTCGAGATCCCATTCGTCGGGTGCTTCGCTGACACAGTGGGTATCGATGAGCGCGTCGATGGCGTCGGAGAGGTACTCGGTGGCGGCCGCCTTGAGATCTGCACCTTCGAGGATCTGGTCGCGGCGCGCATAGATGACCTTGCGCTGCTCGTTCATCACCTCGTCGTACTTGAGCACGTTCTTGCGAATCTCGGCGTTGCGCTGCTCGACCGTCGTCTGCGCCCTCTCGATGGCCTTGGACACCATCTTCGCCTCGATGGCTTCGTCGTCGGGCAGTGCACGGCTCATCACCCAGCTCAGCGCACCGGTGGCGAACAACCTCATCAGCTCATCGTCGAGGCTGAGGTAGAAGCGGCTCTCCCCCGGATCGCCCTGGCGACCCGAGCGGCCACGCAACTGATTGTCGATGCGTCGGCTCTCGTGGCGTTCGGTGCCGAGCACATAGAGACCGCCGAGGGCGCGTACCTTGTCGCCTTCCTCCTGGCACTTGGCCTTGACCTGGCGGAGCACTTCGTTGTACCGAGCGAACGCCTTGGCGCGCTCCTCGCGGAACTCCTCGGGCATCTGCTCGAGAGGCACGGGCAGGGCGAACTCGTCGACCATCACAGTCGGGTCGACACCTTCCTTGAGGGTCTCGTGGCGGGCCAGCCCCTCGGGGTTTCCGCCGAGCAGGATGTCTACGCCTCGACCGGCCATGTTGGTGGAGACCGTAACGGCATGGAGGCGACCGGCCTGGGCGACGATCTGAGCCTCACGTGTGTGCTGCTTGGCGTTGAGCACCTCGTGGTCGATGCCCTGCTTGGTGAGCTCCCGGGAGAGGTACTCGCTCTTTTCGACACTGATCGTGCCAACCAGTACAGGCTGACCCCTGAGGTTCTTCTCGGTGATGTCGTCGACGACCGCCCGAAACTTGGCTGCTTCACTCTTGTAGATCAGATCGGGCTGATCCACGCGGCCCACCGGACGGTTGGTGGGGACCGGTACGACCTGAAGCTCATAAGTGTTGGCCAATTCTGCGGCCTCGGTCTGGGCCGTGCCGGTCATGCCGGCGAGCTTGTCGTACATGCGGAAATAGTTCTGCAGGGTGATCGTGGCGAGGGTCTGGTTCTCTTCCTTGATCTTGACGCCCTCTTTGGCCTCGACGGCCTGATGGATGCCCTCGCTCCACCGGCGGCCCTCGAGCACACGACCCGTGAACTCGTCGACGATCTTCACCTCACCGTTGGAGATGATGTAGTCCTTGTCGCGCTTGTAGAGCTCCTTGGCCTTCAGCGCTACCTGCATCTGGTGCACCAGGTTCTGCTGCACCTCGTCGTAGAGGTTCTCGATACCCAAGGCCTGCTCGACCTTGTCGATGCCGGCCTCGAGAGGCACCACGACGCGCTTGTCTTCCTCGACCTCATAGTCCACATCGCGCTTCAGGGAACGAACGATGCTGGCGAAGCGGTAGTAGAGCTTGGCTGCGTCGGCCACGCGACCACTGATGATCAGGGGGGTGCGGGCCTCGTCGATGAGAATGCTGTCGACCTCGTCGATGATCGCGAAGTTGTGGCCGCGCTGGACCTTGTCGTCGATCCGGCCGGCCATGTTGTCGCGCAGATAGTCGAACCCGAACTCGTTGTTGGTGCCGTAAGTGATGTCGGCGGCGTAGTTGAGTCTCTTCTCGGCGGGGCGCTCCTTGAACCCGGGGATGATCAGCCCTACCTCGAGACCCATCCAGTTGTGGATCCGCCCCATCCACTCGGCGTGGAAGCGGGCAAGATAGTCGTTGACCGTCACCAGGTGTACGCCCTTGCCGCCGAGGCCGTTGAGGTAGGCGGGAAGGGTGCTGACGAGGGTCTTACCCTCGCCGGTTTTCATCTCCGCCACCCAGCCGAAGTGGAGGGCGGCCCCACCCATCAGCTGGACGTCGAAGTGACGCTGGCCGATAACCCTACTGGCGGCTTCGCGCATCACCGCGAAGGCCTCGATGAGAAGGTCGTCGAGGGTCTCACCACGGTCGATCCGGTTGCGGAACTCGGCCGTCTTGGCCCTCAGGGCGTCGTCGGAAAGCGCCTTGACAGCGGCTTCGTGGGCGTTGATGTCGGGGACGAGGCCTTCGAGGGCCTTGAGCTTCTTGCCTTCACCAGCGCGGAGGATGCGATCGAGGATGCCCATGCGGGTTCCGATCCTACCGGTGGGGCTGCACCGAGCCTTGCCATGCCCTACCCTCGCCATGCCCCGGCCCGCCCACCCCTTCCCAGCTCATTGGGCGCGGGATCCCGTCACAAGTGCGGGTTCTCGATCCCAAGGGCGCGAAAAGCCGTCATTTCGGAGTCCTCACAGTCAGCGCTGGCCTGGCCCAGCGGTTCTTCAGCTGGCCCGAGCGAGATTGGGCGCGCTGGCCTGACGTGCCGCCTTGGTGGACGGTGTGGCGGCGGCGGCGATACACCTCACATCGGCCACCCCTGCCCGGAGCAGGACCTGCCTGGCGGCGCGAAGGGTGGCACCCGTGGTGACCACGTCGTCGATCACCAATACCCTCAGCCCAGGCCGGGCGGCTCGGACACGAAAATCGGGTCCGTTGAGCCGCTCTGAGCGTGAACGACCCGTCTGGGGCGAGCCGTGAACTCGGTAGAGAAGCCGTCGGCAGGGAACCCCGAGCTCGCGAGCCACCGCCCGGGCCAGTAGCTCAGCCTGGTCGTAGCCACGTTGACGAGCCCTCGCCGGCGCTGTTGGCGCCCAGGTGACGAGGTCCACTGGATCCAGCCTCAGCCGTCGCACCATCAGCCTCGCCACCAGGCGCGCCACCCCACGGCGATTGCGGTACTTCAAGCCCAGCACCACCTGACGGGCAACCCCCTCGAAGGGGAGAGCAGCTACAACCTGTTGGCCGCCCGCCGGCGATGGTGCGCTGACGAGGGCGAACCGGCAGCGGTGACAGAGCAGAGCGCCGGGCTCGTTGCAGCCGGCGCAGGCGGTGGTGAAGATCATGGTGCAACTAGTAACAGGAGGGTCTCGCGGGGTTTCCGGTAGCTTCGCCCGGTGTTCTTGCCCCTGCCCAGCGACCGGTTGGCTCAACGGTTCGTCCGCTGCATCGCCGGTCTCGGCCTGTTCGGCCTGGGCATCTGCATGTTCCTCGCTTCCGACCTGGGTGTCGCCCCGTGGGATGTGCTCCATCTCGGCATCGAGAACAAGACGGGCATCCCGGTTGGCATCGTCATCGAGATAACGGGCGTACTCATCCTCTTGATGTGGATCCCCCTGCGCCAACGTATGGGGTGGGGTACGGCTCTCAACGCGATAGAGATCGGCCTGGTGGTACTCCTCGTCGCCGACCACCTCCCCCGCACCGACCTGCTTCTCCTGCGCTTTTCGTACCTGGCTGTCGGTCTCGTCAGCATCGGTATCGGTTCGGGCTTCTACATCGGCTCCGGTCTCGGCTCGGGTCCGCGAGATGGCCTGATGCTCGGCCTGGCCGAGCGCGGTTTCAGTGTCAGCCGGGCACGCACCGCCCTCGAACTCGCAGTGCTGGCCACTGGCATCGCCCTCGGCGGTTCGGTGGGAGTGGGCACCGCTGTGTTCACCCTCGGCATCGGCCCGGTAGTGCAGTACTTCCTACCCCGGCTGAGGCTCCGCGGCGACGTCACCGTCCTTGCCACTGCCCACTGACAGATATCCGGGGCTGATCCGTCTCGGCCGCCGAAAAATTACAGCCCCAGATCGCATTCTGGGACGATCGGGCCCCAGAACCAGCTGCTAGTAGCGGTAGTGCTCGGGTTTGAAGGGGCCGGCGGGGTCGACGCCGAGGTATTCGGCCTGCTCGTCGGTGAGCTTGGTGAGCTTCACACCCAAGGCCTCGAGGTGGAGTGCCGCCACCTTCTCGTCGAGCTTCTTGGGCAGCACGTAGACGCCCAGCGGATACTGGGCAGTGTTGGCGAACAGCTCCATCTGGGCGATGACCTGGTTGCTGAACGAACAGCTTATCACGAAGCTGGGATGGCCGGTGGCGCAGCCGAGGTTCACCAAGCGACCCTCGGCCAGAACGATGACAGCGTGCCCGTCGGCGAAGGTCCACAGGTCGGTACCCGGCTTGAGCTGATCGCGGGTGGCGCCGCTGCGGGCAAGGCCGGCCATGTCGATCTCACTGTCGAAGTGGCCGATGTTGCACACGATGGCGTTGTGCTTCATCGCGGCCATGTGCTCGGCCGTGATGATGTGGTCGTTGCCGGTAGCCGAGACGAAGATGTCGGCGCTGTCGACGACGTCTTCCAGCACCGTCACCTGATAGCCCTCCATCGCCGCCTGCAGGGCGTTGATCGGATCGATCTCGGTGATGACAACCCTCGAACCCTGGCCCCTAAGCGCCTGGGCGCAGCCCTTGCCCACGTCTCCGTAACCACAAACCACGGCCACCTTGCCGGCGAGCATCACATCGGTTGCCCGACAGATCGCGTCGACGAGCGAGTGACGGCAGCCGTAGAGGTTGTCGAACTTGCTCTTGGTGACCGAGTCGTTGACATTGATCGCCGGAAACAACAGCTCACCGCGCTCGTGCATCTTGTAGAGCCGCATCACACCCGTTGTGGTCTCCTCGGTGACCCCTCTGATGCCGGCCGCAAGGCGGGTCCACTTGGTGGGATCGGTCCTGAGGCTGCGCTGGAGAAGGCCGAGCACGATGGCGAACTCGGCGTTCGAGGCGGTGGTGGGGTCGGGCACCTCGCCGCTCCTTTCGAATTCGACACCCTTGTGGACGAGAAGGGTGGCGTCGCCGCCGTCGTCGAGGATCATGTTCGGGCCGTCACCGCCGCCGGGGCCGCTGTCGGGCCACGTCATCATCTGGTCCGTGCACCACCAGTACTCCTCCAGCGTCTCACCCTTCCACGCGAACACGGGCACCCCCTTGGGGTTCTCGGGCGTGCCCTCAGGGCCGACGACGACGGCAGCCGCGGCATGGTCCTGGGTGGAGAAGATGTTGCAGCTCGCCCAGCGCACCTCGGCACCGAGTTCCACCAGAGTCTCGATGAGCACGGCGGTCTGGATGGTCATGTGCAGGCTGCCCGAGATGCGGGCACCCTTCAACGGCTTGAGCGGGCCGTACTCCTTGCGCAGAGCGCGCAGGCCCGGCATCTCGTGCTCGGCGAGATGGATCTCCTTGCGCCCAAAGGGGGCGAGGGAGAGATCTGCTACGCGGTAATCACGACGCGCGGCGAACGACATGGCGGTTCCTCCAACGGAATGGCAACGGGATGACTGGACGATGGCAATCAGGACTGGAACCGGGCCGGTGCCAGCTGGCAGCCCTCTGATCAGCCCGAGCGACTTCAGCCTAGGGCGTCAGTCGGCCAGCACCACGGCGCTGACGTCGAGCAGGTAGTGCGCATACCCCGCGGCATTGAACACGCGCACTCTGTACTGGCCGTCACTGCTGTACTTCGCCACGACCATGTTGGGCACCGGGACGGATTCGTAGCTGTTCAGGTTGGACACCACAGGCAGTTTGGCCACGTCGCTCGGGTACACGGTGAGATAGCTCTGCACACCCACCGTCGGGTACTGGCGGCTGAGCGAGGCATTGGTGAGGTTGCCGAGCAGGGCCGCCTGATTGCCCACCGCAGTACCGCCGATGTTTACGCTCGACGCGAAGGCCGCAAAGCTCCAGTCCTCGCCCTGCCCCGGCCCGAGGGGCACGTTTCCGAAGGCAGCTTCGCGGGTGTCGAAAGCACGGAACGGCGCCCCCAGCGGAATCACTCGGCCGGCCCGGGTGGACTCGGCGGCACCCGTCTGCAAGTAGCCCATGACGTCGACGATGAGATTGGTGCTGCCGAACTTGTTGTAGAGGTGGATGGCGCCGTCGGCGCCGACCGGCACCATCACCAAGCCGGCCTGCACCCGCCCGGCAGCAACGTTGAGGTTGGATGTGGTGGGTGGTCCCACCGGCTCCGTGGGAAGCACTGAGACCCAGGTGCCAGCGGTGGGCGACACCGCGGTGAGGTTCACCAGAGCTCCAACCACGGACGAATCGGGAGGCACGATGGTGCCACCGCCGAGAACGGAGGCCCCGCGGAAGGGAACCCGCAACCGTCCGTCAGGCCCGAGAGGGGCGGCCCCGATGCGGGTGTCGACGATGCGGCCAGGGCTGACCACCACGAGGCGAGCGCCTCTTTCGTCTGAGGTGTTGTCGGGTGTACCAGCGTTGTACGCACTGGTGGAGAACCAGCCGGACACGTCGACGATCACTTCGGCCGTACCGGCGGCTGCACCCCAGATCTCGATCGTCAGCTTGCCTCCATTGCCCGCGGCGACTATCGCCATGTTGGGCACCGTTTGCCCGGCCGCGAAGTTGAGCACCGACGAGAAGCTGGGCGAACCCGTGGGGTAGACAGCCAACCAGCCCGCCTTTGAGGGGGCATCGATGGTGATGTTTATGGTGACGGCGAGGACGTCGGCGGTTGCGACCGGCACACCGCCGAGCCCAAGGAGTTGGATGTCGAACGTCGGCCGGCTGGGGCCCATCGACTTGGAACCGGGGACCCCGGCGTTGATGCCTGGCGGCCGGGAGTCGTAGATCCGCGCGGGGGTGAGAGGATGGTACTCACCTCCGGCGCACAGGGAACAGGCAGCGGCGACGCTTGGGGCTGGTGAGACGGGCACAACGACCATGACAACAACCAGCACTACAGCTGAGAGAATCCGCCTCACGGTTGCCGAGTCCTTCATTGCCATACCGTTTCTCTCGATCAGGTTCTGGTCGCGCCCCGAGAAAAGCTACCAGCAGACGTCGCGACGTGGGGATCAGGCACCGCAACTGGGCTTGAGTTCGCCGGCTGTGATCATCGCGTCGAGGGCTTCGGCCTCGACGTCTGGTACAGAGATCGCCTCGTCGGGCAGCATCACGGCGATGCCTTCGCGCACGAGGTAGCGACGCCTCAGGCGGGGATTGTAGAGGCCGACCTCATCGCTCACGTAGTAGAGGGGGCCCTTGTCGACCGGGCAGGCAAGTACGGCAAGAAGTCGGGAATCGAGTGCCATGGCATCTCCTAAAGGGTCGGGATCAGGCTAGAGGCTGGTGATCAGGGCGAGAAGCTCGGCAACCCTCTGATCGCAGTCATCGCGAGTGGGAGCCTCGAGGTTCAGCCTCAAGAGAGGCTCCGTGTTCGAGGGCCGCAGGTTGAACCACCACGTTCCACAGTCCACGGTGAGCCCGTCGAGGCGGTCCTGCTGGAACCCGGTGAACTCGGCTGCCCTTGTCGATGACCACCTGGGTGTCGGCGACGTGGGTGTTGATCTCGCCGCTCGACGAGTAGCGCTCGAACGGCTTACGCACCACCGAAAGGTCGGTGTGAGCCCGGCTGACCTCGTTGAGCACCAGCAAGCCGGCTATGAGCCCGCTGTCCGCACGGAAGTTGTCGAGGAAGTAGTAGTGGGCCGAGTGCTCCCCGCCGAAAACTGCTCCGGTCTCGAGCATGCGCTGCTTGATGAAGCTGTGGCCGACCTTGGTGCGCACCGGCACACCTCCGTGCTCGCGAACCACTTCGGGCACCGAGCGCGAACAGATCAGGTTGTGCAAGATGGTGGCACCAGGGTTGGTGCGCAGCACCCCCGCGGCAAGAAGGGCGGTGGTGGTGGAGCCGCTCAGGCCGCGACCGGTCTCGTCGACGACAAAAACCCTGTCGGCATCACCATCGAAGGCGAAGCCGACGTCGAACCCGCCGGCAATCACGCGGGCCTGGAGGTCGCGCTGATTGGCCGGCTGCAAGGGGTCGGCGGGATGGTTGGGGAAGGTGCCGTCGAGCTCCCCGTACATCACCTCGAGGGTCACCTGTGGCAGGCGTTCGAACACGGCCGGTACCACCAGCCCACCCATGCCGTTGGCCGTGTCGGCGACAACCCTGAGGGGCTTGATCGCGGCCCGGTCGACGAACGACACGACATGGTCGGCGAAGGCGGAGAGCAGGTTGCGACTGGTCAGTGAGCCGGCAGAGAGGGCGGGGGTAGGGCCTCGCCCGGCGAGCACCTCGGCGGCCTGCGCCTTCACCTCGTCGAGACCGGTGTCCTGCCCAACCGGACGTGCACCACTGAGGCAGAACTTCACCCCGTTGTACTGGGCAGGGTTGTGAGAAGCGGTGAACATTGCTCCCGGCGCGTCGAGGGTGCCGGCGGCGTAGTAGACGAGATCGGTGCTGGCGAGACCGAGATCGACGACGTCGACACCCTGCTCGAGCACACCTCGGGCGAACGCATCGACCAGTTCGGGGCCGGAGGGGCGCATGTCGCGGGCGACCAGCACCCGGTCGACACCGCAGAATCGGGCGAACCCGACCCCGAGCGCGTAGGCGACGTCGGCGTTGATCTGGTCGGGGACGGTGCCACGTACATCGTACGCTTTGACGATCTCGTCGAGCACCCGGGGGTCGGTGGAGGACATGCGGCCTTACACGCTACCGGGCGGGTCGGCGCCGACGTCGGCGAACTCGTCGTCGACCAGATCGTCGGGGTCGAAAGCGCCATCGGCAGTGACATCTTCGGGCTCGTCCACGCCGTCATCTTCCGGCTCGCTGCCCTCTGGGCCCACGCCATCCGGCAGGGTGATGAATGGGTGCGCAGAACGGTGGCGCACATCACCTCTCACCCGCCAGAAGATCATCAGGGCGATACCCAAGAAGGTGAGCAGGTAGGCGATCCGATCAAGCGCCTGGGGTTCGTAATGAAGGCGCACATGGGTGGAGGTGGGCACCACCACCATCGAGTTCGGTGCGATTCGGTACGGACCGTCTGCACCGTCGACTTCCCAGTTCGGGAAGTAGCTCACCTTCACCAACACCGGCACACCGACCT
>Ga0073899_10001533_pt1 | contig 21171 bp, 17 predicted proteins | sample KloWWTmetaKNB5Ph_FD_88975 | JGI IMG/M metagenome (GOLD analysis project Ga0073899, IMG submission 88975) | Active sludge microbial communities from Klosterneuburg, Austria, studying microevolution and ecology of nitrifiers - Klosterneuburg... | ecosystem: Engineered > WWTP > Aerobic digester >... | reverse complement strand
GTCAGTCGTTACTGGGACAACGGCGCGGTGGCCGATGCCGGCGCAGTGACCTGGTGCAGCGCCAGCACCGGCTGCGCGGGGATGGTGTCGTCCGCCAACTCGCTGATCGGCAGTTCGGTGGGCGATCAGGTCGGTTCCGTGCTGAGCTTGCGCAACGGCCACTACCTGGTACTGAGCAGCTTCTGGAAAAACGGCGCCAACCACGCCGGCGCCGTAACCTGGTGCAACGGCACCGGCGGCTGCAGCGGGCCGGTCAGCCCCGCCAACTCGCTGATCGGCGGCGCGGCGGATTACGTCGGCAGCGGCGGCTTGGCGCTCGCCAACGGTCACGCGGTCGTCGTCAGCAGCAGCTTCGACAACGGTGCTGCGAGCAACGCCGGCGCGGTGACCTGGATCAACGGCAACTCGGGCCTGGTCGGAACCGTATCGGCCGCGAACTCGATCGTCGGCAGCAGCACCGGCGACCAGATCGGCAACGGCGGGCTGGTCGCGTTGAGCAACGGCCACTACGTGATCGTCAGCCACTGGTTCGACAACGGCGCGGCCGCGGACGCCGGCGCCGTCACCTGGGCCAACGGCTCCGCGGCAACGGCCGGAACGGTGAACGCGTCGAACTCGATCCTCGGCACCAGCGCCGGCGACGCCATCGGCTCGAGCCGCGTGCTGGCGCTCGCCAACGGCCACTACGTGATCAACAGCGGGCGCGTCGACATCAACGGCGTCGGCGACGCCGGTGCCTCGACCTGGGTCAACGGCAGCGGACCCACGACCGGCACCGTGAGCGCGGCCAACTCGCTGTATGGCACCACGACCATGGACCGCGTCGCGGAAGACGGCGCCGTGCTGCTCGCCAACGGCCACTACGTCGTGCGCAGCCAGCAGTGGGACAACGGCGCGGTGGTCAACGCCGGAGCGGTGACGTTCGGCAACGGCGGCAGCGGCATCACCGGTCCGGTCAGCAGCGCGAACTCGCTGGTCGGATCAAGCGCCAACGACAACGTCGGTTACCCCTACCCGCTGGCCAACGGCCATTACGTCGTCTTCAGCCAGTTCTGGGACAACGGTGCCGCCGTGGATGCCGGGGCCAACGCCTGGTGCAACGGCAACACCGGCTGCAGCGGGCCGATCTCGGTGGCGAACGCGCTGGTCGGCACGGCCGGCAGCCCCGTCAGCGGCATCACACCGCTGAGTGATGGCAACTACGTGGTCCGAAGCCCGGACTGGGACAACGGCGCCCTGCTCAACGTCGGCGCCGCCACCTGGGCGTCGGGCAGCACCGGGCTGAGCGGCACGGTCAGCGTCGCGAACTCGCTGGTCGGCCTGGCCGCCGGCGACCGCACCGGACGCTACGTCTACGCGCTGACCCAGGGCGCGTATCTGGTCGGTAGTCCGTTTTGGGACAACGGCGCGCTGCTGGATGTCGGCGCCGTCACCTGGTGCGGCGCCGGCGGAAAGATCGGCTCGGTGTCGATGGTCAACTCGCTGGTCGGCGTGCTGGCCGACGACCAGTTCGGTGTCAGCGCGCTCGATCCCTTGCCCGACGGTCGCGCGGTGATCCAGAGCGAATATTTCGACCAACCGCCGGCAACCGACAGCGGTGCCACCACCCTGCTCCCCCTCGGCGGCATGACCGGTATCGTGCCCGCCAGCCACTCGGTCCTCGGCACCGTGACCGACGAAGGCTCCGCGCTTTACTACGGCTACGACCAGAGCCGAGGCCAACTGGCGGTCGGCCACGGACCCGCGAATCGCGTCACCCTGCTGTCGCTGACGCCCGACGAACGCAAGATCTTCCGCGACAGCTTCGAGTAGGTGCGCAGCACCGGCTCACGCTTCCGGCCATGTGCTCGCGTCAATGGTTTCGCGATAGGCATGGAAGCTGGCGTAGGCCAGCCACGGCATCACCAGGCCGAGGCCGAGCAGTGCGGTGGCGAAGCCGATCGCGGTGAGCGCGCAGATCAGCAGTGCCCACTGCAGCAGCACCCATTTGTTGCGCAGCACCGCATGCACGCTCGACACGCAGGCGGTGACCATGTCGACGCGGCGGTCGGCGATCATCGGCAGCGAAAACGCGCTGGCGGCGAAGGTCAGTGCCGCGAACAGCGAGCCGATCGTCGAGCCGACCAGCAGGAACTCGACCAGCGCGCGGGTGTCGCCCGGGCGCACCTCGATGAACGCGGTCACCAGCATCCCGGCGCGCGCCCAGACCAGGATGATCACGAGCTGGATCAGCGCGAAGATGCCGGCATGGCCAAGCACGCGCCGCGCCATCGCGGACGATTCGGCCAGCCGTGGCTCGCGCCCAGCGAGACGAGCCCGGCTGACCGCGTACAGCCCCACACCCACCAAAGGCGCGACATAGACGAACCCGGACAACAGCATCGTCAGCAGCGCGAAGCCGCCGAGCGACCAGGCCAGCATGGACACCAGCGCGCTGACCAATACGATCGCCAGCCCGAAGCCAGCACTGAGCACCGGCGTTGCACACAGATCGTGCCAGCCAAGCGCCAGCCAGCGCCAGGGCGCGCGCGCATCGAGCGCGCGACACGGCGTCACGAACGGCCGCGCTGCCTCGCTGTCGCCGCTGCCCGCTGGTTGCTGCATCGCCTCCACCCGCCGTCTCCCACCACCAGCCGCGAAGCTAGTCGCCGCGATGTCTTCGGCGCGCGAACGTCGGACCCGCACCCGCACCCACCCTTGACGTTGGGCACCACCGGGAACAGCATCGCGCGGCCAGCACGCGAACCGATCCGCGTGCGTCGTCGCCCCACCCCATCGATTGCCGGAGATGTTCATGAAGCGCTCGCCCGTTTTCGCATTGATTCCGCTCGCGCTCGCGTTCTCGCTGTCGGTCGTGGCTGGCGAGGAGGCACCGAAGATGTCGCCCGAGGAGCAGGCGATGATGGAGGCCTTCGTCAAGGCCGGCACGCCGGGCGCACAGCACGCGCGCATGGCCAAAGCCGCCGGCAGCTACATGATCACGGTGAAGAGCTGGCAGCAGCCCGGCGCCGAGCCGACGGTGGACCAGGGCACGGTCACGCGCCGGGTGATTCTCGACGGTCGGGTGATGGTCGAGGAGATGTCCTCATCGATGGGCGGCCAGCCATTCAGCGGCTTCGGCCTCAGCGGCTTCAACAACGTCACCGGCAAGCACTGGTCGACCTGGAACGACAGCATTTCCACGGGCCTGATGGTGGCCGAGGGCGATTGCGATGACGCCGGCGCCTGTCGCTTCATCGGGAGCTGGGATGACCCGATCAGCAAGGCCAAGGTCAACGCGCGCATGACCTCGAACTGGAGCGACGCCGACACCGAGACTTTCGCCATGTTCGCCCCCGGCCCCGACGGCAAGGAGTTCCAGATGATGGAGATCAGCTACCGTCGGCAGAAGCCATGAGTCTGGCGAAAGCGATTCCGTAGAGGCCGCTTCTCGCAAGTGTGGGCCGCTGCAGCTTCCGGCGCACGCGGCTCGGCTACTCTGGCGGCACCGGTTGGATGGAGAGGCATCATGCGCGTGGCGATGCGATGTGGCTGGCGATGGCTGATGCTGCCCGGCTTGGCGCTGCTGGGTAACGCGGCAGCGACCGACTTCGTCGTCAACAATGGCGGCGATGTTCCGTTCGGGTTCAACTGCGCGAGTGGGCAGCCGTGCACCTTGCGCGAAGCGGTGCAGCAGGCCGCGAGTGGCAGTGGGCACCGCGTGCTGGTCGCGGTCGCGCAATGCAATCTCGACAGCATGCTGATCATCGACAACGCCCAGTTCGCCATCATCGGTGCGCTCGCGGCGCCATCGCGGCTGCGCCTGAATGTCGCGACCACGCGCGTGCTGACGGTGCGCAACGCCGATCTGACACTGCGCAAGCTCGACCTGCTGGGCGGCACGATCAACGGTCAGGGCGGCGTGATCGCGGCATTCCCGTTGCTGCCCACACCGCCCACGTCGCTGCGCATCCACGACTCGATCGTCAGCGGCGGCACCGCCGCCAGCGGCGGCCAGGGCGGCGGCATCTACGCGCGCGACACCGCGCTGCTGCTCGATCAGGTGGAACTGAGCTACAACGTCGCCGGTGGCGAGGGCGGTGGCCTGTTCATCGATGGCGGCACGCTGGAGGTGCGACATGCGCGCATCGAACGCAACGAGTCGGGCGTCCGCGGCGGCGGCATCTACACGGCCAACACGCCGACGACGATCACGAACTCGCTGATCGCCGAGAACACCGCGGCGCAAGACGGCGGTGGCGCGGTGATCTCGGTAAACCAGATGACATTGGCCAACAGCACCTTCTGGGGCAACGTCGCGACCACTGCCGGAAGCGGCTTGTCGGTGCGCGGTTCCGGCACCAGCGGCAGCATCAACAACGTGACGTTTCGGCATATCGCCAACCCGAGCAGCAGCGAGCTGGCCTTCCTCGGTACGCCGCTGGTGACGCTTGGCAACAGCATCGTCGCCGGCACCTGCTCGGGTGCTGCAATCACGGCCAGCGGCAATCTGGAAAGTCCCGGCAACACCTGCGCGTTTCCAGCCGGCAATCTGATCAACATCAGCGATCTGGCGCTCGCGCTTGGCCCCCTCGCAAACAATGGCGGCGCCACCAAGACGCTGTTGCCACAGCCCGGCAGCGCCGCGATCAACAGCGCCGGCAGCGGCTGCGAGGCGGAGGACCAGCGCGACTACCTGCGCAACGCCGGACCCTGCGACATCGGTGCGGTCGAAGTCGGCGGCGCCCTGCCCACTGCGATCTTCGCCGACGGATTCGAGTGATCGCGCCGGCTCGCAGCCCGGAGCAGTTCACATTTGTTCTACAAGTCCCGGACTACAAGGAGCGGCTGCCCTGCGCAGCCCATGCCTGACTCCGGAGACTCCCATGCACCGTCGTGACTACGACCTCGCATCCCCCCGCGCGCGCGCCGCACTGCGTTTTCCGATCGGTCTGGCGCTGGCGCTGACGGCATTCGCCAGCCAGGCAGGCGACCTCTGCTCGGCCGGCGATGGACCGACTTTCGCGGTCAGCAACAGCGGCTTCTCCGATTACCAGATCAATGGCGTCGGCGATCCCACGCTCACCGTGGTACGCGGCTGCAGCTACACCTTCAACGTCAACGCCTCCGGCCATCCCTTTCTGCTCAAGACCGTGCAGGGCAGCGGCACCGGCAATCAGGTCAGCGATGGCGTGGTCGGCAACGGCGCCCAGGTCGGCAGCATCACCTGGACCGTCGCCGCGTCCGCGCCATCGACGCTGTTCTACAACTGCCAGTTCCACTCGGCGATGACCGGCACCATCAACGTCATCGACTCGCCGCTGCTGTTCGCGGACGGCTTCGAGGACTGAAGCAGGCGCTACCGCCAGTTCGCGTGCGTGCGCCAGAACGCCACGCTGCGCGCATAGGCTTCGCGGTCAATGGCCACGCCGGAGCCACCTTCTTCGACCCCGAGCGCATTGCGCAGCATGGTGATCGGCGCCATCGGGGTCTCCTCGGGTTCGGCGGTGTACATGCAACCGACCACGCCCCAGTCGGCATCGATCGGCGTGCCCTCCTTCGCCATCTGCTCGCGGCTGTAGAGGATCACCACCAGATAGTCCGCAACCGGCGCCCGACGCCCTCGAACCAGCGCACCAGCACCGGCAGCTCGGTACTGTTGCGCGCTTCGTAGTCGGAGCGCAGCAGGTGCCGGTTCGCGTCGGTGATCGGCACCGTCAGGCAGCGCGTCGAGGTCCAGTTGCGATGCACGTGCAACTTGCAGAACGGCGCGTAGCCAGCGAGCACCTGCAGCGGCGCGTGCTCGTTGAGGTAGCGCTCGAACTGTTCGGCGCTGATGTCCTGGAGGGTGTTGCGTCGCGGCTCGCGCGGGAACAGCCGCGGCCGCGCGAACTCGGTCAGCACGATCGCCATGGAAGCATGATCCCCGGCTTCAATGCGCCGCGCCCAGCACGAAGTCGAGCGCCGCGCACACCGCCGCCACCTGCGCGGCGATGCACTGTTCGGGCGTGGCACGCGCGCTGTCCGGATAGACCTCGGTGGTGGTGGTGTAGCGCGCATCGGTCATGCCGGCGCACAGCCCGAGCGACTTGAACGGATAGGCAATGACGCCCTCCGCCAGTACCTTCGCGCCGATGATCTCGCCCTCGGCATCCGCGGGCGCGATGTGGGTCACTTTCGCCACCGCCTCGATGATCGCGCGCTGGAACGCGGGCTGTGTGTTGGCGGCGTCGTCGACCAGATAGAAGCCATCGGGAATGGTGCCGGGATCGAACGCGCTGCCGTCGCGCGCGGCCAGCGCCGGGCGGAACTCGCTCTCGTCGCTGTCGGTGGTCTCGTGCAGATCGACGTGCACCACGATCCGCTCGCGCCACGGCGCAATGAAGCGCATCAGCGCCGCCGCCTCCTGGCACAGGCCGCCATCGCGGAACGAGCGGTTCGGATCGACGGCATCGGCATTCCAGCGATGGATGCGCTCGTACGCCCAGGGGCTTATGCACGGTGCGACCAGCAGGTTGCAGCGCCCGGCATAGCGCTCGGCGTGATCTTCGACGAAGCGCAGCGCGCCCTGCACGCCGCTGGTCTCGTAGCCATGCACGCCGCCGGTGACCAGCGCAAACGGCCGCGCCTCATCCCAACCTCGACTGCGGATCGCCAACAACGGAAACCGCTCGCCGCCGTACGCGACTTCCCCGTACTGCTCCACCTCGAACCGCCCCCGCAAAGCATCGATCTTCGCCAACACCTCCGCTGCAAAACTCCGCAACCGCCGCTGCCCCGCCAACCACGCCGCGCGCTCCGCCGCGCCCCAGGGTGTGCCGGGAGTACCGATGGGGTAGGCAACAGGTGTCGACATGGCGGGCTCGCTCGAATCAGGAAGGACAGCCCCGAACTCTATCGCCTGTCCCCCGCTCCGCGCACCGACCGTCCGGATGATCTGCGCCCACCCGTCATCGGCCTTGCTTGAGCGTCGAAGGCGCGGCCGAGGTGAGTCCACGGCATCGCCCCGGGGCGGGCTGGCTCCGGCCGCTCAATCAGAAATTAAATTGCATTTAAGGCCAGGAATCATGCTTTAATTTGGCATGGCCAAGCGCACCCCACCCACCCATCCGCGCGTGCAGCGCCAGATCGAGGCGCTCGGGCAACGCCTGCGCGCGGCACGGCTGCGCCGCTCGATGACCCAGGAAGTGATGGCGGAGCGCGTAGGGGTCAGCGTCCCGACCATCGCCAAGCTGGAGAGCGGCGAGCCGTCGACCAGCCTGGCGACGATGCTGCGCGTGTTGACCGCACTCGGCCTCGCCGACGACATCGACCTGATCGCCACCCAGGACCGTCTCGGCCGCGAGTTGCAGGACAGCGCACTCCGGCGCGGCAACGCTCGGTTGCGGAAGCCCACACCGTGAATCGGCTGCACGTATGGATCGACGACGCGTCGCTTGGCGGCTCGGCGCGCGTCGGCCAGCTGTCGAAAACGACCAGTCGCAGCGGAGACACCATCAGCTTCGAGTACGACCGCGACTGGCTGGCCGGTGCCGTGCCGGTGGCGGCCTTCCCTTTGGATCACGAACTTCACTTCGGCGCTGGCGCGCAATACGCACGAATGGGCGCGAACACGCTGTCGGGCGCCTTTCAGGACTGCTCCCCCGATCGATGGGGCAAGCGCCTGATGGACCGTCGCGAAGCGATCGAGGCACGCGAAGCCGGGCGCAAGGTGCGCAACCTGCGCGCCTGGGATTATCTGGTCGGCGTCCACGACGAATCCCGCATGGGCGCGTTGCGTCTCTTGAATCCGGAGTCCAACCGCTACGTGGATGATCGGGCTCTGAGCGCACCACCAATCACCCGACTGCGCCAGCTCGAGACCATCGCCGCGCACGTGGAGCGCGCGGACAGCGATCTGTCCGACGAGATGGTGCGCTGGATCAAGCAGATCGTCGCGCCCGGCGCCTCTCTCGGCGGCGCCCGACCGAAAGCCAGTTTCCGTGATCCCGCCGGGCAGCTGTGGCTCGCCAAGTTTCCGTCCGTGGATGACCACATCGACGTGGGGCTGTGGGAGTTCCTGGCCTACCAGCTGTCGCTCGATGCCGGCATCGAGATGCCAGCGGCACGGCTGCTGAAGTTCTCCGCGCGCGGCCACACCTACGCGGTGCAGCGCTTCGATCGTACGCCGACGTCGCGTCGCGCCTTCGCCTCGGCGATGACCCAGCTCGATGTCCAGGAGAGCGAGGGCAGCAGCTACCTGGACATCGTGCAGGTCATCGAGAGCATCGGCGCCTCGACGCAGATTGCGCGCGACCTGGAGCAGCTGTTCCGGCGCGTCCTCTTCAACATCCTGATCGGCAATCGCGACGACCACCTGCGCAATCACGGCTTCCTGCGCGCGGGCGATGGCTGGCGACTGTCGCCTGCATTCGACGTCAACCCGAACCCCGACAAGGATCATCACGTGCTCGCGATCGACGACCGCGACGCCACGCCCGATTCAAGCCTGCTGCTCGCCACTGCCGCCTACTACCGCATCCCCGGGAAGGCGCTGACCACCGTGGTCGAACAGGTGCGCAACGCGGTGCGCTCCTGGGAACAGCGCGCGCGCGCACTGGGCGCGCCGCCGAGCGAGATTGCGCTGATGCACGCGGTCATCGACCCGGATCGGTGAGCGCACACCCTGTCCGTTCACCGGTTGCTGCGCCACGGACGCGCCGTTCGTTCGGATTTCCTTGCACCATGATCGAACCGCTGACTGCCACAGTGACCTGCGGGCAGCGGGGGCCCGGAGGCTCAGAACTCGAAGCCGTCGAGCAGCAGGCGATCGGCGATGGCGTCGACGCTGAAGGCCTGGTTGACGCGGGTGACATTGCCCTGCACATCGCGGATCTCGACGTGCAGGTGGCGGTCGCTGGCGGTGCTGATCGGCGTCGACAACGCGATGACGTAGCGGCCATCGCCGAGCGCACTCGCGAGGTCCGCGAGTTCGCTGCCGGCGGCGCGGCCGTTCACGGCGAAATCGGCCTGCACCGACAGCGTGCCGAGGGCGAGCCCGGAATGATTGTCGGCGGCGGCGAAGCGCAGCGCCTCGATGGCCGTTGCGTTGAGCCCGGGTCGCGGCGAACTCACCGTCAGCGTCGGTTTCAGGTCATCGAGCAGGAAGCCATAGGCGGGATTGCCGGTGTCGATCGCGGCACCGAGATCGATCCAGCGCACGAACATCAGTTTCTCTTCTTCCGTCAGCGGCTGCATCGGCGGCGGTGGCATCACGCTGCCGCTGAAATCCAGATCGGCCTCGTTGGCATCCGCGCCCGCAGGCAGGGTGGCAGCATCGCCGGGCACCGACTCGGTCGGATGATCGCTGTTGAGCCAGCCATCGAGGCGCTGCCCGAACAGTTTCCAGATCAGCAGGCTGCGGCGGCTCTGGAAGCTGCGGATGTAGCGGCTGGCATTGGTCTGACGCCAGCGGCCATTCGCGATCACCGGCGGATGCCCGAACTCGGCATTCTCGTCGGCTGCCAGACGGCGATAGTCACCAGGCAGGCCATTGACGACCGTGGTATCGGCCAGATTCAAATTGCCCGGCGGATTCGTGCCCTGGTGGCAGCCGACACAACGCGCCTGCAGGATCGGCCGGATGTCACGCAGGAACTCGACGCTCACGGCACCGCTGTTCTCCACGCGCAGGCCGGGATCGCCACCGGGCGCGCCGCGCGTCAGCAGCGGGGTCTGACGGCTCAGGTCGAACAAGGCGTAGTCCGGCAGACTCGCCGCGGTGGTGTCGAACGCGAGCGGCTGCTGGCTGTGCGCGTGGCAACCACCGCAGTCGGCGCGCAACTCGCCCGGTCGCACCTGGTGCCAGGTCTGGGCCATGTTCAGCAGCATGCCGTTGCGGTCCAGCGTCTGGAACGTGAACGGTGTATCGGCCGCGAGCTTGGCGAGAAAACTGGTGTCCGGGTTGCCTTCGGGATCGAGCACCGGCTGGCCCTGGCCATTGAACTTGCGCAGCGGAATCTCGCCGAGGATGCGCAGGCGCTCTTCGGCATGGCTGGTGAACTGACGGCCGATGTTCGGCCCGTAGCTGCGATGACTGTGCGGCTCCATGCCGACCACGCGCACTGCCCAGATGTCGCTGTTGTTGTACTTGCCGGCATCGGCGCCCTGGCTGCCCCAGTTGCCGGACTGGCCGTTCTCGCCGGTATTGAAGGCATCCAGGCCATCGAAGGTGTTCGACCACGACAACACGAGGCCGGGAAAACTCTCGCGCTTGTAGAAGCTCGACGTACCCACGAGGCCATGCGCCGTGCCCGCCGGCAGCGCGGCGTGCACGCTGCCGTCGTTCGGTAGCCACGGCAGCGTCGCCGGCTCGGCCACGCCATGCACCGCTTGATACGGCACCACCGCGCGCGGCCAGGCTTCGTTGTAGGCCGGACTGTTCTTGATCAACACCAGATCGGCGGGGCTGTTGAGGACGTTGCCGCCGGGCGCGAGATAGAGGCCGGCGTCGTAATACGGCAGCGGCGTCGGCCGATTCAGATCATTCGCGGGACCGGGCGTCCACACCACCAGCAGATCGTTGTTCGGCGCCGCCGAGGGATGCGTGAACTTGCCGACACGGGTGACGCCATCGGCTCCGATCGGTGCGGCCTCGTCCTGCGCGGTGGTGAACGGCGTGATCGAGTACAGCCCGCGCGGCGTGAATCCCATGCGGAAGTCGTAGCGGTAACCGGCGCCAACGGTTTGCGCGATCGCCGGATTGTCCGCCGGAAATGCGCTATGGAACCCGGGCATGCCCGGCGGCGGGTTCAACGGCATCCGGTACAACGCGCCGAAGCCGTTGGCATTCAAGTTGTAGTAGTCGAGGATGACCAGATCGGAATTGCCGAGCTGGGTCATGAAGTGGAAGGCACGATCATTGTTGAACGCGCTCGCGATCGGCCCCCAATTGCGGCCGTCCGGCCAGATCGACCAGATGCCCCACAGGCGGCGGTCGCGCAGACCCTGGCTCTCATGCGTGCTGAACATGATCCGGCCATCGCGCAGGATGGTTGGATGCAGGGCACTGGAAATGTTCATCGGCGCGATCGGGGTGACGTTCTGGCCGTCCTCGTCCATCACGTACAACTGCAGGGTCGGATTGGTATAGGCCTTCGGCGGCTCGAAGCCATTGCGATTGCTGGTGAATGCGATCTTGCCGCCCGGCAGCGGGCAGGGGCCAAGATTGAGGATGCCATAGCCGAGTCGATTGAACTGCCCCGGCGGATTCAGTGGATTGCTCTCGTCCCAGTTGCCGGCGCCGGTGTTCGGCGTGAACTCGCCGTGCGTGAGCTGCTCGATCGCGCGCGTCTGCAAATGGATGCGGAAAATGTCGGCGCCGGCATGCGGCAAGCCACGCTGCGGGTTGATCGCCGCCGGACGCATATCCGGGAAATAGCTGTAGTAGACCCACTGCGCATCGAAGGACAGGAACGGATCGGTGACGCTGCCGTTGCCGCCAGCGACCAGCACCTCTTCGCTGCCGTTCGGGTGCAGCAGCATCAGGTCAGCGCCGGGATCGATCTCGGCCGGGTGAAACACCTCCGGCCAGGTGGTGTTGACGTTGTCGCCAAAGCGCGGCTGGCGCACGTAGACGATGTCGTAGTTCACCACCTGCGCGCAGACCTCGCCCGCGAACACCGCCGCGAGCAAACACGCGATCCGCATGCATCCGCTTCGCATCGCCCTGCCCCACATCCCGCCATCACCGGCAGCGCACGCTAGCGCTGCCATCGCCTCTGGATTGTGACGTGCACTGCCTTTGTGGGTCCGGACTTGTTCGGACGCTCTCACCGCATCTCCCCGAACCGTTCCAACGGAGGCTCCAGCGACTACCGTCGAACCCGCCGGGAGGGACTTTCCCGGCATCCACTCCTGGTCAATTCTCAATGCGCAGATGGTCGCGCGCGACCTGATCCCGGCTGCATGACAGATCCGCCGTCGCGTCCATCGGCATCATGCGGCCGCGGTCGCGAGATTCAGTTCGCCGCGTTCGGCCAGACTTCGGTGCAAGGAAGCTGCGCTCAGGTCGAAGCCATTGGGCCAGGACAATGCGCCGAGTTCGATGAAGTGTCGGCTGAAATACGCCGGATCGCGCAGCGGCGCCGTCATGGGTGTGTTCGCCTCAACGAAGTGCGCGAAGTCGTACACACCTCCAGAACCATCCGAGAAGTGCAGCAGCAGGCAGTAACCCTGCTTCGGCTCAACGCTGACCAGCTTAATCATTGTACGCTCCCGAGACTCGAAAAAGGGGCAGCAACGCCTGAGCGTTGTCCCAGTTCTGCGCCAGTTCTGCGGCATGGTCGAGACACCATTGCTTGACGAGAACATGGGCGCGTTTCGGCAGTGTGCCCTCGAAGATCGATCTGTCAACGATGGATACCAGCGCCTCCCGGCCTGATACTCCACGTGCATGTGCGGCGGTGGATGATCCGCGAAGTACATGCGCACATAGATCCCGAAGAAACTGGCGATGATCGGCATGGCTACATGTTCCACTGGACCAGGGATCGAGTCTATCTGCCCGCCCGCAATCCACCCGCCCGGATCACTCCGAAGACCGATCGCGGCCCTGCTGCTTGCCGATGCGGGCGAAGTCCATCATCTCTTCGAGCCACTGCAGTCGCTGCGCGGGAGTGCGGCGCATGAAGCTCTCCTTGCGCCAGTGCTCGGCGTCTTCCCAGGTGCCCCAGCGCTCGCTTGGTTCGGCGATGCGATCAAGGGTCGGATTGGGTTTGGGATCGTTGGCGTTCATGCAGTTGCTGAATATCGCTCAGGTCTTTCGGGCGGCCGGCGGCTTGCTTCATTTGTACCAGATGCTCGACACAGGCGACCCGGCAGTGGGTTCGGCGCAGCGCGACCGTGGTCGCAGCCGCATCCAATTCGGCATATTCGATCGGATTCTCTACGAACAAATCGACATCCGGGCGCGCACTGGAAGGATCGTAGAAGCTCATGACCCGCATGCCCTTGTCACTGATCCACGATTGGCGAATGGCCGGGTCTGCGAATCCGCGTGGATCCGCCGGGATCTTCGCGCGAAATCCAGCGCCCAACAGCGCATCGACGGCCGCGAGTGCGTTGGCTCGCTGCAAGTCGAGAATCAGGTCAAGGTCTGCCGTGATCCGATCCACACCTCGAAGCACTACCGCGACACCGCCGACGCATACATAGCGAACGCCGGCGTCGTTCAATGTCTCAAAGATGCTCTCGATGTCCATCGTTGATCGCTGGTCTACATGTTCCGCCGGTACTCGCCGCCGACGTCGTAGAGGGCGTGGCTGATCTGGCCGAGGCTGTGCGTCTTGACGGCTTTGATCAGGGCAGTGAACAGGTTTTCGCGGCGTCGGGCGGTGGATTGGAGGAAAGCCAACCCCTCCCCAGCCCTCCCCTCCGCGCTGCGCGCGCAAGGGAGGGAGATTGCATTGCGCAGCGACTGGAAGGTGGCGACGTTGTCGATTTGCTGCTGCTTCTCGGCTTCGGTCGAGCGGATGAGTTCGATTTCGGTCGCGACTTCGCCGCCGTGTTCGCGCGGCAGGTAGGTGTTGACGCCGATCAGCGGCAGCGAGCCGTCGTGCTTCTTCTGCTCGTAGTACATCGACTCTTCTTGAATTTTGCCCCGCTGGTACATCGTGTCCATCGCGCCGAGCACGCCGCCGCGTTCGCTGATGGCCTCGAACTCCTTGTACACGGCCTCCTCGACGATGTCGGTCAACGCCTCGACGACGAAACTGCCCTGCCACGGGTTCTCGCAGAAATTCAGCCCGAGCTCGCGGTTGATGATCAGCTGGATGGCCACGGCACGCCGCACCGACTCCTCGGTCGGCGTGGTGATCGCTTCGTCGTAGGCGTTCGTGTGCAGCGAATTGCAGTTGTCGAACAACGCGTACAGCGCTTGCAGCGTGGTGCGGATGTCGTTGAACTGGATCTCCTGCGCGTGCAGCGAACGGCCGCTGGTCTGGATGTGGTACTTGAGCATCTGGCTGCGCTCGTTCGCACCGTAGCGCTCGCGCATCGCGCGAGCCCAGATGCGGCGCGCGACACGGCCGATCACCGTGTATTCCGGGTCCATGCCGTTGCTGAAGAAGAAGCTCAGGTTCGGCGCAAAGTCGTCGATCTTCATGCCGCGTGCGAGGTAGTACTCGACGATGGTGAAACCGTTCGAGAGCGTGAACGCCAGCTGCGAAATCGGGTTCGCGCCGGCTTCGGCGATGTGGTAGCCGGAGATCGACACCGAATAGAAGTTGCGCACGCGCTGGTCGACGAAATACTGCTGGATGTCGCCCATCATGCGCAGCGCGAACTCGGTCGAGAAGATGCAGGTGTTCTGCGCCTGGTCCTCCTTGAGAATGTCGGCCTGCACCGTGCCACGCACCGACTGCAGCGTCTCCGCCTTGATGCGCGCGTACACCTCCGGCTCGACGACCTGGTCGCCGGTGACGCCGAGCAGGCCAAGGCCGAGGCCATCATTCCCGTCCGGCAACATGCCGTGGTAACTCGGGCGGTGCTTGCCCTCGAACAGCTTCTCGATGGTGTTGTGCGCACGGTCCCAGCGCGCCTGGTCGGCACGCAGGTACTTCTCGACCTGCTGGTCAATCGCGCAGTTCATGAACATCGCCAGGATGATCGGCGCCGGTCCGTTGATGGTCATCGACACGGATGTGGTCGGCGCGCACAGGTCGAAACCGGAATACAGCTTCTTCATGTCGTCGAGCGTCGGCACATTGACACCGGAGTTGCCGATCTTGCCGAAGATGTCCGGACGCGGCGCCGGGTCTTCGCCGTACAGCGTGACCGAGTCGAACGCCGTGGACAGCCGCGCCGAAGCCTGACCATTGCTCAGGTAATGGAAGCGCCGGTTGGTGCGCTCGGGCGTGCCCTCGCCGGCAAACATGCGCGTCGGGTCCTCGCCGCTGCGCCGGTACGGATAGACGCCGCCGGTGTACGGATACGCACCCGGCAGATTCTCCTTCTGCAGAAAACGCAGCTGGTCGCCCCAGTCGCGCATGGTCGGCGCCGCGATCTTCGGGATCTTCTGGTGGCTCATCGACTCGCGGTAGTTCTCGACGCGGATGACCTTGTCGCGCACCGTGTATTCGTTGCACTCGCTGGTGATCGACGCGCGCCGCTGCGGCCATTCCCGCAACAGGTTCAGCGCGTCGTTGGACAGCGCCTTGATCGCCTCGTTGTAGCGCTGGCGCAGGGTCAGCAGGGAGCGGTCGGCCACCACATCCGTTCGTCCTGAGCCTGTCGCAGGGCTAATGGATGTTGCATCGAGGGAACGCCCTTCGACAAGCTCAGGGCGAACGGGATTGAGCGCTTCGCTGCTGTACAGTTCGAGGGGTTTTGGCAGCGCCGCATCGTCGAGGTCACGCAGGGCTTCGTAATAGCTCTGCGCCTTGCTCGCGATCTCGGACTGTGATTCAACGGATCGATTGATGCCGCGGCCCTGCTCGGCAATCTCGGCCAGGTAGCGCGTGCGGTTGCCAGGGATCAGCACGGTGGCGCGTGGTTCGCGCAGCGAGGTGTCGATGTCGGGCGTCCACTTCGCTTCCGGCAACTGCAACTTGGTTCGCAGCAAGCGACACAGGTTCGCGAACATCCAGCCGATACCGGGGTCGTTGAACTGGCTCGCGATCGTCTGATAGACCGGCACCTCCTCGTCGGCGAGCTTGAACGCCACGCGGTTGCGCTTCCACTGTTTGCGCACGTCGCGCAGCGCATCTTCGGCGCCGCGTCTGTCGAACTTGTTCAACACCACGAGTTCGGCGAAATCGAGCATGTCGATCTTCTCGAGCTGGCTCGGGGCACCGAAGTCGCTGGTCATGACATAGACCGGGAAGTCGACCAGGTCGACGATCTCCGAATCCGACTGGCCGATGCCGGCGGTCTCGACCATGACCAGGTCGTAGCCCTGGCCGCGCAGGAACGCGATGCAGTCCTTGAGCACCGCATTCGTCGCGACGTGCTGGCGCCGGGTCGCCATCGAACGCATGAACACGCGCGGGCTGCGCAGGGAGTTCATGCGGATGCGATCGCCGAGCAGGGCGCCGCCGCTGCGACGGCGGGTCGGATCAACCGAGATCACCGCGATGCGCATCTCCGGGAAGCTGGCGAGGAAGCGGTTCAGCAGTTCATCGGTCACCGAGGACTTGCCGGCTCCGCCGGTGCCGGTCAGCCCGATCACCGGCGTCTTGCCGCCGGCCAGCTGCCATTGCTTGCGCAGCGTGGTCAACTCGGCATCGCTGAACTCGCCGTTCTCGATCGCCGACAGCATCCGCCCGACCGCAATCTCATCGTCCATCGAAACCGAAAAAACGGGGTCAGAGTCCTTTTCCCGGGCGATCGCGGCGCCAGCATGTTTGTTCCCGACCGGAAATGGACTCTGACCCCGTTTTCCATGCCGCTGTCCGGTGCGGCGGACCAGGTCTTCGATCATTGCCACGAGGCCCATGGCCATGCCGTCGTTGGGGTGGTAGATGCGCTCGACGCCGTAGTCCTGCAGCTCGCGGATTTCTTCCGGCGTGATGGTGCCGCCACCGCCGCCGAACACGCGGATATGCGCTGCGCCGCGTTCCTTGAGCATGTCGACCATGTACTTGAAATACTCGACATGGCCGCCTTGGTACGAACTCAGCGCGATGCCGTCGGCGTCTTCCTGAAGCGCAGCGCGCACCACGTCCTCGACCGAGCGGTTGTGACCGAGGTGCACCACTTCCACGCCCTGCGCCTGGATCAGCCGGCGCATGATGTTGATCGCGGCATCGTGGCCGTCAAACAGGCTGGCGGCGGTGACAAAGCGCAGCGGCGTCGCCTCGCTGGAGCGTTCGGCGGCGGGCAGCTTGCTCGCGGGTGTGCTCATCGGGAACTCCGGTGCATCGAGGTGAGGCGCGCATTGTAGCGACGCCATCGGCGCGATTGGCCCGCTGCCGGAGTCCGTGCGCCGCGGTACGGAAATGTTCCGGAAACGCTAAGCTCCCACGATTCGAGTCCCATCCTGCCCCAAGGAGCCGCGCATGCAAGACGACTCATTCGACCGCGCCCAACGCCTGATCCACCGCTTGCGCGAGCGTCTGCCGCAGCCGACGCGCCGCGATGTGATCCGCGCCGCATTCGCATTCAGCGCCGCCGGCATCGCCGCTTCGCTGTTGCCGAAACCGGCGTGGGCCTCCGGCTTCGAACCCCCACGCTTCACCGGCTACCCGTTCACGCTCGGAGTCGCCTCGGGTTATCCACGCGCCGACGGCGTGTCGCTGTGGACGCGTCTGGCCCCGGAACCGCTGCAGCCGGATGGCGGCATGGTCCCGGACATGATCCATCTCGGCTGGGAAATCGCGAGCGACGACAAGTTCGCGAAGGTCGTTCACAAGGGAAGCGTGCGCGCGGTGCCGGAACTGGCGCACAGCGTGCATGTCGACGTGCGCGGACTCGAACCGGGCCGCTGGTACTGGTATCGCTTCACTTGCGGCGACGAGGTCAGCCCGATTGGGCGCACGCGCACCGCGGAGGCCATCGGCACCAAGCTCGACCGCCTGCGCTTCGCCGTGGCCTCCTGTCAGCACTACGAGCAGGCCTACTTCTCGGCGCACCGGCATCTGCTCGACGAAAACCTCGATCTGATGTTCTTCGTCGGCGACTACATCTACGAGAGCAACTGGGGCGATGATCTGGTGCGCCGCCATGTCGGTCCGGAGGCCGACACGCTCGCGCGCTATCGCGTCCGCCACGCCCAGTACAAGACCGACTGCGATCTGCAGCAGATCCACGCAGCCGTGCCGTGGGCCTTCACCTGGGATGATCACGAGGTCGAGAACGACTACGCCGGCGCGCAGAGCGAGAATCTCGATCCGTCGTTCTTGCTGCGTCGCGCTGCGGCGTACCAGGCGTTCTTCGAGCACATGCCAGTTCCGCTGACGATGCGACCGCACGCGAACGAGATGCGCATCTACGACACCCTCGACTACGGCGATCTCGCCCGCTTCTATCTGGTCGACAACCGTCAGTATCGCGCGCCACAGGTGTGCCCGGACCCGTACAAGGGCGGTGGCTCGACCGACGTGATGGCGAGCCAGTGCCCGGAACTGAAGGACCCGTCGCGCAGCATGCTAGGCGCCACGCAGGAGCGGTGGCTGGAGCAGCGCTTCGCGGCCAGCCGTGCGCAGTGGAACGTGATTGCGCAGCAGACCATCTTCTCGCGCTTCGGCGGTCTGCGCGACGACGAAATGAGCGCCTGGACCGATGGTTGGGACGGCTACCCTGCCACCCGCGAGCGCGTGGTCACCTCACTTCAGGCGCATGCCGTGCGCAATCCGGTCATTCTCGGTGGCGACATTCACGCCACCGTGGTCGCAAACGTCCATCGCGAGGCCGGCAATCCGGAATCGGCCAAGGTGGCCGCGGAGTTCTGCGGCACATCGCTGGCCTCGCAAGGCTGGAGCGAGGACATGTTCAATCCGCGCCTGCCGCAGAACCCGCACGTGCAGTTCGGCAACACCACCAAGCGCGGCTACATCGCCTTCGACATCGGCCACCGTGGCTGCGACGCCCGCCTGCGCGTGCTCGACAACGAGAAACAGCGCGACACCGGCATCACCACCCTCGCCAGTTTCCGGGTCGAGGATGGCAAGGCCGGGGTGGACAAGGTCTGAGGCATCGTGGGGCCGAAGAGATTTCGCGGCCGGAGGCCGCTCCTACGGGCGCTTCGACGAACCTTCATCGTGCAACCGTAGGAGCGGCCTCCGGCCGCGATGGTTGGCCCCGCGATTTCCTACCTCAATTCGGCGCCACGATCCGAATCCCGGGGTCGTAGTCGTAATCGACCACGGTCTTGCTGCGCTGTCCCATCGCCTCGCCATCGGTCTCGATCCGCACCGGGTAGCCGCTGGCCTTGTCCAGGTAGATGGTGCTGGTGCCGGCCGAACGAATGCCCATCATCTTCACGTCGAAATCGTAGGCGAACACCTTGCAGTCATGACCGTTGACGGTTTCATCGCCGAGCATGCGCACGTTGCGCGTGCCTTCCATCGACGCCTTCATCATTTCCGGCTTGTAGGCATCGATCATCTTGCTCATGCTCATCGGGAACTTCATCCAGTTGCCGCCCTGGGGCTTCATCCAGGTGCCGTCGCCGATGATGATGAACTCGCTCTCCGCCGACTTCATGTGGAACTTGTTCGGCCAGTTGGTGCGCATTTCCGAACTGATCACCCGACCCTTCTTGTCGGTGCTGGTGATCTTCGCGCTGAAGGCCAGGTCGCGGGCGTCGAACATCTTGGCCCACAGACCCATCAGCTCCGCGCGAGCGGCCAGGTCGTCGGCATGCACGGCAGGGGCAACGAGACTGCCGCAGGCAAGCGCGAGCGACAGCAGCAGGGAACGGATTGACATCGATGGACTCCTCAGGTTGGGGATGCAAACGATAGCAAGCCTCCGCAGAACCACGGCAGAACCGGCCACGCCCCTTCAAACGCCGCCGGGTTCCCGCGCCGGGGCGACGTGGCTACACTTCGCGCCGCTTGCGGCACGGCCGTCCCCCGAGGGGCCACAGCCCGCCGAATACCGCCTCATCCTTCCGTTCTGGAGTTCCATCCCATGATTTTCGAAACGCTCGCGTCCACGGGTCACGAGGAAGTTGTCTTCTGCCACAACAAGGACGCCGGACTGAAGGCGATCATCGCGATCCACAACACCGTGCTCGGGCCGGCGCTGGGCGGTCTGCGCATGTGGCCGTACAAGACCGAGCAGGACGCGCTGAACGACGTGCTGCGCCTGTCGCGCGGCATGACCTACAAGGCCGCGGTCTCGGGCCTGAACCTCGGCGGCGGCAAGGGCGTGATCATCGGTGATCCGTCCAAGGACAAGTCGGAAGCGCTGTTCCGCGCCTTCGGTCGCTACGTCAACTCGCTCAATGGCCGCTACATCACTGCTGAAGACGTCGGCATCGATGTCAACGACATGGAATGGGTGCTCAAGGAGACCGATTTCGTCACCGGCGTGCACCAGGTGCATGGCGGCTCCGGCGACCCCTCGCCGTTCACCGCCTACGGCACCTTGCAGGGCCTGATGGCGACGCTGAACGCCAAGTTCGGCAACGAAGACGTCGGCAAGTACAGCTACGCGGTGCAGGGCGTCGGCCATGTCGGCGGCGAGTTCGTCAAGCTGCTGCGCGAACAGGGCGCCAAGGTGTTCGTCACCGACATCAACAAGGATTCGGTGCAGCGCTGCGTCGACGACTACGGCTGCGAGGCGGTGAGCCTGGACGACATCTACGACGTCGATGCCGACGTCTATTCGCCGTGCGCGCTCGGTGGCACCGTCAACCACAGCACCATCCCGCGCTTCAAGTTCAAGGTGATCTGCGGCGCCGCCAACAACCAGCTGGCTACCGAAGATTGCGGCGACGAGGTCGAGAAACGCGGCATCATCTATGCCCCGGACTACGCGGTGAACGCTGGCGGCCTGATGAACGTGTCGCTCGAGATCGACGGCTACAACCGCGAACGCGCGATGCGCATGATGCGCACGATCTACCACAACCTCGGCAAGATCTTCGCGATCGCCAAGCGCGACAACATTCCGTCGTACAAGGCCGCCGACCGCATGGCCGAAGAGCGCATCCACACCATCGGCAAGATCCGCCTCCCGCACATGGGCAACGGCGCTCCGCGCTTCCTCGGCCGCATGCGCGGACTGGGCTGAGCACTGGCGCCCACGACGCCACGCGCACCCCGCGCGTGGCGTTTTTATTCGGACCCACGGAGTTTCCGCGATGCGCGCATTTCCCCTCGGCGAAGACATCGACCTGCTGCGCGACACGGTGCGTGCGTTTGCCGAGAAGGAAATCGCGCCGCGCGCGGCGCAGATCGACCACGACAACCTGTTCCCGGTAGACCTGTGGCGCAAGCTTGGCGAGCTCGGGCTGCTTGGCATCACCCTGCCCGGCGAATACGGCGGCTCGGAGATGGGTTATCTGGCGCATCTGGTCGCGATGGAAGAGATCTCGCGCGCATCGGGTTCGGTGGGTCTGAGCTACGGCGCGCACTCGAACCTGTGCGTGCAGAACTTGTACAACAACGCGACGCCGGAACAGCGCGCGCGCTACCTGCCGAAGCTGTGCTCGGGCGAGCACGTCGGCGCCCTGGCGATGAGCGAACCCGGCGCCGGTTCCGACGT
>Ga0073899_10001532_pt1 | contig 21176 bp, 21 predicted proteins | sample KloWWTmetaKNB5Ph_FD_88975 | JGI IMG/M metagenome (GOLD analysis project Ga0073899, IMG submission 88975) | Active sludge microbial communities from Klosterneuburg, Austria, studying microevolution and ecology of nitrifiers - Klosterneuburg... | ecosystem: Engineered > WWTP > Aerobic digester >... | reverse complement strand
GGCCACGTTCTACTGAAATTGTGGAATGCACAGTACTACCTGGACGCACATCCCGATCTCGGCTTGGTCATCCTCATGCCGCGATCCTTTGAATGGCTGGTGCCGAAGGGGACGGCGGAAGTGTGGCTCGTGGATCAGAATCTGGGCAAAGCGCACGGTTGGTACCGCTCCATCGATCGGCAGGTGAACGAATTCATGGCGGCCTACGACGAAGTGTACATGGGCAAGGGATATGCCCACCCTGACAAATCGAAGGTGGACATCGAGCGGTTCACCGGCGTGCCGGCCTTCGACCTCGCGAGGTTCACAACAGCACCCAAGCATATCACCTTCGTGCTGCGCGAGGATCGTCTCTGGTTCCGCAACGCGCTGCACAAATTCAAGTACCGCGCGCTCATGAAGTTGGGGATGAAGGGTGTTGCGAGATGGTACTTCCTCGCTGATCAGCAACGGCTTGCCATGGCTTCGTTGCGTCGCATCCGGGCACGATACCCGGATGTGAAGGCCACCATTGTTGGGCTGGGTGAAAAGCGTCCAGTGCCTGCCGGCGTCACGGACCTTCGCACCCGCCAGATGAACGTTGACACCGAGCTGGCCTGGTGCCGTGCGTACGGAGCGAGCCAGTTCGTGGTAGGCGTGCATGGATCCAACATGCTTCTGCCGACAGCCTTTGCCGGAGGATGCATCGAGATCCTGCCACATGATCGGTATGGCAACATCGTGCAGGATGTGGCCGTGCGATACAATGATGTGATGCAACTGTTCCTCTACCGCTTCGTGGACGAATTCGCTTCAGCGCGGGAAGTTGCACGCCATGCCCTGTCCATCTTCGGAGACTATTCGGTGTTCCACCGCAACAATCGCATCAATGTTCCGTGACCATGCAGAGCGGCAATGAAAGGCCCTTCGTACTGAACACGCCGGTGCTCCTTATCGGCTTCAATCGTGTTGGTCCGATGCGCGAGGTGTTCGAGGCTGTTCGTACTGCGCGTCCTCCGCGATTGTACTTCGCTGGTGATGGTCCGCGCAACGAGGAGGAGCGGACACGGTGCGAGGAGGTTCGTGCATTGGCCGGGGAGGTCGATTGGCCATGCGCGGTCAGCACCCGGTTCAGCGAAACGAACCTCGGCCTTCGCAAGGGCGTGAGTTCGGCCATTGCGTGGTTCTTCGAGAACGAGCCCGAGGGGATCGTCCTGGAGGACGATACGTTGCCAGTGCCATCCTTCTTCCGCTTCTGTCAGGAGATGCTGGAGCGCTACCGCCATGATGAGCGCATGTGGGTGGTCCTCGCCAACAACCTCATGGACGACTGGCAACACGCAACGGATGGAGCTTACTACTTCAGTGCCCATGGCTATGGAGCACCCTGGGGCTGGGCGAGCTGGAGGCGCGTGTGGAAGCACTACGATGTGGACATGGGCCAGTGGCCTGCGCTCAAAGCCAGTTCAACTCTGAAGGATTTCTTCCTGAACGAAGGGGAGGAGCGTGATGTGCATTCGATGTTCGATCGGGTACACGATGGCCGGATGAACTCCTGGTCCTACCAGTTGGACATCACGCGCATTGCGAACCATGGCCTCAACATCATACCCAACACCAACTTGGTCGACAACATCGGGTTCGGGGAGGACGGTACGCACACCACCAGTCTTTCGGATCCACGCAACAAGCGCACGGCTCGCGACGTGGATTTTCCGCTGGTGCATCCCCCGTTCATCATGCCGGACGAACAGCGCGATGCGGAGTATTTCAAACGGTTCATTGGTGATACGGCCATGAACAGGCTCAAGGACCGCGTGAAGGGCCTGCTTCCAGGTGGTGCGGACGGTCCGTTGCGGAAGGGCCTGTCAAAGGTCAAGCGCACGTTCAAACCCTAGGCCCGACGACCGTGATCCGCAAGAGCCAGCTGGTCAACGCCCTCTTCATGGTGGGATTCCCGGTCTTTGGTTACGGTAGCTACTACGGCCTGCTGCACGGCATTTCAAAGGGGATGATGATCTCGGTGGCCCCCTTTGTGACGATCCTGCTCTTCTACCTGATCGATGCGCTTTACCGTCAGCGGGTGGGCAAGTTGCTCACGGGTACGTGGTGGTTGTGCATGGCCTACATAGCCACCTTGATCGTGAGCATGTTCGTTGCGCTCCGTGGTGGTATCCCGGGCGTACAGATGGGCAACGTGCTGCTTTCCTGTCTCCTGTTCCTTGCGCCGTTCAACGCGGCGGTCTGTGTGGCCTTCTACAACCGCGATGATCCCTCGTTCAGTTTCGCGCGCACCTTGTTCATCGGGCTCGGTGCTTTGCTTGCGATCAACATGCTCGGTTTCCTCGCCGGTGTGCAGTCGGCAGGTCACAGTTTCGAGGGGCGTGCCAATTTCCCTTACATCAGGGGGATCTACACTGGTGCGCACCTCCTCGCAGTGTTCTGTCTCATGTTGCTGTTCAAGCTGCGCGATTTCGGCAAGCGCCCTGTTGCGTTCATGCTCTACTTGGTGGTCCTGCTCGTTTGCTTGGTCTTCATGATGAAGATCAACAGCCGATTGTCGTTCATGATCTTCCTCATGCTCGCCGTGCTCTTCGCCACAAAGGCGATCAAGGTGGTGCGCGGCCTTTATACGATCTCGCTCTTCACCCTGCCGCTCCTCCTGAGCTTCTCGCTCCTCGTGTACAATGTGCTGAGCACACCCTTCTTCGCCAGCATTCTGGAGCGTGTTTCCAAAGAAGATGTCACCACCTTCAACGGCCGCAGTTACATATGGAACGCGATGGGAGATTGGGCGTTCTACGATCGCACAGGCCTGTTGCTAGGGAACGGTTTCAAGGGCCATTACAAGTTGCACCTGCTGGATTTCGTTGCCGTGCTCTGGGACGAACCTCACGCATACAACCTGCATTCACACAGCACCTTCACCGAAGTTCTGGTGGCGCAGGGTGTTCTGGGCATCGTATTGCTGTACCTGATCTTCTGGCTCGGCTTCAAGCACCACCGACGACAGTATATGGAAGGAGGTTCGGAGGCTCCGTTGTTCGCCGGCTTTGCCTACCTGCTCTTCATTTGGCAGCTCGACATCTTCTGCTATGGCGTTGACCTGGGGCACTCCATCCTGTTCTGCATGATGGCGCCGCTTTGCCTGAAGAGATCGAGGCCATAGGAGGAGGCCGGTTGAAAGCACGAACGCCTTCCGTACTGCGGAAGGCGTTCGTGCTGGTGCGCTTTTCGGTCACAGGACGATCAAACGTAGTTTGTGCATGGTGGTTCCGTTCTCCACGTTCAGTTGGTAGCTGCCAGGCTGCACCGCTGATGGAACGACATACTGGCTGTTGTCACCATTGAAGCGTGTGCTCCAGATCCGTTTGCCTTGCATATCGAACAGACGCAGCGCACCGGTGCTCATCCCGGTCCCTGCGATGGTGAACATGTTGCCTGCTTCCACCGGGTTCGGGTAGACGCTCATTCCGTTGGCCGTGAGCGCACTGGGAGCGATCTCCTCGTTCCCGGTCGCGGTGCAGTCACCATCATCTTCCTTCACAAGCACGATCGAACTGTAAGGAGCAATGTCGATGCTTCCCGAGTACGTCACGCCGTTGACATCGCTCCAGCATCCGTTCAGCGTGAACGTTTGTTCCGTTGCTTGGTCGTTCAGGAAGAGTTGCTGTTTGGTGAAGGGGTCCACTGGCGTGGCCGACACGCGCAGGAGCTCCACGTTATCGAGGTAGTAGATGCCTTCGGTGTAACTGTTGGTGAAGGAGAGGAAGCCTTGGTCGGTGATGGAACTTTGGAAGAAGAGCGTCACGTCGCGACGGTTGCCGTCGAAGGGGATGTAGCGGTCACCTTCCATTTCGGGTCCGCTCACCTGGCTCTGTCCTTTGAAGCCCACGAGCACTTCGCCCATCATGTCGCTCACGATGCTGAAGCGCATACGGTACCACTGGCCGTTCTGCACCGGCACGTTGGTGTCATGCTTCAATCCGAACGTGTTGTAACTGGCATTGTTCGTGAAGCTCACCTTCAAAGCCCCACCATCGAGCTCAGAGGTATTGTGGCTGATCTGGCCCTGTGTCGGCCATCCGCTCCATCCGCTCACGCTGCTGTTGAAGGCGTTGTTGGGAACGGGATTGCTGCCATAGGTTTCCGTTACATCCATGTCCGGCAGGTAGAGCGGACTGCGTGTGCTGTTGAGGTCCTCGTTCCGGTCCGCTTGCCAGCGCTCCAAGGTGAAGTACTTGTGCGTACCCGAGAAGGTGTTGTGCAGGTAGATGCTCCGATCGTTGTAGGGGTTGAAGTACCGGTTGTTGGTGAAGGTGCCGTAGTCCACCAAGTTGGTGCCGTAAACATGGTACTGGCGCATGCACAATTGGTCCTTGTCCATGCAGTACATCACGTTTCCATTGTACACATCATTGAAGTTGGCCACGTGGTAGGGAGCGGTGGCGCCCGGGCCATTGTAGTTGCTGTAGTCGGAGATGCTCAGTTGGATGGTGTTGTTGAAGAGAATGTTGTTCTCGATGCGATTGCCTGTGCTCACCATGGTGTGGTCCACATGGATGCCGCTGCCCAAGCAGTTGGCCACGGTGTTCGCCTCCACGCGGGTGTTCTTGATGCTGATGTTCCCGAAATAGATCCCGTGGCACATGTGCACCGCGTTGTAGTAGTTGGTCGCGGAGCTTTCGATGTTGCCCGTCAGGTCGCTCACCACGTTGTTGCGAATGATCATCCCGTCCGCGTTGTCCAGTGCAATGCCTCCGCCATCGTTCAGCGTGGCGAGCGCCTCGTGCACCACGTTGTGCTCGATCAGCGAATTTCTTTCCGCGACGAGCCCGATGTATCCGATGTTCTCGAACCGGTTGCCGGTGATGACCATGTTGTTTCCCGTACAACGCAGGCCGAAATAGCCCCAGTTGGGTTCACCCAAGCCGGGTTGAAGCGCAATGTCCTCGAGCAGGTTATTGCTGAAGGTGGTGTTATCGTCCATCAGGTAGACCCCGGTTCCGTATGTACGCTGGATGGTCAGGTCATGGAAGTTCTGTTGCGAGCCTGTGCTCTTGATCGCCTGCCATGTATCACTGAAGGTGCAATTCATCGCTTCCAACTGGGTGCTACCCGCCAGTCGCAAAGCCGCATCGTATTGATGCTTCATGGCGATACCATCGATCTTGATGTGGTGTCGTTGGTAGCTCACGTAGATACCGTTGTCGAGCACCGCGGTTTCCACGAGCACGTTTCCGGGGTTCGCATTGTTCGGGCACCACAAGTAGAGATGTCCAGCGGCGCTATCGTAGAACCACTCGCCGGGAGCGTCGAGCAATGCGAGTTTGTTGCGCAGGAAATAACCCCAATGGTAGCTCTGTAGGCTGTTGCCGGTGCTGGTATGCGTGAGTACGCCGTTGGAGAAGTTGCTCACGTAGGCGGTATCGTAGCTCCAGTTGGTGGTACGTATCACTGCGGTTGCACCGTTCCAGTAGCCATTGGCTTGGTTGAGTTCGCTATCAGTGAGGCTGGTGCTCGTGCCCTGGTCCACGCGCAGCCATCCGGCGTTGGGAAAGCGTGCGATGGTCATGAGCTGGCCATCCACATAGACTTGCTTGGGTGCCTGGGATACGTTGGCACGCCAGATATTTCCGCTATGCACGGTCCAGCCGGTCACCGCCACGCTTCCGCTGATCACCGGTCGGGCACCTGTGCCGTAAGCTCCAACCTCTATGTACGAGCTAGCGCTGCCGTTCGAGGAGATCGTGAGCTTGCCCCGGTAGGTGCCTCCCTTTTGGAAGAGCACTTTGTCACCCGGTTGAAGTGCGGATGAGATCTGGTTCACCCGGGTGATCGTTTGCCATGCCGTGGCCTGGCTAGTACCGTTGTTGCTGTCGCTGCCCGTGGGCGAAACGTAATAGGTAATGGCAAGGCTGTTCAAGGCCAACAGTGAGAGTTTCGCTGTGAGCAGAAGGGAGTAACGGTTCGTGCGCATGGTTCGTGAGCTTGGGGCCTTCAACCGTGCTTGGTCCTCCACCGTTCCGCTTTCTCGACAAGGGTCTGATCGCCATCGACGGATCGCGATGGCGATCGACGAAGCATCCACCTTGGTTTGTTGAAGGCTTCGGATCCGGCAGTCGATGACGCGGAGGTCCCCGGGTACTTTTGTCCGGTGCCCGAACCCGGAAAGCCGTTGCGGATCCTTGTAGTTGGCCAGACCCCTCCACCGTTCGGCGGTCAAGCGGTGATGATCGCTAACTTCTTGGCCGGGAAATTCGAACGGATCCAGCTTTTCCATGTCCGCATGGCCTTTTCGGCCGACATGGAGAGCGTTGGCAAGTTTGCCCCGAGCAAAGTCTTCAAGCTCTTCACCACGATCCTTGCGGTCTGGTGGGCACGCCTGTGCTATCGCACACCCGTGCTGTACTACCCCCCCAGCGGGCCGAACAAGGTCCCGGTCTTGCGGGACATCGTCCTGTTGTGTTCCACTAGGTGGCTCTTCCGCAAGGTGGTCTTCCATTTCCACGCCGGCGGGGTCTCCGGCTTCGAGTCGCATTTGCCCGCAGCGTTGCGACCCTTCTTTCGGCTTGCGTATCGCGAACCGGCGCTATCCATTCGAACAGCACCACAGAATCCCGATGATGGCAGGCATTTGGACGCTCATCGTGATGTGGTGATCCCCAACGGTGTGGAAGACGCTCGCTCAACGGTAACACGGTCCGTAGCCGGACCCGGCCAGCCGATCACGATCCTGTTCGCGGGTGTGTTGGTCGAGAGCAAGGGCGTACGCGTGCTTCTGGAGGCGTTCGACCTGCTCCTTCAGAAGGGAGTGAACGCGCGTTTGGAGATCATGGGAAGGTGGAACGATGGATCGTTGCGGGATTGGAGCCAAGATTTCATCCGGGCCGGGCGGTTGGAAGAACGTGTGCGGTTCCTAGGCGTTCTGCGCGATCGTGAGAAGTTCGAACGCTTCGCCGCCTGCGACGTGTTCTGCTTCCCGTCCTATTTCGAAGCCGAGAGTTTTGGACTCGTTCTGGTGGAAGCGATGCAGTTCGGGAAGCCACTTGTAAGCACCCGTTGGCAGGGGATACCCTCCGTGGTGGAAGATGGCGTGAACGGCTACTTGGTCGAAGTTCAGGATCCCCGGTCCGTTGCCAATAGGCTGTACGAACTTGCTGTTGACCCTGCCCTGCGGGTGAGGATGGGGGCCGAGGGTGAACGCATCTTTGAAGAACGATTCACGTTGAAGGCCTTTCATCGCTCCATGGAGGACGAATTGGCGAAGCTGGCATGAGCGCACACGGCACGATGCGATTATTGATCACTGGTGGTTCCGGTTTCATCGGCACCAATCTGGTGCAATACTATTTGGAGAGAGGAGTTGCTCTGCTGAACCTGGATTGGAACGCACCGCTGAACCCAGCTCACAGCGCCACGTGGCGAGAGTGCGACCTTATGAACGCCGATGCGTTACGCGTGGCTTTCAAGGACTTCGCGCCGACCCATGTTGTCCATCTGGCCGCTAGGACCGATACGGACGAGCCGGTTGACGTGGATGCCTACCGGCAGAACCACGAAGGCACGCGGATCCTGCTGGCAGTGGTGAAGGAGCGAACTTCCGTGGAGCGGATCATCGTTACGAGCACCCAGTTCGTGTGCGAAGCGGGTTATCAGCCCAAGCATGACCAAGATTACAAGCCGTTCACTGTTTACGGCGAATCGAAGCGCCTTACCGAACAAGTCACCCGGGATGCAGGCCTGGCATGTGCATGGACCCTGATACGTCCAACGACCATTTGGGGCCCATGGTCGCTGCGCTATCGTGACGTCATGTTCAAGGTGATGCGCAAAGGGCTCTACTTCCATCCTGGTCGCATGGAGGTCGTTCGGTCCTATGGCTATGTGGGCAATGTGGTTTGGCAGATCGACCGCATGCTCACCGCCCCCCGTGAAGTGATCGATGGACGTGTTTTCTACGTGGGTGATCAGCCCATCGACCTGAAGGTCTGGGTGGAGGCTGTTTCCAAGCAACTCGTTGGTAAGCCGGTGCGGTACATCCCCACCTGGCTGGTGAAGGTGCTTGCTCTTTGCGGTGATGTGCTCAAAGTTGTTCGACTTCCCTTCCCCATCACAAGTGGCCGTTACCGGAGCATGACCACGGATTACATCACCCCTATGGATCGCACGATCGAAGCCCTGGGGGAAGCGCCCTTTGGAATGGACGAAGGCATTCGGGAGACCATTCGCTGGTACGATGCCGGGAGCGAACGTTTCCACGCTGGAACGAAGAAGGATGTCCGTGCGTTGATCACCACCCAAGTGTGATGGCTCCACTTCCTATTCTCCCCAAGCGACGTGTCCTGACCTCGGATATCACCTTGGGCAGCTTCGATCAACAGATCGATGCGTTCACGGCATATGCGGCCGCGCGCTGTTCTTCGTACGTGTGTTGCGTGAACGCGCACATGACCGTCGAAGCTCGCGATCCTTCATTTGCTGAGGTCGTGAACGGAGCGGATTTCGCCACTGCGGATGGTATGCCTGTCTTGTTCGCTTTGCGCAAGTTCCACAAGGTGCGGCAGGAGCGGGTGGCCGGTAACGACATCATGCCAGCGATCCTGGCCCGCGCTGCTGAGCGGGGTCTCTCGGTGTACCTGTACGGCGGAACGGAGAACGGTCAACGGCTGATCTTGGAAAGGATCCAGCGGGAGCATCCGGGCCTGATCATCGCCGGTTGTCATGTGCCGCCCTTCGCGCCGTTGGAGGCCATGGAGTTCGGTGTCGAAGCCGCCAGGATCGATGAGAGTGGCGCACAGATCGTCCTCGTTTCATTGGGTTGTCCCAAACAGGAACGATGGATGGCAGCCATGAAGGGTCGGGTAAATGCCATCATGCTAGGCATGGGAGGGGCCTTTCTCCTTTACGCTGGCATCGATACACGCGCCCCGCTCTGGATGCGCAAGCTTTCGCTGGAATGGTTGTATCGCTTGTGCTTGGAGCCGGGACGCCTATGGAAACGTTACCTCATCACGAACTCGCGGTTCCTCTTTTTGTTCTTGAAGGCCGTGTTCAGGAACAGAAGCAGCGGTTCCGTCGTATCGACCAGCCGGTCCGCATGAAACAACCCTTGTCCATCAGGCACTTCAGCCGATCCTGGCAATGCGCGCCTTCGACGAAACATTAAATTTCTTCGACAAACTTGACAGGATGCTGGTCAGGGGGTAGATTTGCCCCCACTTCAAACCCGAAGTTTCAGCGATCAACCAAAAGCATGGAGAGGATCATTACCCCGAGCAGTGCACCAGGAGCAGGCGGCCGCGGTAATGCCGGAGGGGATCTGGGTGCCGAACTCTCTACTTTGCTGCGCTCCGGACGCTATTCCCTCCAGAACGTTCAGACCGGTTTGAACAAGGTACTTACCCTTGAGCCACTAACCTCCGTAAAGGACCTGGTCATTGTAGGTGACGGTCCTGCTGCAGAGGAGATCATGCAGTATTGTGACGATCAAACGGTCCGGGGCTACCGCTTTTGTGGTGTTTTCAACGACGAAGCGATACCAGGAGCACTTGGCGCCCGTCGCATGGGGGACGTGGAGGCTGTGAAGGCCTTCGCCATCCAGAACCGGATAGACATCGTCTACTGCGCCTTGCCTGGTACCCGCCGCAGCGACATCACCGATCTGATGGAGTTCTGCGAGCGTAATACGATCCGTTTCAGGGTGATACCCAGTGCGGAGAGTTTCATCCCGGTCGTGAAGACCTCGGAACTTGAATTCCATGGTTCAGTGCCGGTAAGCAAACTGCGCCGCGAACCGATGGACATTGCTATGAACCGCAAGCTCAAACGCGCGTTCGACATTGGATTTTCGCTTGTTGTTGTGCTCTTTGTTTTCACCTGGCTTTTCCCCCTGCTTGCGATCCTGATAAAGCTCTCGAGTCGTGGGCCGGTGTTCTTCAAGCAGATGCGGTTGGGAAGGGACAATAAGGAGTTCGTCTGTTGGAAGTTCCGTAGTATGCGCATGAACATCGAGGCGGATACGAAGCAGGCAACGAAGAACGACCCACGTGTTACGAGCATAGGCAAGTTCCTGCGCAAGAGCAACTTGGATGAGATGCCGCAGTTCCTGAACGTGCTCTTCGGACACATGAGCATTGTAGGTCCGCGTCCGCACCCGCTGCGGCTCAATGATCAGTACCGGGACATCATCGACAAATACATGGTGCGGCACTTTGTACGCCCTGGGATAACCGGCTGGGCCCAAGTGAACGGCTTCCGCGGCGAAACCCGTACACCAGAGCTCATGGAGCGTAGGGTGGAGTTGGACGTTTGGTACATGGAAAACTGGTCGTTCCTGTTGGACCTGAAGATCGTGCTCAAGACCGTGACCAATATGTTCGGTAAGGACCCCAACGCCTACTAGATGGGAGTTACCCATCCCCAAGGGCCGGTTCACCGGCCCTTTTTGTTACCGGATGGGCTTGTAGTAAAAGGAACCCGTCTATATTTGCGACCCCTTTCCGGGAAAAGGAACAAGCAATGGCCAATCACAAGTCAGCCCTGAAGCGTGTCCGTCAGACCGAGACCCGCAACGAGCGCAATCGTTACCAGCACAAGACCACACGTAACGCCGTTCGCGACCTGCGGGCAACCACCGACAAGAAGGCAGCGGAGAAGCTCCTTCCCGAAGTGACCGGTATGCTGGACAAGCTTGCAAAGCGCAGTATCATCCACAAGAACAAGGCAGCTAACCTGAAGTCGTCCGTGAAGCGTCATGTGAACGGCCTCAAGTGAAACCAAGCCCGATCTATCTTGGACAGGTCCTCTTCGTGGGGACCTGTTCGTTTTGATACCTATTACACGATCCAGGTATGTCGGAAGAAAGCCGTTTGAGCATCCGGGACTGGGCGAAGGACGACCGCCCCAGGGAGAAGCTCATGGCCTTGGGTTCAGGTTCGCTTTCCGACGCGGAACTCATCGCCATTCTCATCCGTTCCGGGTCCACCAAAGAGAGTGCGCTCGACCTTGCCAAACGAATCATGGGCCAGGTCGGGAACGACCTGCACCGGTTGGGTGGGAAGAGCGTTATCGAACTCACCGAGTTCAAGGGAATGGGCGAGGCCAAGGCCATCGCGATCGTGGCCGCGCTCGAACTGGGGCGAAGGCGCCGGACCGCCGAGGTACAGGAACGCCCGAGCGTCACCACCAGTGCCTCGGCCTACGAGCTGGTCCGCGCCAAGATCTCGGACTTGCCGCACGAGGAGTTCTGGTTGCTACTGCTCGATCGTGGTAATCGTCTGTTGGAAAGCAGGGCGGTCAGCAAGGGTGGATTGCACGGCACCGTTGCCGATCCCAAGATGATCTTCAAGGCAGCCCTGGATCGGAGGGCTTCTTCCATCGTGCTCTGCCATAACCATCCCAGCGGGCAGTTGCGCCCAAGCCAGGAGGATATTGCGCTAACTAGGAAGTTGGTGGACGGTGCCCGGCTGCTCGACATTGCCATACACGACCATCTCATCGTAGCGAGTGGTGGTTACTACAGTTTTGCTGATAACGGAATGCTCTAATGGCCACTCCGCTGCGTCTCCTCAGCATCATAGGTGCCCGCCCGCAGATCATCAAGGCGGCCTCCGTGAGCAGGGCTGTGGCCAACCTTGGGGATCGCATCGCTCACACCATTCTGCACACCGGTCAGCACTATGACACGGGCATGAGCGAGGTCTTCTTCCAGGAACTGGGCATTCCTGCAGCGGATATCAATCTTGGCGTTGGCTCAGGACCACATGGGCACCAGACAGCGCTCATGCTGGGAGCGATCGAGGAGGTACTCCTCCGCAAGGAGCACGATGTGGTGGTGCTTTACGGCGATACGAACAGCACGCTCGCTGGAGCCCTTGCAGCCATCAAGCTGCACGTTCCGGTCGCCCATATCGAAGCAGGACTTCGGTCGTTCAACAAGGCCATGCCCGAAGAGATCAATCGCATCGTTTGCGATCATTGCAGCACCTGGCTGTTCTGTCCTACGAAGACGGCCGTGGACAACCTCCAGCGCGAAGGCGTTTCTCTTGATATGGACCATGTGCCCACCAAGGACCGGCCTCGGGTGGTCCAGTGCGGAGATGTCATGTTTGACAACAGCATGCACTTCGCCGCACTTGCACGGAGCCGCGCGACGGTGTTGCAAGAGCTTGAAATAGTGGGTACTGACTTCGTACTGGCCACGGTTCATCGGGACAATAACACCGACGATCCGTTGCGGCTGAACGCGATCTTCGGCGCGCTACTGGAACTTCATCAAAGAGAGCGAACAGACATCGTGGTACCGGTCCATCCGCGTACCCGGAAGATGATGGACAGGTTGTTGGATCCCGCTTTGTTCGCTGCACTTTCCACTACCCAAGGGTTCCATTTGGTGCCTCCGGCGGGATTTCTTGACATGATCGCATTGGAGAGCAATGCTCGGCTGGTGATAACGGATAGCGGTGGTGTCCAAAAGGAGGCGTTCTTCTTCGCCAAACCGTGCGTTATTCTCAGGTCTGAAACCGAATGGCTGGAGCTTGTGCAACTCGGCCAAGCCGAATTGGTGGACGCCGACCCTGAGCGCATCCTTAGCGCGGCAGAGCGTTTCCTTCGCGATGGCGTGCCGAGCTGTCAACCGGTCTTCGGTGATGGCCACGCCGCTGAACGTATTTGTGCAGAGCTGATCAAAGGCCAGTGATACGATCGGCGCTCGACTACGGGACGTACTTCGTGAAGGGCCTCTTCGATGCTCGGACCCGGGCGTTGTTGGTCGCTCACACGCGACCGATCGTAGTGCCGGGTGTTCAGGATACCAGGGCAGGGCTAGCTGCTGCTATCGGTTATCTGTTGCGCGCACAACAACAGGGCGCGGACATGGGGATGGGCAGTTACCACCTTGGCCATGGTTGGGGTGCATCCTATCCTGAAACAACCGGCTATGCGATACCCACGCTCCTTCGTGCCGGGCGCGTTTTGGAACGGGAAGAACCGGTTGCTGCCGCATTACGGGCGGGGGAATGGTTGCTTTCGATCCAACGTTCCGATGGTGGCTGGCAGGGTGGAAGAGTAGGAGAACAGCGACCGAGCATCGTTTTCAATACGGCGCAAGTGGTGCGTGGAATGTTGGCTCTGTATGCTCACCACGGCGGCCAACGATACATCGATGCCGCTGTCCGCGCAGCACACTGGATCGCTCGTTCACAAGAGGCCGATGGCACTTGGCGCACCCACAATTTTCTTGGAGCGGCGCGCGTCTACGATACCTATGTGGATGCCCCCTTGTTGCGTGTTTTTGCCATCACTGGTGAACCGCTCTTGAGAAACGCCGCCGAGCGCAATCTTCAATGGGTGTTGAACCAGCGCAACGCGAACGGTTGGTTCGCGAACTGCGACAACACCGTCGCGCACAATGATCGCCCCATCACCCACACGATCGCTTATACGCTCGATGGCCTGCTGGAATGCCACGAGATGATGCCGAATGGCGACATCGTCGAGGCTGCCACTGTTGGAGGAAGCAGGCTGCTGCACCTCTTCATGTCCAAGGGAACGTTGAAGGGTCGTTATGACGCATCGTGGAGGGGGACCGAGCATCCTATCCTCACCGGGTGCGCCCAGATGGCCATCGTTTGGTCCAAGCTTTCCGATCTCACATCGGATCCCAGGTACCGCGAGGGGCAGGAGCGGATGACCCGGCTCCTCTTGTGCATGCAGGAGCGTTCCACATTCGGCCCGGATGCGGTCCTTGGTGCCTTGCCTGGCTCATATCCATTGTGGGGGCGGTACGAGAAGTTCGCCTTTCCCAACTGGAGTACGAAGTACTTCGCCGATGCGTTGCTCAGTGATCGATCGTTATCAAGGACCAATGATCGTATCACTTAGCAACCACCGAACTTGGTATGCAGCCAACACCGCCTGAGGCAGGTGGATGAACAGCATGGATGCGCAGCGACTGACAGGGTCCTACTCCAGTATTGCCGGGCAGCTCGGTCTGGCCAGTAATGACTGCCTGTTCCTGGCCTCTGACGTTACGCGGCTGGCCTTGCGTGCAAAGCGTGATGGTGAGCGGTTCACCGTGGATGGATGGATCGATTCGTTCCTCACCGTATTGCACCGAGGAACATTGATCGTGCCTGCTTTCACCGATGACCTGGTGAACGGCGACACGTTCGACCCCGGGACGTCCCCACCCACCACAGGAGCTGTCTCCAACAAGGTGATGCGGAGGGGCGATGCCGTGCGGACCATGGACCCACTGCATTCGGTCTTCGTGATGGGTGCGCGGCAACAGGAGATCGTCGAATTGACCGATGAAGCCACTTTCGGCGCGAACAGTGTGTTCGGGTTCATGCACCGGAACAAGGCGAAGATGCTCATCGTGGATGTTGACTTCCAGCACAGTTTCACATTCATCCACTACCTCGAGCAACTATGGGGGATGAAGTACCGACGACCGGTCCACCTGGATATGATGATCAGGCGCGAAACCGGGGTGGAGCGCAGGCGGTGCATGTACTACGCCAAGAAACCGGGTGTCTCCAATGACCTGCACGCCTACCAGCGCGAATTGCAGGACCGTGGTATCGTGCGCACGTTCGTACTGGATGATGTTCCGATGATACTGCTCGATCTTGATGAGGTCGCTTCGTACACCAGGACGTACTTCGATCGAGGTGGGCGTGTCCACAATTTCAGTTGGCTGGTGTTGGTGAAGACGATGGTAAAGCGGACGGTTCCGTTCCTTGCAACCCGGTTCAAATCGCGTTCGGACCGATAATGGCAGGACCATTCCTACGGTGGTAGGTACATCTTTGAACCTTGGTCTTCCTCCCCATCCACTGATGATCATCCAAGCCTGACATGTTGGTAGCGTGTGAACGTTCCTCACCGCGCGCACGCTACATCGTTCGGCATGTCATGGAGCGCATGCTGGGGATCCCCATCGAATTCGCCAACGGATCGGAGGAATTCAGAAGTGCTGCTGTCCCGAGACTTGCATACACGCATCACGCGATCGATGGAACCGTGCATGTACCCTGGACCGGTGCCATCGATGACTTGCCCAGCGGAGAGCCACCTTTTGGGACATGGAACGACTTGCCGGTGCTTTTTCGCACGAACCAGGGACATGATCTGTTCGCCGGGACCTTCTACTTGCTAAGCCTGGTGAACGAGATCGGTACCACGGACCGGGACGATCACGGGAGGATACCTGCGAACGCGCTTTTCACCGTGCGTAGCGGCCTGGCGGATCGTCCCGTCGTGGACGAGTGGGCCATGCAACTCGCAGCGGCGATCAAGCAATGCTACCCCTCCTTCACGGGTGTTAAAAGAACGTACAGGCACGTGGTCACTTTGGACGTGGACAACCTGTTGCGGTATGCCGGTCGCCCGCTGGTGCGTGCGGTCGGTGCCACGTTGAATGACCTTTTCCGTGGTCGCCTCGCTTCGGTAGCCGACCGTTGGCTTGTGAGGACCGGCGCGCGGAGAGACCCCTACCTGCGGGCGCTGGACCTCATTGCGCGTTGCTCCCCGGAATGCGATCGGAGCATCCTCTTTCTCCTCCTGAAGGGAAACGGGGCATACGACCACGCAGCGCACCTGACACCATCCGCACTGCACTCTCTGGGCCGTGCGCGGGACGCAGGAGTGGAACTAGGCTTGCACCCTTCCTATCTGAGCAGTTCCAGCGTTGAACTGCTCTATCAGGAATCTGCGCTGCTGAAAGATCGCCTTGGATCGGACCACCACCTCAGCAGGCAGCACTTCTTGCGATGGAACTTGCCCGGAACGCTGCGTCAATTGAGCACCATGGGAATTACCGAGGAGCACAGCCTTGGTTTCCACGACCGTGCAGGCTTCCGGGCTGCCACATGCACGCCGTTCCTGTGGTACGATCTGGAGCGCGAAGAAGTCTCGAACTTGATGCTCTGGCCCTTTATAGCCATGGATAGCGCTTTGATCGAACGGCAAGGTCTCGATGCCGATCATGTTGCCAGTACCATGAACGACTTCAGTGATCGTGTCCGCGCCGTGAGAGGCACCTTCGTCAGCGTGTGGCATGATAGATACCTGAGCGGCCACGCGGAGTTCGCGGCTTGGCCATCGGTCTTCGAGCAAGTGGTACGACACGCTCGCTCATGATCCGTCATTTGGCACATAACGAAATAGACAAGGACCGTTGGGATGCTGCGCTGCTGCGTTGTCCGCAGCGCCGCTGGTACATGCAGGCTTGGGTGCTCGATCTCTGCTGTCCAGAATGGGAGGCCTTGGAGGATGACTCGTCCAGAGCCATCATGCCCTTGTTATGGCGACGAAAATGGGGGGTGGATTATCTCTATCAGCCCTATGGTACCCAACAACAGGGCATGTTCGCACCGGATCCTTCCTCCATCGATCATGTGGCCTTTCTGCGTTCGGTGCCGAAGCGCTTTCGTTATTGGGACATCAACCTGAACGCGGGCATCGACCTGCAAGCCGAAACCAACGACCACCTCACACAACAGGTGAACCAGGAGTTGTTGCTCGATGCCGATATCGCCGCACTGAGGGCGGGCTATTCCCAAGGCCATCGCCGCAACCTCCGCAGATGCGGCGACCATCCACCAGTGCTTTCACGGGATATCGGCAGCGAGGAGTTCATCGAGTTGTTCCAACGAACCACAGCTGCCCGGTTCGGGGGAGTCTCAACGGGTGACCTGCTCTTGTTAAGCCGGTTTCTTGTTGAAGGAACAGCACGCGGACAGTGCAGGTTGTTGGGCATGCGCAGCGAAGGCCGACTGATAGCGGCGGCCTGTTTCATGGAATGGAAGGGAGGGTTGCTTCTTCTGAAATCCGCCAACACCGATGCGGGTACGGACCGACAGGCCATGTTCCACCTCGTTGATGCGTTCATACAGGACCACGCTGGTACAGGTGAACTGTTGGACCTGGGCGGGTCCAACACAGCCTCCGTGGCACGTTTCAACGCCGGGTTCGGTGCGCGGTCCACGGTATATTTACGGCTGGTGCGGAACCTCCTTCCGCCCCCACTGCGGTGGTTGAAGCGATAGTGCACATGGTGATGGAACTGGTGAAGCAGCGCAACGTGGCAGGGCATTTCCTGGCGGAGTTGCGCGATGTGAACGTGCAGAAGGACCCCATGCGGTTCCGTCGCAATCTGGAGCGCATCGGGGAGGTGCTCGCGTACGAACTCAGCCGCACGCTCGACTACACCGAGCAGGAGGTGATCTCGCCGCTCGGAACGGCCCGTGTTCACCTCCTTCAAGAGCAGCCGGTGCTTGCTACCATCCTGCGCGCTGGCCTCCCATTGCACCAGGGCTTGCTCAACTACTTCGATCGTGCGGACAATGCGTTCATCAGTGCCTACCGAAAGCATCGCAAAGGCGAGGACGGTTTTGACATTGAAGTGGAGTACCTGAGCAGTCCCTCGTTGCACGATCGCACCTTGATCATCTGCGATCCCATGCTGGCCACCGGGCAGAGCATGGTGCTGGTGTACAAGGCGCTGCTCCGTCTCGGTAAGCCCAAGGCGCTCCATGTGGTGGCGGCGATCGCCAGCGCGGAAGGACTGGAGTATGCCAAATTGCATTTACCTGCCGGCACGCGCTATTGGATAGGGGCGGTGGACGAGGAGATGACCGCCCAAGCCTACATCGTTCCAGGGCTGGGCGATGCCGGGGATCTCGCATACGGTGCAAAGCTCTAGCGTATGACCTTCTTGAGCGTTGCGACGGTGCTCGTCATGAGCGTAGCCAAGTTCTTTCTATGTGGCCTCGTCTCCTATGGGTTCAACCACACGTTCATGGAAACCCTGCTGCTCACCGCGATAGGTGCTTGCTTGGGGACGTTCTCGTTCTTCCGTCTTGGCAAACGGGTGATCGAGTGGTTCCGTCTGCGCTATGTGCGACGCCGGACCGAGCGACTTGCAAAGGGTCTTGCACCCAAGCGCATCTTCACGCGCACCAACCGCATGATCGTGCGCGTGAAACACAATTATGGATTGCTCGGCATTGCGCTCCTTCCACCGATCCTCTCGGTGCCGATCACGGCCATGCTTGCAGCGAAGTATTTCCGGCACGACCGTCGAGCACTGCCGATCCTGATGAGCGCGGTGATCGCTTGGAGCGTGGTGCTCAGCACAGCTTGGGGTTTCGTAAGGTGAGCCGCTACGAACATCTCTTCTTCGACCTGGACCATACGCTCTGGGATTTCCGGGGCAACTCGCGCGAAACCTTGCGTGAGATCTTCGTGGCCGAGCGCCTCGATGAAGCTGGTGTTCCCCATGTGGATGAGTTCATTGAATGCTACGAGGAGATCAACCTGGCCATGTGGGCTGGATACAGCGCAGGTCGCATTCCAAAGGAAGTTCTGCGCGTGCTGCGGTTCCGCGATGCGTTGCTCCGCTTCGGGGTGAAGGACAACAACCTTGCTGCACGGATCGGGAAGGAGTACGTTGAACACTGCCCGAAGAAGGGAATGCTCATGCCGGGTGCCCGTGAGATGCTCGACACCGTTAAGGAGCGGTTCAAGCTGCACATCATCACGAACGGCTTCGACGAAGTACAGGGCGTGAAGTTGGGCGCAAGTGGCATTGCTTCCTACTTCGATGTGGTGCTCACGAGCGAGCGTGCCGGAGCCCCCAAGCCGGATCCCCGCATATTCCAGGAAGCGTTGAAGCGCAGCCGTGCGTCAGCCAAGAACAGCCTCATGATCGGGGATAATGTGGAGGCCGACATGCTCGGGGCACGTCAAGCCGGATGGGATCACGTGCACTACACCGCTGAAACGCCACCGGATGCATTGGCAACGCACCGCATTGTGCACTGGAAGGAACTGCTACCGCTGCTCGGTTGAAGCCTGAGCACTGTCCGGGTAGAAGATGTACTCCATGTCGTGGCTGACACCGGTGATGTGGCTGTGCCGATGGAAACGAACGAGCGATCCGTTCATCACCTTCCCACGATAGCTGATCTCGCCTTTCTCCGGTCGGGTCACGAAGTAGATGCTGTCGCCGCGCACCTCCGGCATCACGTTATAAAGGCCGATCGATGGATTTCCCTGTGTTTCACGAATGAGGAACTTGGGGAGGTCCGCCTCTCCCTGTTTGTTCCCGTTGGCCAGCACCACACGGCCTTCGGGGAAGAACCGGATGGCGTACCGCAGGTCGCCGCGGGACTCGAGGTAATAGCCATCGTAGCGGAGGCCGAGGTTGGCGAACGGGCTTCGGTCCACCTGCTGCGCGGGTGGTTCTTGTTGAGATGGGGAACTGCCGCACGCGTATGCGCAGATCGCAACGAGCGCAAAGAGATATGAGCGCATCACGCCATGTTGTTGAACCTTGCGATCACCGACTCACTTCCACTGACCCTGTCACCGAGCTTCACGGTGACGGTCGCATCGCGGGGGAGCAGAACATCCACTCGCGAGCCGAACTTGATGAAGCCGAACTCACTGCCTTGCTGCGCTGGTTCACCGGCGCGGCTGTAGGTACAAATGCGCCGTGCCAGCGCACCGGCGATCTGCCGGAAGAGCACTTCGCCGTGACGTGGATGCTTCACCACCACGGTGCTGCGCTCGTTCTCCGTGCTGCTCTTCGGGTGCCACGCCACCAGGTATTTGCCGGGGTGGTATTTGTAGTAACTGGTGGTGCCGCCGATGGGATTGTAGTTCACATGCACGTTCAGCGGGCTCATGAAGATGCTCACCTGCACGCGCTTGTCGTTGAAGTACTCGGTCTCTTGCACCTCCTCGATCGCCACCACCTTTCCATCGGCAGGTGATAGCACATCATCATCACCCTTCGGCACATTGCGCCCGGGCACACGGAAGAACCAGACAATGATGCCGAACACAGCAAGCAGTCCGGCAGTGAGGATGACGATCAACGGCTTGGGCAGCACGGGCCAGCTCCACAGGGCGAACAGCGCCGCGCAAACAACGGCGATCGTGAGCAGCAGAGTGGGAGTTCCTTCGCGATGGAGATGCATGGCTGGAAGCGTGGCGAAGATAGAAGTGCATCCACTGCACGCGATGGCCTCACCCACCCATGGCGAACGCCACCATCAACAACATCACCGGTGCTGCGAGCAAGTATCCATCGAAACGATCCAGGATACCTCCATGGCCCGGAAGGATCCTGCCGCTGTCCTTCACACCCGCAGCGCGTTTCAAAGCACTTTCAAGGAGGTCGCCAATGGTGGCAGCCAGCGCCACGACCGTAGCGGCTACAAGCCAGAACCGCAATGAAAGAACATCCGTGCTTGCGCTGATCGCCCAACCGACGAGCGCGGTGAGCAACACGCCCCCAACGAATCCCTCCCAGGTCTTGCCGGGACTCACGGTTGGCATCAGTTTGTTCCGGCCCAACAACTTGCCCACGAGGTAGGCTCCCGTGTCGTTGGTCCAAAGCAGCACCATGAAGCCGATGAAGAGGCGATGGTCCACTTGCACGAGCGCTGCGGCGATCGCCATGGGCATTGTGGCATAGATCACCGTGCCCAAGTGCCCGGTGAAGACCTTGCCGGGATCGGTGCTTCCGCTTCGCAACAACAGGAAGGTGAGGAGCAGGAGGGTCCCTGCGATCACGGAAAGGGTGATGGTGCCATTCGTCATGCGCAGCACGATCTCCAGGCACGCTGCCACATAGACCACCAGGGAAAGTACAATGGTCAACCCAATTGGCGGGGCATCATCGCTGCCCTTCCAGTACAGCAGGTGCCATTCCCATGCGGCGATCAACGCTACAGGCAGGAAGAGCAGGGCCGTTGTCCGCGGACCAAGCCACGCCGCACCGAGCACCAGTGCAACATAAACGGCACCCGTGAGCGTACGCGTGGCAAGCTCCTTCATGCTTCGGACGAGTTGCGCAGGATGTGCATGGCGCGCACCGCGTGGTCGGGTTCCACGTACACGCCCACATCGGCCAGCGGCGGATAGAGGCGCGACCCCTGATCCATGACCACCGCGTTTATCCCGTGCTCCTCCAGGCGACCGCGCACCATTTCGGCCTCATGCGGGGATCCGGCGCTGAAGATGAGCGTCCAGTTCCCCATCCGGGATCAATTCTCTTTTGGTCCTTCTTGAGGAACGTCCTGTGGAACATGCGCGGCGATGCCGTTCCCGTTCCTGCTGGGCTGCGCTTGCTCGCTCTTCAAGAAGGGCCGATCGCCGAAGATCTTCTCCAGGTCCTCTTT
>Ga0073899_10001531_pt1 | contig 21186 bp, 21 predicted proteins | sample KloWWTmetaKNB5Ph_FD_88975 | JGI IMG/M metagenome (GOLD analysis project Ga0073899, IMG submission 88975) | Active sludge microbial communities from Klosterneuburg, Austria, studying microevolution and ecology of nitrifiers - Klosterneuburg... | ecosystem: Engineered > WWTP > Aerobic digester >... | reverse complement strand
TAAGGCCCGTGACAAGACCATCACGTTGATAGGCCGGAGGTGTAAGCACGGTAACGTGTGTAGCCGACCGGTACTAATCGGCCGAGGGCTTGGATTTACAATCGCTCGTGCTTGCTCTGGAGTCCTTGGAGGGCTGCCATTTCCCCATCTGAGGGGGTTTGGCGCATCCTTGACAACAAAAGATTTCGGTGGCTATAGCGGCAGGGTCACACCCGTTCCCATCCCGAACACGGAAGTTAAGCCTGCCAGCGCCGATGGTACTTGGGGGTAGACCCCCTGGGAGAGTAGGACGCCGCCGGATTTCTGAGCAACGACGCCCCTTCGGGGGCGTCGTTGTCGTTTTCGGCCTAGGCTTGAATCCTTATGTCTCAGCAGCCTGGTCGCCCCAGTGGATCCTCTCGTGGTCGGCCGGTAGGTGGGCGACCCGTACGCGGCGGAGCTGCTGGTCGAAGCGCCGGTGCGTCAGGCCGGGCGGGGAGCACTGGTGGGATTGGGCGCCCGTCAAGGGGGGCGGGAGCAGGCCGCCCTTCCGGGGCGGGTGGCGAAGGCCGCTCGTCGCGTTCCAGCCGTGACGGTGGCCAGGGTCGGCCTGTGCGCCGCGGTGATAGTGGAGCGGAGGCAGGGCGAGGTGCGCCTGGGCGTCCCGCCAGCCGGCCCGGAAGCCGGACTGTCTCGGGCCGGCCTGAGGGCGATGGCTCGGGCGATGAGCGTCGCCCGTCTCGTGGGCCCCGCCCCGGAGCCGGCGACCGAAGGGGCGGTGCGTCGAGGCGACGTGATCCCCGGGAGGACGCCGGCATCGAGCGGCCGCGTCGCGATCGGGGCGATCGCCCGGCGCCACGTCGTGTGGCGCCTCCGATGACGGCCGCGGACAAGCGTGCCGCGGAAGTGAAGGCCACCAGGGCGCCGCGTGAGGCGAAGGAGCCGACTGCCCCTCCGCCCTGGCAGCGTGAGGAATGGATCGACGAAGGAGCCCTGCGCCACGAGGCCGAGAGGGCCACCCGCCGTGCCGTCGAAGCAGCACCGGCCCCCTCGCGGCGGCGTCGGTCCGAGGACGTCGCCCCCGAGGTCGTGGAGTCGCTCGCGGAGTTGGCGCCCGCCAACCGCATGGCCCGCTACCAGGAACGCCTCGCCGCAGCAGCCGATGCCCTCGATCGGGGGCGTTTCGGCGACGCCAAGCGGATGGTCCAGCCGGTCCTACGCGATCTTCCCGATGTGGCCTTTGCCCACGAGCTCGCCGGCCTCGCCCTGTACCGCTTGGGGCACTGGCGCAAGGCGGCCGCCGAGCTCGAGACTGCCCGTCGGCTCGACTCGTCGGTGCGTCACCACCCGGTACTGGCCGACTGCTATCGGGCGCTGCGCCGATACCACGAGGTCGACGCGTTGTGGCGTGAGCTGCGTGAGGCGTCACCGGATCCGGTGGTGATGGCCGAGGGTCGCATCGTGGCGGCAGGTGCCCTCGCAGATCAGGGTGATCTTGCAGGTGCGCTGAAGGTGATGGAAAAGGCGATGGTCGTGCCCAAGAAGGTCGGTGACCACCACCTCAGGCAGTCGTACGTCATTGCCGACCTGTACGACCGATCCGGCGATGTGGTCAGGGCACGCCGCTGGTTCACCGTGGTGGCCGAACGCGACAACGACTTCGCCGATGTGCGCGACCGGCTGAGGTCGCTAGGCCGCTGAGCCGGGCAGTTCTACCCGCTGGTGACGGAGATCGTGTATCCGCCGACGCTGGCGTAGTCGGAGTACCCGGTAGTGAGGCGGTCACCGTATCCGACGCCTTCAACCTTGACCGTGTAGGTGCCGGAGCTCGCAGCCGTCAGGGTGAGTGTCGCACCCATCCCCATCGAGGTATCACCTGAGGTGGAGCCGGAAGGCGGGTCGTCGGACACGACCAGGGAACTGCGCTTGACCTTGATGCTGGCGGTGAGCTTGATGTCGAGGTCGGGGCTGGTCGAGGCCGGGGCAGCGGCAATGGTCACCTTCTGGCCCTTGGTGAGAGCGATGGTGAAGGAGTCGACATCGGCGGCAGAGGAAATCACCCCCGAGACCTGGCTGCCGACGACGAGTGAGATGCTGGTCTCGTCGGCCCGTGGGCCGGCTCCGTTCTGTCCCATGACAGCAAAGTCGTCCTGGGTGTTGTTGGCACCCGCGTACTCGCCCTTGCTCCACTGAGTGATCGCCTTGTAGTAGCCGACGCCCATGATCGGGGCCCAACTGCCGTGGCCCCCGTAGTAACCAGTCGAACTCGCACCGTCATGGCTGAGCCCGAGATTGTGGCCAGCCTCGTGGGAGACCGCCTCGGCGACAAACTTCGCTCCCGCCCCTGTGCCGTTCTGGAAGACCAGCGCCGGCTGATAGTAGGAATCGGGGCTCGTGGTCGATCGATACCAATCGAAAACGCCGACGTAGGCGACCCCGCCGCAACCGGAGCTGCAGATTGCCTCGTAGAACGTCTTGCCCGTGGTGCACTTGGTTGTCGACTTGGTGATCAGGACCCGTGTTCCGTAGACAGTGTCGGCGCTGTTCGACCTGACGATTGCGGCCGGTGACGGCTCTGCCAAGGTGACGTCGACATCGAAGGGCGCGTAGTCCTCGGCAACTCTCTGCCAGATGCTGTAGATCGACTTCAGCTCCTCAGAGGAGAACCCGGCGACTCCGTCTGCGTCGTAGGCGTCGGTGTAGCAGGACTCGCCCACGACCGAGGTGTTCCACGCCGTCCCGGAGATCGTCCGGCCGCCGAAGTCGAGGTAGATCGTCCTCGCCGAACCGGGCTTGCTGTGCTCTGTGAAGGTCGCCGTGGTGTTGCCGGTGCCGTCGAGCCAGCTGGTAGCAGGCGACGAGGCGGCGACACGTGCTGGGTCGACATAGAGGAGGCGATCATCGGTGTCGATTCTCAGGGAGGCGTCGGTGAGGAGATGACTTCTGAGAGAGGCCGTCGACAGGCCGTTGGCGGCGGCCACGGCCGGCAGACGTGAACCGAGGTGTTCGATGGCGGCAGCTCCCCCTCGCCATTGAGGCGGATCGGCATCGACTCCCCGAACCCCCGCTTGCAGGGAAGCCATCACCCCGGCTACCACGACCAGTTTGATCCACGCTCTGCGCATCTGAGCCCCAACCTCTCTCGAATCTTGAGCCGTGACAGCACTGCGAGCAGTCATCCTACGACACTTAGTGTCATCGGCGCCCAGGCCATCCAACCGGTAATTTCTTCGTCACACCCATGTCCTAACTTGAGGCTCGGCTTCCCCCGCCTACCTCACCGCCTTGCGCGGTGTCATCACCTCACAGGGGAGTCACCTCATGAACATCGTCATCCTTCGCGGCCGTCTCAGCAGCGCTCCCGTCCTTCGCCCCCTCGCCTCGGGATCGGTATTGATCTCGCTCGAGCTCACCACCCTCGCCGACGATGGTGCGCAGGTGTCCGTACCTGTCGCCTGGTTCGACCCGGGATTCGCACCCGAGTGGGGTGCCGGTACCGAACTGGCGGTCACCGGGGTGGTGAAGAGACGCTTCTTCCGCAGTGGCGGCGTCACCCAGACCCGCACCGAGGTGGTGGCCACCGAAGTCGTCGAAACCTCCAAGCGGCGACAGGTGCAGCGCATGTTGGCGCGAATGGCCGACAGGCTGGGCGAGCACGAAGGGAGCGCACTACGCTCCATCTGAGGCCGGCACCGAACAGGTTGCCGCGTAACCACGGTCGTGGAGGAACAGAGTGATGAACCAGGCCCAGCTGGAGAAAGTCCGCAGCGCGGAGGGCTTCATAGCCGCCCTCGACCAGAGTGGGGGAAGTACACCCAAGGCTCTGCGCCTGTATGGCATCGAGGAGAGCGAGTACTCATCCGACGCGGAGATGTTCGACCTCATCCACCAGATGAGGTCGCGCATGATTACCAGCCCGGCCTTCAACGGCGATCGCATCCTCGGCGCGATCCTCTTCGAGGACACTATGGATCGCACCATCGACGGCATCGGCAGCGCCGAGTACCTGTGGACCGTGAAGAACGTGGTGCCCTTTTTGAAGGTCGACAAGGGCCTCGTGGACGAGGCCGATGGGGTGCAGCTGATGAAGCCCATCCCCGGTCTCGACGACCTCCTTCGCCGGGCGGTGGCCAAGGGAGTGTTCGGTACCAAGATGCGCTCGGTGATCAAGCTCGCCAATCCGGTCGGAGTCGAAGCAATCGTCGCCCAGCAGTTCGAGGTTGGGCGCCAGATCCTCGCGGCCGGACTGGTGCCGATCATCGAGCCAGAGATCGACATCCACAGTCCCGAGAAGGAGGCAGCCGAGGCCCTGCTCAGGGCATCGATCCTGCAGCACCTCGCGGACCTGCCGACCGGGCAGCAGGTGATGCTGAAGCTCACCATCCCCACCGTCGACGACTTCTACGCCTCCCTCATCGCCCATCCGTCGGTACTGCGGGTTGTCGCCTTGTCGGGTGGTTACACACGAGCGGATTCCATCGCCCGGCTTGCCCGCAACCATGGCATGATCGCCAGCTTCTCCCGGGCTCTCACCGAGGGACTGTCGGCGAAGCAGAGCGATGCCGAGTTCAATGCCCTCCTCGACGAGTCGATCGGCGGCATCTTCGAGGCATCGCGCACCTGACCACCGGGAAACCGGCCCTAGTCGAATAGTTCCAAGGGGTTCACGCGGTCACCGCGGAGCCTGCTTGTTTCCCGAACGCCCTACTACCGGCACGGACTTGTGTGAGCGCACAAGCACAACGTTCGGTCTGTGCGCTCACACAAATCGGCCACGCCACGGCGGTCGCTGTCGACATCGAGAGGGTGATGCTCACCAAAGCAACACCCGAACAACGCGTGCAGCTCGTATCCATGCCAGGCGCCGCCCACCCAGTCCCCATCCGAGTGCCTGGCAGCCATCCGAGTGCCTGGCAGCCATCCGAGTGCGGGCGTGCCCCCCGGCGGGTCGCTGTCACTCGGATGGGCTGCTGTCACTCGGATGGGCTGCACCAGCACCCCTTGGAGCCAATCATCTAGTCGAGGGGACGCAGCACCAGGCCGGTCCTCAACTTCGGAGTGAAGAACGTCGACTTTGGTGGCATCAGCAGCCTTTCCGTTGCGGTGCGGCGGATCTCGTCGATACTCGTCGGCCGGATAAGCACACCGGCGCTTGCCGCCCCCATGCCCACGAGGTCGACGACTTGCTCAACCCCGTGCTGGTAGCTGACCTCGATGTCGTGACCAGCGAGGGCATGCTCGAGGTAGGCGCCGTCGAGTGCCCTCACCTCAGCGAAGACCTCGGGCTTAGGACTCAGCCACACGCCGGCGCCGTCGGGACGTACCAGGCAGAGCGCACCCTTGCGGCTCACCTCACCGGCGAACGCGGCGCTCACCGGACCGGCTTCGCTGGTGGTGAAGCTGGAAGAGAGGATCTCGAGGAGGCGCTCGACTGGCACCCCGTGGTAGAGGCGGTGAATGGCGTCGATCGACAGTTGATCGTCGACCAACTCGGCGACATAGGTGAGGGTCAACTCTGCCCCAGTGCCGGCACCGCGTCGGGCCCTGACCTCGTCGCGCAGGGTGCGGCTTATCGCATAGCGGTGGTGGCCGTCGGCGATGAGCACAGGGCTTGCCCCCACGGCGGCAGAGATCGCCGCCACTCGTTCGGGCTTGACCACCCTCTCGACGAGATGCTGCACACCCTGCTCGTCGTGGCACTCGCCGACGACCTCGCCGGGATCACGCAACAGGTCGGTGAGCCCGATGGTCAGCGATAGGCCCCATACGGGGGAGAGATTGGTGTTCGTCGCCCTGGTGAGGTCGAGCCGATCGGTCTTCGCTTTCGGAGTGGTGCGTTCGTGGGGAAGCACCCCGTCGGCACCCTCGTCGACCACCTCCAGGCCGCCGAGCACGCCGACCGTGTCGCGCTCCGTGCCGGTGGCGTCGACGAAGCGCATGCGGTAGAGGGTGAAGCTGGGGCGAGGGTCGGCCACCAGAGTGCCATCGGCGATCCATTCACGCAGACGGGCGGCGGCGAGGTCGTAGCGCTCCGGTCCGTCGCTCTCGCGAGGTACGTCGATGGCGACGATGTTGCGCGGGTGGCGGGCGAGTAGGGCGTCGACGTCGGCGTCGCTGAGCACGTCGTAGGGCGGGGCGGCCACTTCTTCGAGGGGCAGATGGGGCGAGTACCGCAGGGCGGCGAAGGGTTCGAAGCGGGGCACCTGCACAGGTTGCCATCTCTCATGCCAACATGACCAACGATGTTTCCCGTGTTCTGTGATCTCGATGGCGTCGTGTGGCTCGCCCACCGGCCGATCCCCGGTTCCGTGCAGGCCATCGCTCGGCTCCGTGCTGCTGGCCATCGGGTCCTGTTCGTCACCAACAACTCGGCGGCCACGGTGGCCGAACAGGTTGAGGCCCTGGGCCGTATCGGCATACCCGCAGAGGGCGACGTGCTCACCTCTGCCAGGGCCGCGGCGCTCCTCTTACAGCCCGGGGAAAGGGTGCTGGCATGTGCGGGTGAGGGGGTGATCGAGGCCCTCGACGACCGCGGTATCGAGGTGGTGTTCGACGGTGACGCCGACGCAGTCGTGGTCGGCTGGCATGTCACCTTCGACTATGCCGGGCTGACCAGGGCCGCCCGTGCCGTAAACCGGGGGGCGCGCCTGATCGGCACCAACGATGACGTCACCTACCCAACACCCGACGGGCCGATCCCCGGTGGGGGCGCCATCCTGGCGGCGGTGGTCGCCGCCGCCGGAGTGCCTGCCGAGGTCGCCGGCAAGCCCTACGAGCCGATGGCGTCCCTGGTGAGGGCCGAAGTCGGCGATGCTGCGGCCCGGGCCGGGGTGATGGTCGGCGACAGACCGTCCACCGACGGGCGCTTTGCCCGGACCCTGGGGTGCCGCTACGCCCATGTGTGGAGCGGGGTCACGCGACGCGGTGAGGTGCTCGACCCGGTCCCCGACCTGGAGGCTGACGATCTCGCCGGTGTGGTGGACAGCCTTGTTACCGAGTGGTAACCAGGGGTATGCTGCACTTATGACAGCAAACCCATTGAAGCGGATGCTCGACGCCGGGATCCAGTTCACGGAGATGTCGCAGGACAGGGCCGAAAAGCTGGTCAAGGAGATGGTCAAGTCGGGTCAGGCCCGCCGCAAGGACAGTGATCAACTTGTTCAGCAGTTGGTCGATCGCGGTCGCAATGCCACCGAGCACATGGCCACAACTGTGCAGGCGGAGCTTTCCAAGCACCTCAACCGGTTCGCCCATCGCCTCGACGAGATCGAGGGTCGGGTCGAGGAGATCGCCCAGAAGTTGGGCATCGCCAAGAAGGCAGCGGCCAAGAAGGCAGCTCCCGTGAAGAAGGCAGCACCTGCCAAGAAGGTCGCGCCGGCCAAGAAGGCTGCTACCGCGAAGAAGGCTGCTACCGCGAAGAAGGCTGCTACCGCGAAGAAGGTCGCTCCGGCCAAGAAGGCCTGACCGATGGCGAGACGCCAGCGTCTCGACGCCGAACTGGTCCGTCGACAACTGGCGGTCACTCGCGTCGAGGCCGGGCGGGCGATCGATGCCCACCGGGTGTTGGTGAACGGCGCCCTGGCCGATAAGTCGTCGCGCCAGGTGCATGCCGGCGACTCGATCGTGCTCGTCGGCGAGCCCCCCCGGTTCGTCAGCCGTGGTGGCGAGAAGTTGGCTGAAGCCCTCAGCGCTTTCGGGCTCGACTTAGAAGGCTGGCGGGTCCTCGACGCCGGGGCGTCGACGGGTGGCTTCACCGATTGCCTCCTTCAACACGGCGCCGCCCATGTGGTGGCTCTCGACGTCGGACACGGGCAGCTCCACCCCAAGATTCGCAGCGACGGGCGAGTCACAGTGCTCGAGAAGTGCCACGTTCGCGAGGCGACGGCCGAGATGATCGGCGGACCGGTGCAACTGGTTACCGCCGACCTTTCGTTCATCTCGGTGACTCGCGTACTCGATGCCCTGATCAGAGTATGCGAGCCGGGCGGACATCTGATCCTGCTGGTGAAACCCCAGTTCGAGGCCGGACGGGCGGAGGTGTCCATGGGACGCGGTGTGATCACCGACCCTGAGATCCATCGCCGGGTGTGCGCCGAAGTGCAAGATGCACTCATCGATCGGGGGTGCGAAGTGAAGGGTTGGGTCGACTCGCCCATAACCGGTGGCGACGGCAATCGCGAATTCCTTGTACATGCGGTCACCAAGCGGCCAGGATTCCCCGCGTGAGCTCGGTGCTGCTTGTCGCCCATCATGAACGCCCAGAGGCCGCGGCCCTGGCCCGCACCGCTGCCGATTGGCTGCGCCTTCACGGCCATCAACCCTTCCTCAACCCCGCAGATGCTGAACCCCTCGACCTCCTCGACCTCTCCGCCGACCTACCATCTGGTGGCGCCGACCTGGCGGTCAGTCTCGGCGGAGACGGAACTGTGCTGCGCACGGTGAAGATGCTCGGGGGTGCCGGCACCCCGATCATCGGCGTCAATGTCGGCCTCCTCGGATACCTCACCGAAGTTGATCCGCCGGATCTGTGCACGTCTCTCGCTCGCTGGTTCGCCGGCCCCGATGGCGGGGACTGGCAACTCGACGAACGGATGCTCCTGGAGATCACAGTCCGTCCGGCCGGTGAGGGGCCGGTGGCGACCTACACCGCACTCAACGAAGGTGTGGTGGAGAAGATGGAGCCAGGCCACACGGTGAGGCTGCAGGTGTCGATCGACGGTACCCCGTTCACTTCGTACGCCGCTGATGGCCTCATCCTGGCCACGCCCACAGGTTCGACGGCATACTCGATGTCGGCCCGCGGGCCAGTGGTCTCGCCGCGGCTGAGGGCCGTGCTGCTCACACCCGTCTCGCCCCACATGCTCTTCGACCGCACCCTTGTGCTCGATCCGACCGAGAGGGTCGACGTGGAGGTGATCGGCCACCGCTCGGCCACCCTTTCCGTAGATGGTCAACCCGCTTGCTCCCTGGAGGAGGGGGATAGGGTGTCGGTCGTGCCGTCCGAGCAGGTCGCCCGTTTCGTGAGGTTCGCCCAGAGGCGTTTCCATCAGATCCTCAAGGCGAAATTCGGCCTGACGGATCGTTGAATGCTTCACGAACTGCACATCGAATCCCTCGGGGTCATCGAGCGGCTTGACCTCGTGCTGGGTCCGGGTCTCACCGCCCTCACGGGGGAAACGGGCGCGGGCAAGACGATGCTCGTCGAAGCGATCAGTCTTCTGGTCGGCGGTCGGGCTGATGCGGCGATGGTGCGCCCCGGTGCCACCGAAGCTCGCGTCGAGGGGCGCTTCATCTCCGGCGACGAGGAATACGTTGTCGCCAGGGTGATTCCCGGCGATGGACGTTCGCGCGCCTATGTCAACGGCCGCCTGGCCACAGCCGGAACACTCGCCGAACTGGGGGAGAGGTTCGTCGACCTCCACGGCCAGCACAGCCACCAGAGATTGCTCACCACCTCGGAGCAGCGCGACGCGCTCGATCACTACTGCCGCACCGACCTGGGATCTCTCAGATCGGAGCGCGCGCGGCTGACCGAGATCGATGCCGCACTTGCCGCCTTGGGTGGCGACACGAGAGAGAGGGCTCGTGAGGTCGACCTGCTGCGCTTTCAGGCGGCTGAGCTAGAGACCGCAAGCATCGGCAGTGCCGACGAGGACACCAAGCTCGAAACGGAGCACGACGTGCTTGCCCGGGCAGTCGAGTACCGGGAGTCGGCGATGGCCGCCGTGATGGCGCTGACCGACGAAGGTGGAGCCTCCGACTCCATCGCAGGGACCCTCAAGGCGCTCAGCGGGAGGGCCCCGTTCTCGGACCTCGAGGAGCGCCTGAGGGCGCTAACAGCTGAGCTGGCTGACGTGGCGGGAGACCTTCGTGATCGAGCCGACACCATCGACGAGGATCCGGAGCGTTTGGCTGAAGTGCGCAGTCGGTTACAGCTCCTACGCGATCTGAGGCGCAAGTATGGCGACACTCTGGCCGAGGTGCTCGTGTACCAGGACGAAGTCGAAGCCCGGCTTGCCGAGCTCGAAGGCTACGAGCAGAGGGTCGCGGAGCTCGAGCGAGAGCGCGTTGGCGCGTTGGCCGCCGAAGCCGATGCGGCTGCCATGGTCGGCGCCGTGCGCCGAAACGGAGCGGGGGCGCTGGCCGCAGAGGTTCAGGTGCATCTGCGCCAACTCGCAATGGAGCGTGCTGAGGTGGCGGTCATCGTCGGCGACACCGACCCGGGCGATGAAGTGGCGTTCCTCCTTGCGGCCAACCCGGGGGCACCCCTCCTGCCGCTGGCGAGAGTGGCGAGCGGAGGCGAACTCGCCCGCGCCATGCTGGCCCTCCGGTTGGTGCTCAGCGAGGCTCCCGACACCCTGGTCTTCGACGAGGTCGACGCAGGCATCGGTGGTTCGGCCGCCGTCGCCGTGGGGCGCAGCTTGGCTGATCTCGGCGAACGACATCAGGTTCTCGTCGTGACCCACCTTGCCCAGGTGGCAGCCTTGGCCGATACCCAGGTTGTGGTCAGCAAGGAGGTGGTCGGCGATGTCACCCGCGCCACCGCCACCCCAGTCGAGGGCGATGCTCGCGTCGCCGAGGTGGCGCGAATGCTCTCCGGTCACGTTGGCGGCGAAGCAGCCCTGCGACACAGCGCCGACCTGCTCGGCCACCGCTTGAAGCGACCTCGACAGTGAGAGTGCCGGACCTCGCGGGGGGCGAAGGATCCGTGTTGCGCAGGGACACCGCAGTCGTCACGGTCTGTACCCTCGTGTCGCGCCTGACCGGGTTCGGCAGGGTGCTGGCGACGGTCGCCGTCCTGGGGGGTGGGTTGCTGGGCGACGTCTACCAGACGGCCAACCTGATACCGAATCTCCTGTTCGAGCTCGTCGCCGGCGGTGTTCTGCAGGCGGTGTTGGTGCCCTCTTATGTGGCCGCTCGCAGGTCGGGCGGTGACCGCGAGATGGGCGCGGCGGTGAGGGCGACGGTCGGGGTGATCCTCGCCGGTCTGGCAATGGTGGCGATGCTCGGCATGGCTCTGTCGCCCGTGCTCGCCCGGCTGATGGTCGCGTCGGAACCTTCCGGTGCCGTGGCCGGCGAGAAGCTCGACGTGATGGTTCCGATGGTGCTGGTGTTCGTGCCCCAGCTCCTCTTCTACGGGATCGCAACGGCCACCAGTGCGGCCTTGAATTCTCGGGGCCGGTTCGTTGCTGCCGCCCTGGCTCCTGCGGTCAACAACGTCATCGTCATCGTTGCCTGCCTCCTGTTTCGAATGTCGCGTGAGGGTGCCGTCGCTGACCTCAACCTCACCCCATTTCAGTTCACCCTCATTGCGGGAGGCACGACTCTGGGTGTGATCGCGTACGGTCTCACCCCGGCGATCGCATTGCGCCGGGCCGGGCTGCCATGGCGACCGACCTGGCATCCGGGCCATCCTGCCGTGAGCCTGATGAGGCAGAACTTCGGCTGGGCCACCCTTTCGATCGTTGGCACTCTCGTACCCACGGCAACTGCTCTGGCGTTGGGTAACGGGGCTCCCGGCGGGGTGGCGGTGTTCGTCTACGCCTTCGCCTTCTACGTCTTGCCCCACGCCCTCGTCGCGGTACCTGTGGCTACCACCCTCGCCCCTCGCGTGGCCGATCGCTGGATCGCGCGCGACCTGGACAGCACACGGCGTGCGGTCGACGACGCGATGAGGTTGGCCGTGCCCCTGCTCGTACTCGGCGGCACCGGAATGGTGGGACTCGCCTGGCCGGTGGCGAGGGTGATGGCCTTTGGCCAGACGGCGAGCCAGGGACTGGCACCGATCGCCCACACCCTCGCCGCGTTCGGCCCAGGTCTGCTCGGCTATGGGGTGGCGTTCGTGATGACGAGGGTGCTCTTCGCTCTCGGTGATGTGAAACGGGCATCGATGCTGATGATCGCCGGGGCTGTTGTGGGTGTCACGTCGATGGCGTTTGCGTCGGCAATGATGGCGCCCACGGAGCGCGCTGCAGCACTGGCTATCGGCTACGGCTCGTCACAGGCGGTCGCCGCGGTGCTGCTCGTGAGACGGGTTCACCAGCTGACCGGAGCGATGAGTTCTCGCATCACCACGAGATTGCTGCTCGAGACGCTGGTAGCCGCGCTGGTGGCCGTCGCAGTGATGGTTGCGGTCGTGTCGTGGTCCGGGACCGGACGTCGAGACTCGCTGCAGGCTCTGCTGGTGGGCGGTTCCCTTGGCGTGCTGGCATTTGGTTTGGTGAGTGCGCTATTGAGCCGGCGCAGCCTCTTCGGTCTTGGTCGCTGAGCGTCGGCGCTGGCGTATTGAGAGCAGTCTGTGCGCGGCAAGCAGGATGATTGCGCCGCCCACAGCATCGAGGAAGTAGTGGTTGGCGGTGACCACGACAGCAAAGAGCGTCAGAAGTGGGTAGAGCACGCCTAGCACCTGACCGCGGCGACCGCCCAGATAGGCCCACAGTACGAGTCCGCACCACAATGCCCATCCGAAGTGGAGGCTCGGCATTGCGGCGTAGGGGTTGGTCACGGCCTTCGCGACGGGGGAATGGTAGGACCACAGGCCGCCGATGGTGTCGAGAGTGTCGATGAAGCACTTGCCGAGGGCCGAGCCTGATGGGCCGAGTACCGGGACGTCGTTGTTGCAGTTCTCGAGGCGAGGCGGGGCAAGGGGGAAGGCCCAGTAACCCACGAGCGCCAGGGCAGTGGTGGCACCGAGGAGGTTGCGCATCCTCCGGTAGACGTGCTGTCGACGCATGTAGAGCCACACGAGTAGCCCAGCCGTGATCAAGAAGTGGAGGGTGCCGTAGTAGATGTTCATCAGGCGGATGAACCATCGGGCACCGATGAACAGCTGCTGGATCGCCTGCTCGTGGAACAGCCCAATCGCCTTTTCGAGGTCGGTGATGTAGCGGGCATTGCGGTGGGCGCGGTTGGAGACGCCGCCGTGGTCGGCGACGCTGCGGACGGCTTGGTACACGTAGTAGAAGCCGAGAACGATGACCCCTTCGCGTATCCAACCCACGCGGGGCAGGGTCGCTGTCGCTGTCGTCGCCGCTTGCTCGGGGGGACGCGCGTCGGAATCGGGCGACGTGCTCACTCGGTCGAGCCTATCCGTCCGAGTGTTGGGGCGTGATACCGTCGCTGTTCCCGCTTGCGGGTCCGTATGCCTTCGTCATCCAGCAAGTTCGAACTACGCCCGCATCTGTGGCCCCTGCTCACGGCCCTCGTCGGGTGTGGTCTCTACCTGGTCTGGCGCCCACCTACGGCCGACCTCGCCAACCAGCAGTTCCGTGTCTGGGCCTTCGCCGGAGCACCCTTTGCGCCCTGGAACAACGTCTGGTTCGGTGGTCATCACACACCGGGCTACTCGCTTCTCGGCCCACCCCTGGGCTGGCTGGTCGGCCCGGAGATCCTCGGCACGACTGCCGTGGTGGTCGCCACCCTGCTTGCCTCGGTTCTCACGAGGCGGATGGTGAGCAGCCAACCGACTCTGGAATCTCCCGGGTGGGCCGCGTCCTTGCTGAGCGTCGGTCTGATGAACTCGCTGTATGGAGGACGCACGGCCTTTCTGGTCGGTGCTGCTTTCTTGATCGCCTCCGTGTCGACCGCCTCGAGGGGGAGGGTATGGAGTACCGGTCTGCTCGGCTTTCTCGCCACCGCTTCGAGTCCGGTCGCAGGCTTGCTTCTGGTGCTGATCGGTGGCGCGACCTGGATGAGCCGAGCCGTTTCCAGGTCGGTTGCCACTGCCATGATCCTCCCCTCGGTCGTCCTCGTGGGCTCATTGGCCGTCCTGTTCCCCGATCACGGTGACTTCCCCTTCCCTCTCGGTGGTCTGGTCAACGCCCTCATCGTTGCTGCCCTGATCGCCGCGGTCGGGTGGCGCTTCCTCACCGTCCGGTGGGTCTGCGCCGGCTATGTCGCTCTCTGCCTGCTGGTGGTCGTTGTCGACACGCCGGTCGGGGGCAATGCGGCCCGATTGTCGGCCCTCGTGGCCCCGGCGATCCTCCTGCTCAGCCCTCCACCGCGGCGATGGCTAACCCCACTTCTCCTCGTCCCCCTCCTCCTCATCCAGTGGAGTCCGGTGTCACTGGCGATCGGCACCGACAGCCGGCAGACCGAAGTCGGCTTCTACCGTCCACTGATCGACGTCCTCGAGGCACTTCCGCACCCCATGCGAGCCGAGATCGTGCCCCTGGTCACCCATGCCGAGGCGAACATGGTCGGTCGCCACACTCCTCTCGCTCGCGGTTGGAACCGACAACTGGACCGCTATCACAACCCCATCTTCTACGGCGACGAGCTGGATCCGGCCGAGTACCTCGCGTGGCTTGTCGACAACGGGGTTTCGGTGGTGGCGATTGCCGACGCCGAGCTGGACTTCGCCGGCGAACCCGAGGCGGCCATGCTCGACGACCCGCCCGATTACCTCGAACTCATCTTCGCTGACGAGGTGTGGAGGGTGTTCACAGTCGTGCCCCATCCTTCCCTCGCCGGCGAGGGGGGAATCGTCACCGACCTCGATATTGCCAGCTTCACTGTCGACATGGCTGCCCCGGGAGAGGTGGAGGTCAAGGTGCGCTACTCGCCTTGGTTCCGGGTCACCGCTGGTGACGCCTGTGTGAGCGAAGCCGCGAACGGATGGACCGTCGTCAGCGCCTCCTCGCCGGGGGAGATCGAGGTCAGGGCAGGGTTGACATGGTCTTCCCTGTTCGATCGAGACGGCGACTGCTGACATCCGCGCGCTCCGGACTCCGAGGGGTACACTGTGCTCCCGTTGTCAGTTCGCCTGAGACGGAGGATCTCGCCCAATGCCGAAGCACATTTTCGTGACCGGGGGCGTTGCCAGCTCCCTCGGCAAGGGCCTTACCGCCTCCTCGCTGGGTCGCCTGCTCAAGCTGCGTGGGCTCAGGGTCACGATGCAGAAGCTCGACCCCTACATCAACGTCGATCCGGGCACGATGAACCCCTTCGAGCACGGCGAGGTCTTCGTCACCGACGATGGTGGTGAGACCGACCTCGATCTCGGCCATTACGAGAGGTTCATCGACGAGAACCTCACCCGCAACTCCAACGCCACCACCGGCAGCATCTACCAGGCTGTGCTCGCGGCCGAGCGTCGGGGCGACTACCTGGGCAAGACGGTGCAGGTCATCCCCCACATCACCGACGAGATCAAGCGCCGCATCATGAGGCTGGCCACCGACGACGTCGACGTGGTGATGACAGAGGTGGGCGGCACGGTCGGCGACATCGAAATCCTCCCCTTCCTCGAGGCCCTGCGCCAGATGCGCAAGGACGTCGGACGCGACAATGTTTGTTACATCCATGTCACCCTGGTCCCGTTCATCGGCCCGAGCGGAGAGCAGAAGACGAAGCCCACCCAGCACTCGGTCATCGAACTGCGCAGCCGGGGCATCCAGCCCGACATCATCGTCTGTCGCAGCGAGGCACCGCTCAGCGGCAATTTGAAGCGCAAGATCAGCAACCTGTGCGATGTCGACGAGAACGCAGTGGTCAACGCCGCCGACGCCCGCAACATTTACGAACTGCCCCTGATCCTCCACGACGAGGGTCTCGACACGGTCGTGTGTGATGTGCTCAAGATCGACGCCCCCATCAACCTCACCCCCTGGCACGAAATGGTGGCCAAGGTCGAAGCCGCCACCAAGCCGGTCAGGGTCGGCCTGATCGGCAAGTACGTCGAATACCAGGACGCCTACCTTAGCGTGGTCGAGAGCCTCAAGCACGCCGGCTTCCACCATGGGGCGAAGGTCGAGATCGATTGGATCAATGCCGAGGAAGTGGAGGGACTGCTGGCCACCGCCAAGCTGGCGGATCTCGACGGCATCATCATCCCGGGCGGTTTCGGTGATCGAGGCTTCGAAGGCAAGGTCGCGGCCGCCGGGTTCGCCCGCGAACACGACATCCCCTGTCTCGGGCTTTGCCTTGGTCTGCAGGCGATGACAGTCGAGTTCGCCCGCAACGTGATGGGCCTGGCGGGCGCCAACAGCACCGAGATGGATCCCAACACGCCCTACCCGATAATCGACCTGATGCACGACCAGCGCGACGTGGCCGACAAGGGTGGCACCCAGCGGCTGGGGGCCTACTACGCGATCCTCGAACCCGGCAGCAGGGTGCACCAGGCCTACGGCGAGCCGGTGGTCAGCGAGCGCCATCGCCACCGCTGGGAGCTCAACGCCCAATGGAAGCCGCGCCTCGAAGCGGCCGGCCTGCGCTGCACCGGAATGTCGCCCGACCGACGCCTTGTCGAGTTCATCGAGCTCGACGATCACCCCTTCTGGGTGGCCACCCAGGCCCACCCCGAGTTCAAGAGCAGGCCCGACCGCCCCCACCCGCTGTTCCGCGAACTCGTGGCCCACTCCCTCGCCCGCCATGAGGCTCGCACCCCGAGCCTTCGCGTGGTCGACGACACGTCGGTGGCCTGATCCGGGTGAGCGGCTTTCGCCACCTGGGCGACCGGCTGGTGCATCAGGGACATGTCTGGAGCGTCGCCGTTGCCGAGTTCGTGGCACCCGACGGCGAGGTGTTCCATCGCGATGTCGTGCGCTCGCCTGGCGCCGTGGCGGCCGTACCCCTCTGGTTCGCGCCCGACGGTACGCCGATGGTCACCCTTGTTCGCCAGTACCGCGCTCCCTACGACGATCTGGTGATCGAGATCCCCGCCGGGATGCGTGATGTAGCCGGCGAACCGACCGAGGTGACGGCGGCCCGGGAGTTGGTGGAGGAGGTCGGTCTGAGGGCAGGCCATCTCGAGTTCCTGCTTCACTTCTACCCTTCAGCGGCGATGACGGACTCGGTGCTGCACCTGTACCTGGCCACCGACCTGACGCCGGTCGAGCGCGAGCAGCACGGTCCGGAGGAGACCCACATGGAAGTGTTCGAGGTCTCCCTCGCGGACGCGGTGAAGATGGTGATCGGTGGGGAGATCCACGATGCGAAGACGATCATCGCCCTGCTCTTGGTCGAGCGGCGGCTCGGCGCGGTCCCCGCCCTGTGACTGAGAACCAGTGAGTGAGGGGCCGCCCTTTGTATTGCCCATCGAGGCGGAGGAGTTCCTCTCCTGGCTGGCGAGCGAACGTGGCCGCTCGGCGAACACTCTCGCTGCCTACCGCCGCGACCTAACGGGTTACTCGACATGGTTGGTGGGGCAATCTCTCGATGTCGGTACTGTCGACCGAGCTGGGCTCGATCGCTTCGTACAGGCTCGCCGCGCCTCGGGTGCGGCTCCGTCGAGCGTCGCCAGACAACTGGCGGCGGTGCGCATGCTGCACCGGTTCCTCGCCGAGGAGGGCCAACGAAGCGACGATCCGAGCGCTGACGTCGAGGGGGTGCGCGTTCCGGCCGGAATCCCTCACCCCCTCACCGAGGCCGAGGTGGACCGGCTTCTGGCCTCAGTTGTGGCAACCGACCCGGTTTCGCTCAGGGATCGGGCATTGCTCGAGTTCCTTTATGCCACGGGAGCGCGGATCAGCGAAGCGTGTGGGCTCTCGCTGGCCGATCTCAGTCGCGAGGAGCGGCTGGTGCGCCTGTTCGGCAAGGGAGCCAAGGAGCGCATCGTGCCCTTCGGCCGCCGCGCGGCGGCCGCGATGGACGACTGGCTGATCGCCGGTCGTCCCCACCTGGAACCCCGGCGATGGGCCAGGCGTGGGGATCAGGAGGCGGTCTTCTTGAACACTCGCGGTGCGCGCCTCAGTCGCCAGGCGGCCTGGGCGGTCGTCCGCAAGTACGGCGAACTCACCGACTTGGCGGCGAAGTTGTCGCCACATGTTCTGCGCCACTCGTGTGCCACCCACCTCCTCGACCACGGTGCCGACCTGCGCATCGTGCAGGAGATGCTCGGCCACGCCTCGATCAGCACCACTCAGGTGTATACGAAGGTGAGCCAAGAGCGTCTGTGGCAGGTCTACCGTCAGGCCCACCCGCGGGCAGAACAGAGATGAGCAGGACCGGTCACCTGGCTAGGCGTTTCCGGGGCTCTTGGTCGCGCTCCGAGCCGAACGCGGTCGATGTCGACTGGGTGCGCAGCCAGTTGTCGGCGGGGGAGTGGACGTGCTGGTCGGCGATGGCGGTCCAGGACCGGCGCCATTCGATCGAGGTCGCTCGACGGTTCTTGGCCCTCGCCCCAGGTGCCGGCCGGGCGGAGGTGGCAGGTGCCCTACTCCACGACGTGGGCAAGCAGGTGGCAGGGCTCGGCACCCTGGGGCGGGTGGTGGCGACGATCATCGGCCCCCGAACCCGACGCCTGCGCCTCTACCACGACCACGAGAGCATCGGGGCCGAGATGCTGGCAAAGGTCGGAAGCGAGATGGTGACGATCGAGCTCATCCAGGGTCGGGGACCCAAGGCCGGCGCCCTCGCCTCCGCCGACAACACCTAGCCCTTCCGAGCCGAACCCTCCTTTCGAACATCTGGGGCTATTTCATCCCGCACACCGAGACGGAACAGCCCCAGATCTGGCGTTGGGAGGATTCAGCCCCAGATCTTGCGTCAGGCGGGGAGCATGCCGATCGCAGATTGGGCGCGAGCGAGGGTGGCCGAGGCCACTTCGCGAGCTTTCGCAGAACCCTTGCGGAGCAAGGATTGCAGCTCGCCGCGATCGGCCATCAGCTCTCGGTAGCGGGCCTGGATCGGCGCCAGCAGTTCGACGACGGCCTGACCGGCGTCGACCTTCAGGGGGCCGTATTGGGAGTAGCGCCCGGCCAGGGCGAGGGGTGTCTCCCCGGTACACGCGGCGAGGATCTCGAGCAGGTTGCTGACCCCGGGCTTCGCGGCGCGGTCGTAGCGCACCTCGGTCTCGCTGTCGGTGACAGCTCGTTTGAACTTCTTGAGCACCACGGCGGGATCGTCGAGAAGGTTGATCAGGCCGACGTCGGAGCCGGCTGACTTGCTCATCTTCGAGGTCGGGTCCTGGAGGTCCATCACCCTTGCGCCGGCCTTGGGCATCACGGCCTCGGGCAGGACGAAGGTGTCGCCGAAGCGATGGTTGAAGCGGATGGCGATGTCGCGGGTGATCTCGATGTGCTGACGCTGGTCTTCGCCCACGGGCACAGCCTGGGTGTCGTAGAGGAGGATGTCGGCGGCTTGCAGGGCGGGGTAGGTGAACAGCCCGGCGGAGATGAAGTCGTGCTCGCGCTTCGCGGACTTGTCCTTGAACTGGGTCATCCGGCTGAGTTCGCCGAAGCTCACCTGGCACTCCATGATCCAGCACATCTGGCTGTGCTCGGTGACATGGCTCTGCACAAAGACCGTCGCCAGGTCGGGGTCGAGGCCGACGGCGAAGAGCATCGCGGCGAGTTCCATGGTGGCGCGGCCGACGGTGTCGGGGGCTTCGGTGATGGTGAGCGCGTGAAGATCGACGATGCCGTGGAAGGCATCGGTCTCGTGCTGACCGGACACCCAGTTGCGCAAGGCACCCAGATAGTTGCCGAGATGAACCTCGCCCGTGGGCTGGATGCAGGAGAGCACGCGTGTCACGACCGACCAGGCTACCGACAGTGGGTGGGGGCGATACGCTCCATTCAATGGCCGTCGACGTCACCACCCCCGTGTTCGAGGGACCGTTCGACCTCCTCCTCCACCTGATCCTCAAGGAACAGGTCGATATCTACGAGGTGTCCCTCAGCCACATCGTCGATGCCTACCTGGCGGAGGTCGACAGGATCAAGACCGTCGATCTCGATCTGGCCACCGAGTTCCTGCTCATCGCCGCCACCCTGGTGGAGCTCAAGGCCCGCCGCCTGCTGCCCGGTCGCGACGAGATCGACCTCGACGACGAACTGGCCCTGTGGGAGGAGCGCGACCTCCTTCTCGCCCGCCTGCTCGAGTGCAAGACGTTCAAGGACCTGGCCAAGGTGTTCAACGGGCTCGCCGACGAGGCCGACCTTTCGTTCCCGCGGCTGGCCGGTGCCGATGAACGCTTCGGTGATCTTCTGCCCGACCTTCTCGAAGGAGTTTCGCCGCGCCGTATCCACAAGGCCTACATGAGTGCGATCACCCCGCGACCGACACCTCGCATCGACCTCTTCCATGTCGCGCCTATCCGGGTCAGTGTTGCCGATGCCGTGGCCGAACTGATCGACGAGCTGCCCCGTGCAGGGCGGATGTCGTTCCGCAGGCTCACCGACGGTCTCGTCGAGAGGCTGGAGGTCATCGTTCGCTTCCTTGCCTTGCTCGAACTGTTCAAGCAGGGTCTGGTCGAGCTCGACCAGACCGAGCGATTCGGCGATATCGACGTCGTCTGGACCGGTGGTGAGCTCGCCCCAGTCGGCGCCCTCCCGATCGACGACTACGAAGGATGAACCCCATCGTGAGTGAAGACACCTCTCCGGCCGGCGGGCTCGACGCGGAAACAGTGAGAGCGGTCGAGGCCATCGTGATGGTGGCCGTCGAGCCAGTCCCCACCGACCAACTCGCCCAGCTTCTCGAGCAGCCTGCGGCGCTCGTCGAGAAGCTGTGCGGTGAGCTCGCGTCCGCCTACACGGCGGCAGGCCACGGCTTCGAGCTGGTGAAGGTGGCTGGGGGGTGGCGCTACCAGAGCCACGCCGACCTGTCCCCCTACGTCGAGCGTTTCCTCCTCGACGGCCAGAGGGCGCGCATGAGCGGGGCCGCCCTCGAGACCCTGGCGATCATCGCCTACAAGCAGCCCCTGTCGCGGTCCCAGATTGCGAGCATCCGCGGCGTCGATCCCGATGGTGTGTTGCGAACACTGACGGCCCGCGGTTACGTCGCCGAGGTGGGTCGCGACCCCGGGCCCGGCCAGGCGATCCTCTTCGGCACGACTGGAGTCTTTCTGGAGAAGCTCGGCCTTGCGTCTCTGGCCGACCTGCCGCCCATCGCCCAGTTCGTGCCCGGCGCCGAGGTTGTCGAGGCGCTCGAACACGGCCTGCGTATCGATCCCGCCGCCGATCCCCGCGCCTGAGCATCATGTTCGATCCCTGTGACTGATGTCGGCCGCCCTGGGGGGCGAACCCCGGAGCCGCCCCTGTGGGAGCAGTGGGCCGCGCGCTCGGCTGAGCTGCCCCAGGGCGAACGCCTGCAGAAAGTGCTCGCGGTTCGCGGGTGGGGGAGCCGGCGGGTCTGCGAGGAACTCATCGCCGAAGGCCGGGTGACCGTGAACGGCGAGATTGCCGTGCTCGGCCGCCGGGTGGACCCCGAGGTCGACCTGGTCGAGGTCGACGGAGCACCGGTCGGAGTCAAGCCAGGCCT
>Ga0073899_10001530_pt1 | contig 21208 bp, 18 predicted proteins | sample KloWWTmetaKNB5Ph_FD_88975 | JGI IMG/M metagenome (GOLD analysis project Ga0073899, IMG submission 88975) | Active sludge microbial communities from Klosterneuburg, Austria, studying microevolution and ecology of nitrifiers - Klosterneuburg... | ecosystem: Engineered > WWTP > Aerobic digester >... | reverse complement strand
TACAACTGGCAGCGGCCCCACACCGCCCACGGCGACCTCACCCCAAGCGAGTTCGCCACCAACTGGACCACCAACCCACCCCAAGCCGCATAACACCTGGACCACTCATCGGGTCCCCCTCAAGCACCACATTCATCCCCGCAGCCGCGAACCGGTGAGCCAACGCCAAACCAATGCCGCTGGCTGCGCCGGTGACCACTGCCGTCTGCCCGTGCTGCAATTCCATCGTCGAAGTCTGTCACGTCGCTCGGCCACCCACCGCGGGGGCCGGAACGCGCAACGGGGGCGGGCGCCGCTTGGCACCCGCCCCCATCACGCAAATCAGGTGTTACGCCTGGATCAGGCGCCGCCTTCCTTCAGCTCCACGGTGATCGGCTTGAAGCTCGAACCCTTGGTGTCGACCTTCGCCGCCTCGGCCTGCTTGAGCGCCTCGGTGACGATGTCGTTGGTCCACGACTCGGCGTCGACCGGCTTGGTCAGCACCGTTTTCCCGTCCAGGTTCTTGGTCTCGCCAGCGATCTTCACCGTGCGGTTCCACGCGGCCTCGTCGATCATCCCGATCCCACCGGCGGCCGGCCAGATCAGCTTGTTGACCTCGTTGACCTGCCACAGCTGGTGGCTGGCACCGAGCTTCGAGCCCTTGGCGACGACGATGTCGCGGCACTTGTCCGCGTTGTCGCGGCAGAACGCCCAGCCCTGGATCGAGGCCTTGACGAAGGCGATGGCCTTGCCGCAGTACGCCGGATCAGCGAGCTTGGCCTGGTCGGCCCAGATCGCGTCCTGCAACATGCCCACGCCGGTCTCCTCGTAGGACACGACGTTCAGATCGGCGGGCGTGTACAGCTTGCCGGTCTTGTCGTTCTTCGCTTCCAGAACCTGGGCGTATTCGTTGTAGGTCATCGCCTCGGCAGCGTCGATCTCGCCGGACAGCAGACCGTTCATGTCGAAGTTCTGCTGCAGCAGGGTGACGTCCTTGGCCGGGTCGAGGCCGACCTTGCCCAACGCGGCGAAGATCTCGTACTCGTTGCCGAAGCCCCAGTTACCGATCTTCTTGCCCTTGAAGTCTTCGGCCTTGGTGATGTTCTTGTCCTTGAACGACACCTGCAGCGTGCCGCTGCGCTGGAAGATCTGGGCGATGTTGGTCACCTTGGCGCCGGCTTCGCGCTCGGCGAGCGCCTTGGGCACCCACGAGATAGCGAAGTCGACCGCGCCACTTGCCAGCGTCTTCTGCGGCGGGATGTCCACGCCGCCCTCGACGATCTCGACGTCGAGCCCGGCGTCCTTGTAGAAGCCCTGATCGACCGCCGCGAAGTAGCCCGAGAACTGCCCCTGGGTGAACCACTGCAGTTGCAGCTTGACCTTCTGACCCTCCTTCGGTGCGGTGCACTTGGCAACGTCAACCTGCAGCCCGCCCGCGGCAGCAGTCGAGCCGCCGGTGGCCGGTGCCGCTGACGAAGCAGCGGTGGACGAGTCGGTCTTCTTATCGTCGCCACAGGCCCCCAGGACCAGGCCTGTGATGCTGAGGACACCGAGTGCCTTGATCAACCGTGTACGCATGTTCTCCCCTTGTTTTCTCTGTAGTGAGATCTTGATTACTTGGACTCACGCCGACGCCGCCATGGGACGCAGACGTATTCCAGAATTCCCGCACCAACGAACAGCACCAGACCAGCGACGGCTCCGCCCACAACGTAGGCGAACCCGAGCGCTTTGTTGGACCCATTCAGTGCGCTGGTGATCTTGCTGCCCAAACCATCCTGGGTTCCGCCGAAGTATTCCGACACCAGGGCGATGATCAACGCCAACGGGGCGGCCGTGCGAACCCCCGTGAAGAAGAACGGCAAGGTGTTTGGCAGGCGGACCTTCAGCAACACCTGGCGTGGGCTGGCCGCGTAGGACCGCATCAGTTCCATCTGCGTCGCATCGTTTTGCCGCAGTCCCTTGGCGACTTGGACGAAGACCACAAAAAACACAGCGATCGTGACCATGATCCGCCGCGGGATCTGACTGTCAAGGGCGTACATGTTGTTCAGCACGCCGACGACCACCACCGCCGGGATCGCGGCAACGGTGACGGCCAACGGATTGACCACCTCGTCGACGATCTTGAACCGGTTGGTGGCGACGGCGATGAGAAATCCAAGGATCGCCCCAAGCACGAGTCCGACGAAGGCGTTGCCCGCTGTGACCATCGACGCAGCGCGCACCAACGAGAAGTCGTTGACCAGCGCGGACCAAATCTTCGACGGCTTGGGGATCACGTAGGGCTGAACATCGGCGGCGACGACCCACAGTTCCCACAGGGCGACGACGACGACGCCGAAGATCACCGGCGGCAGAACCATCGACACGATCCGTCGCGACCGCGCCCCAGCCGACGGGGCCACGCCGGTGGTCGTCGGCTTGGGGGACGTGACGACGGCCGCGGTCACCGGTCCTCGATCCCCCGTGGTGCGGATGCTGCCGGGGCGTCCGACACCCCGTACTGCTCGTCCAACGCCGCGGCCTCGATCTGGCGCAGCGCCTCGCGCACCTCGCGCACGCTGTCGAAGAACGACGTCCCTAAACGGGTCGCGTCGTCGCGATGGTCGCCGAGGGCGACGTCGACAATCTTGGTGATCCGCCCGGGGCGCGGCGACATCACCACTACCCGGTCGGCCAGATAGACGGCCTCGGGAATCGAGTGCGTGACGAAGATCACCGTGGTGCCGGTCTCCTCGCAGATCCGCAGCAACTCAGCTTGCATGTGTTCGCGGGTCATCTCGTCAAGCGCCCCGAACGGCTCGTCCATCAGCAGCAACTTCGGGTGCGCCGCCAAGGCGCGGGCGATGGCGACACGCTGTTGCATTCCGCCCGACAACTGCCACGGCATGTGCTCGGCGAAGTCGCTGAGTTTGACTAAGTCCAACATCTCGGCGCTGCGCTGGCGCCGCTTGGCCTTGTCCCAGCACTTCAGCTCGAGCGGCAGTTCGATGTTGCGCGACACCGTGCGCCACTCGAACAAGCCGCTCTGTTGGAAGGCCATCCCGTAGTCCTGGTCGATGCGCGCTTCCTTCGCGATCTTGCCGTTGACCCGAATGAGGCCCTGCGTTGGCTGCAACAGATCGGCGATCAGTCGCAGCAGCGTGCTCTTGCCACACCCCGATGGGCCGATCAATGAGACGAATTCGCCTGGCTTGACGATCAGGTCGACGTCGACCAGCGCGTCGACGCGGTCGGTCTTGCCGACGTTGAACACCTTCGACACCGCGGTGACTTCCACGGCAGGTGCCGGGCTGAACTCACCGCGGTGATCGGTCGGCGAATGCTGGTCGGTCATCAGGTGTTCTCCGCTGGACGGTTACGCATCATCAATTTGTCGATCGCCACGATCAGCAAGGCCATGATCAGACCGAGCACCGCTGCACCGAACACGGCCGTAAACAGCTTCGGTGGATCGGTGGTGGCTTCTTGACCATACGACAGCACCAGCCGCCCGACGCCGAAGCGAAGACCAATCGAGATCTCGGCCACGACCACGCCAACGACGGCGGCAGCACCGGCCAGGCGCAGCGCCGGGGCGATGTAAGGCACCGCCGACGGGAAACGCAGCTTGAAAAGCGTCTTCCACCAGCCAGCGGCGTACGAATCCATCAGTTCAAGCTGGGCAGGCTGCACCGATTGCAGACCGCGCAGCGTCGACACAGCGACCGGGAAGAACGCCAGGAACACGCCAAGCAGTGCGGCGGCCAGCCATCGTTGTTCGCCCCACGACTTGTGCGCATACGTCAGCAAGGTGACCAGCAGCGGGGCGAGGACGATGATCGGCACGGTCTGCGACACCGCGAGATACGGCATCAAGGCCCGCTCGGCCCATTTGAAGCGGGCCATCACCACCGCCAGGGCGAGTCCCAACAACGTGCCGACGACGAAGGCCACCAAGGCAACGCGGAACGAATACCACGTCGCGTCGGCAACGACGCGGGCCACGGTTTGTTGACCGCCGCGCACCTCGGGTTTGCTGAGCCGTTGGAACATCTGCCAGACGTGCGGCATCGATCGATCGTCGGTTCGTGCCAGCAGGCGGACACCGAGGACGTCGCCGCCACGCTTCGGGCCGATCGCCTTGTAGGCCTCCCACAGTCCGGCGACGATGGCGAACGCCAACGGGTACATCAGTATCCGACGGATCTTGGCCGCCCGCAATCGCTTCCCCGGCTCGGTCACGACTTGGCGGCCACGTGTTCTGCGACTGCGGGGAGCACCTTCTCGCCGTAGGCGGCCAGGGTATTGTCCTTGTCGTCGTGCTGCAAATAGACGGCGTACTGGTCGACGCCCAATGCCTTCAGTTGATTGATCCGCTCGATGTGGACCTGGGGTGGGCCGATGATGCAGAACCGGTCAACGATCTCGTCGGGGACGAAGTCGGTGTGGGTGTTACCTGCCTGACCGTGTTCGTTGTAGTCGTAGCCCTTGCGACCTTTGATGTAATCGGTCAGTGCCTTGGGGACCATGTCGGTGTCGGCCCCGTAGCGCTCGACGATGTCGGCAACGTGGTTGCCGACCATCCCTCCGAACCAACGGCACTGGTCACGGCCATGGGCCAGACCGGCTTCGCTGCCATCGGTGATGTACGCCGGGGCGGCGACGCAGATCGTGATCTCGTCGGGGTTGCGGCCGGCGGCCTCGGCCGCTTTGCGCACTGCGCCAATCGTCCACTCGGCGATCGACAGGTCGGCGAGCTGCAAGATGAACCCATCGCCGACCTCGCCAGTCAGGGCCAAGGCCTTTGGTCCATATGCGGCCACCCAGACTTCCAACGAGCTCTTGCCTGCCCAGGGGAAGCGAATCTCGCTGCCGTTGTACTGGACCCCACGGCCGTTGCCGAGCTCGCGGATGACGTGCACCGATTCGCGCAGCGTGGCCAACGTGGTGGGCGCGCCGTTGGTGACCCGCACCGCCGAATCGCCGCGGCCGATGCCGCACACCGTGCGGTTGCCGTACATCTCGTTCAGCGTGGCGTACACGCTGGCCGTCACCGTCCAGTCGCGCGTCGCCGGGTTGGTGACCATCGGCCCCACCGTGACGTTGCGCGTCTCATTCAAGATCTGGCTGTAGATGACGTACGGCTCCTGCCACAAGATGTGCGAGTCGAACGTCCACACGTGGCTGAAGCCGTAACTTTCGGCGCGCTTGGCTAGATCGATCACTCGCCGAGCCGGCGGTGTCGTCTGCAGGACCACCCCAAAGTCCATATGTTGTTCCTTTACCTGTTCTGCGGGAAGCCGAGGTCGACCGTACTGGTCGATGGATCTGGCCAGCGGCGGGTGACCACCTTGGTGCGCGTATAGAAGTTGATCCCATCCGGGCCGTAGATGTGCGTATCACCGAACAGGCTGGCCTTCCACCCGCCGAAGCTGTAGTAGCTGACTGGCACGGGTACGGGCACGTTGATACCGACCATGCCGACCTGAATCTCGAACTCGAACTGGCGAGCTGCGCCGCCGTCGCGGGTGAAGATCGCCGTGCCATTGCCATACGGGTTGGCGTTGATCAGGTCGACGCCCTCGCGATACGAGGCAACACGGGTGACGCCCAGCACCGGACCAAAGATCTCGTCGTCGTAGGCCTTCATTCCTGGCTTGAGGTTGTCGATCAGGCTCGGCTTCAGGAAGAACCCGTCAGCGGGCACATCGTCGCGGCCGTCGACCACCAGCGTCGCCCCTTCGCCGGCGGCACCGTCGATGTAGCCACTGACCTTGTCGCGGTGTTCGCCGGTGATCAGCGGACCCATCTCGTTGCCGGCTTCGCTGGCCGGACCAACCTTGATGTTCGGGATCCGCTCGCTGATCTTGTCGATCAGCGCGTCGGCCACGGAATCGACGGCCAACACCACCGACACCGCCATGCACCGTTCGCCGGCCGAACCGTACGCCGCGCTGACCGCCGCGTCGGCGGCCATGTCCAGATCGGCGTCGGGCAGCACCAACATGTGGTTCTTCGCCCCACCCAGGGCTTGGACGCGCTTGCCGTTGCGCGTGCCGGTTTCGTAGATGTACTTGGCGATCGGGGTGGAGCCGACGAAGCTGACCGCCGCGATATCGGGGTGTTCCAGCAGTCGATCGACGGCCACCTTGTCGCCGTTGACGATGTTGAAGCAGCCATCTGGCAGGCCGGCCTGCTTGAGTAGTTCGGCGACGAACATCACCGACGATGGATCCTTCTCGCTGGGCTTCAGCACGAACGTGTTGCCGCACGCCAGAGCATTGGCGAACATCCACATCGGGACCATCGCCGGGAAGTTGAACGGGGTGATCCCGGCCACCACGCCGAGCGGCTGCTTGATCGAATAGACATCGAGCCCAGTAGATGCCTGCTCGCTGTAGCCGCCCTTCAGCAGGTTGGGGATCCCGCAGGCGAACTCGATGTTTTCCAGCCCGCGAGCGACCTCGCCCAACGCGTCGCTCAACACCTTGCCGTGTTCGGCGCTGAGCAAGCTGGCGATCTCCTTGCGGTTGGCGTCGACCAGTTCACGCACCCGGAACATCACCTCGGCGCGGCGCGACAGGTTGGTGGCGCGCCACGCAGGAAACGCTGCCTTGGCCGATGCCACGGCCTGGTCGACTTCGGCGACGCTGGCGAAATCGACCGTCGATGCGGCTTCGCCGGTGGCCGGATTCCAGACCGTTCCGCTGCGTCCGGATGTGGACTCGACGACCTTGCCGTCGATCCAATGCGAGATGCGATTCATGGTGGTGCCTTTCTGGCTAAACCAAATAGTTCGAGAGGCCGCGCTTGATGAACTTGCCGTGGCCCTTGGTGCCGACGTACTGATCGTTTTCGACCACCACGGTGCCGCGGCTGATCACGGTGTCGACCTTGCCGTCGATCACCCAGCCCTCCCAGGCCGAGTAGTCCATGTTCATGTGGTGCTTGTCGTTGATCCCGATCTTGGTCTTGGTGTTCGGGTCCCAGACGACGATGTCGGCGTCGTAGCCGGGCACGATCGAGCCCTTGTTGGGAATCCCGAACATCCGCGCCGGAGTGGTGGAGCAGGTCTCCACCCAGCGCTCCAGGGAGATCTCGCCGGCGACGACACCCTGGTACATCAGCTCCATGCGGTGCTCGACGCCGCCAATCCCGTTGGGGATCGCGGCGAAGTTGCCGAGACCGAGCTCCTTCTGATCCTTCATGCAGAACGGGCAGTGGTCGGTGGACACGATGGCCAGTTCGTTCATCCGCAGGCCCTTCCACAGGTCGGCCTGGTGCCCGTGGCCCATCTGGCCGATGTAGTGCGGGTCGTGGTTCTTCGAGCGCACCGGGGTGGAACACACCCACTTGGCGCCCTCGAAGCCGGGCTTGCCCAGCGTCTCTTCCAGCGTCAGCCACAGGTACTGCGGGCAGGTTTCGGCGAACACGTTGCGACCGTTGTGGCGTGCTGCAGCCACTTCGTTCAGCGCGTCGCCAGCCGACATGTGCACGATGTACAGCGGCACGTTGCCGGCCACGTGGCTGAGCACGATGGCCCGATGGGTGGCTTCGGCCTCCAGCGGCGATGGACGGGTCAGGCTGTGAAACCGCGGGTCGGTCTCGCCGCGGGCCAATGCCTGCTGGACGAGGACGTCGATGGCGATGCCGTTTTCGGCGTGCATCATGATCATCGCCCCGCATTCGGCGGCGGTCTGCATCGCCCGCAGGATCTGCCCGTCGTCGCTGTACAGCACGCCCGGGTAGGCCATGAACATCTTGAAGCTGGTGATGCCTTCGTGGTCGACCAGGTACTTCATCGCCTTCAGCGAATCGTCGTCGACCCCGCCGATGATCTGATGGAAGGCGTAGTCGATCGCACAGTTGCCATCGGCCTTGCTGTGCCAATCGCCCAACGCGTCGATCACGTTGCCGCCGGTGTTCTGCACCGGGAAGTCGACGATCGTGGTGACCCCGCCCCACGCCGCGGCGCGGGTTCCGGTCTCGAACGTGTCGCTGGCCTTGGTGCCGCCGAAGGGCATTTCCATGTGGGTGTGGACGTCGATCCCGCCAGGAATCACGTATTTGCCGGCGGCATCGATCACCCGCTCGACGCCTTCCTCGGTGAAGTAGCCGGGCGCGGCGAGTGCGGTGATCGTCTCGCCGTCGATCCACACGTCTTGTTCGTGGACGCCGGTGGTCGAGATGACCTTGCCGTTCTTGATCAGCATGCTCATGGGTCGAGATCCTTTCGTGCTCAGCGAGCGACCAGCTCGTCGTAGGCGTCGGGGCGCCGGTCGCGGTAGAACGCCCACTGGTCGCGGGTCTCCTTGACCCGGTCCATGTCCAGGTCGCACACGATCAGTTCCGGCTTGTAGGCGTCGCCCTTGTCACCGACGTACTGGCCGCGCGGGTCGACGAAGTAGCTCTGCCCGTAGAAGTCGTTGTCGCCCAACGGTTCGATGCCGACGCGGTTGATCGCTCCGACGTAATACATGTTGGCCACCGCGGCGGCCGGCTGCTCGATCGACCACAGGTATTGGCTGAGCCCGCGGCTGGTGGCCGACGGGTTGAACACGATCTCGGCGCCGTTCAGGCCGAGTGCCCGCCAGCCTTCGGGGAAGTGACGGTCGTAGCAGATGTACACGCCGACCTTGCCGACGGCGGTGTCGAAGATCGGGTATCCGCCGTTGCCGGGGCGGAAGTAGAACTTCTCCCAGAATCCCTTGACCTGGGGGATGTGCTGCTTGCGGTACTTGCCCAGGTAGGTGCCGTCGGCGTCGATCACCGCTGCGGTGTTGTAGTACTCGCCGGCCTTGACGTGTTCGTACATCGGCAGCACCAGGACGATGCCGGTCTCCTTGGCGATCGACTGGAAACGTTGGGTGGTTGGGCCGTCGGGGATCAGCTCTGTATACGCGTAGTACTCGGCCTCTTGCACCTGGCAGAAGTACGGGCCGTAGAACAGCTCTTGGAAGCACATCACCTGGGCACCTTCGGCCTTGGCGTCGTGGACGGCGGCCTCGTGCTTGTCGAGCATCGCTTCCTTGGTGCCCGGCCAGTCGGTCTGCAGCAATGCTGCGCGTACTGAGTTCCCCATGGGCCGGACTCTAATGTGACACGGCACCCTGCACAATGGGAGTATTGTTACGTAACAATGCGTTCAACGACGCCCGCCGACGGCGGCCCGAACCGTGATGTGCCCAGCAGCCAGGTCGGCGTCGAGCTGGTCGTTGGCGAGGTCACCGAGCGAACAGCACGCGGCATTGCCGCGGCGGTCAACCGGCTGATCACCTCGCGGCACCTCCCCGAAGGCAGTCGGCTGCCGACGGTGCGCCAGGTGGCGCGGGCGATGAGCGTGTCGCCGACCACCGTCAGCGACGCCTGGCAGATGCTCGCCGCGATCGGCGCGGTGGAGGGTCGCGGCCGTCAAGGCACGTTCGTGCGCGCTCCGGTTGGCCCTGGTGCGCCGGTGCGCTATCGGCGGATCACCGAGGGACCTGGCCATTTCACGATCGATCTGTCGTCGGGGATTCCCGATGCAGCGCTGCTGCCCAATGTGGCTGCGGTGATCGCCTCGCTGCCACCTGGTGAGTTGACCGCCAGCTACTTGGACCCAGCGGTACTGCCTGCGCTGGAGGCCCATCTGATTGCCGAGTGGCCGTTCGTTCCCGAGGCGTTCACGGTGGTCGACGGGGCGATGGATGCCCTGGACCGCGTCGCTCAGCAAACGGTGCGGATGGGCGACCGGGTGATCGTCGAGAATCCAACTTTCCCGCCAATGCTCGACCTGCTCGATCATCTTGGCGCCGAAGTGATCGGCGTTCCGCTCGACGAGTCGGGGATCATCCCGGCTGCGTTGGCCGCTGCTCTGGACGCCGAACCGGTCGCGTTGTTCTGCCAACCGCGGGCCCACAACCCGACCGGCGTTAGCACGACGGCCGAGCGCGCCGCCGAACTTGCCGCGTTGATCGCCGGTTCAGCGCTGCTCGTCGTCGAGGATGACCACAGCGCCGATATCGCTACCGCTGCGTTGTCCAGCATCGGCGCCCACCTGCCGCAGCGCACGGTGTATGTCCGCAGCTTCTCGAAGAGCCACGGCCCTGATCTGCGTCTGGCGGCGATCGGTGGGCCGACCGAGGTGGTTCGTGGTGTCGCCAATCGGCGGATGCTCGGCCCGGGCTGGAGCAGCCGCATCCTGCAGTCGGTGCTGCTGGCGATGCTGCGCGATCCGTCGACTGCGAACGCGGTCAACGCCGCCGCTGCCGAGTACGCCCGGCGGCGCGCCAAGGTCTGCGAGGTGCTCACTGAGCGAGGGGTCAACTTCACCGGCAACGACGGCATCAATCTGTGGGTCGAGGTCCGCGACGAGCGAGCCGCAATGCTCGCCCTAGCCGCCCACGGCATCGGCGTCGCCCCCGGGGAACCGTTCTTCGTCGATCATCCGGCGCGCGGCAACGGTGGCCCGCAATGGATCCGCGTCACCACCGCCACCCTCGATGACGAACGAGGCCCCGGCGTCGCCGACTTCATCGCTGCCGCCGCGGTGCTCGCACCAACCTGGCGGAGCTGAACGCTGGCTAGCCATCATCGCTGCCACGGCACAGGTGGAGCGACCGTACGGGCCCAATTAGGTGCGTCATATCGATGACCATACCGACCCCACCGCAGCACCAAGTGGGTCGACGGGATGCGGCGTGACGTCTGCGACCCGGAGATGCCACTCGAGGCTCAGAGGCTGGGCCGAAGGATCAGCAAGTTTGGGTGACCAGATCCTGGCCTGGTACTGGAGCCGCGCCTCGAACGGGCCGATCGAAGCGATCAACAAACGTGGTCAAGCGCGTCAATCGGGTATCCGTTAACCGGCCCTCGAGTCAAGACTGCGCAGCGAACCAAGTGGAGTGTCCCCCTCCGACCGACGGCCACCCACCGTGAGGCGAGCGAAGGCCGGTTTCGAAACGCGTCAATGGGGCAGTCGTGTCGCCGAACTGATTGGGTTCAGGCCGACGTCAGCGATCTCCGCAAGCCCGCGGCTGAGTCTGTCTCACGCTTGTTGTCAGGCGGTTTTCCGAGTCCCTTCGACAAGCACGCTTCTGACGAGCCGATCCGGCCCAGCTCAGGGCATGAGTTTCGGGCATCTGATGGAAAACAGTTGCGTCGCTTGGCGATTCTCGACAAACTTCATCAACTTTATGGAGAATCGCTGTCGCCTCATCGCTGCCGTCGCTGCACTCGCCTTGGCGATCGGCCTTACGGCCTGCAGCAACTCGACCGCGGCGGACAGCTCGGCACCGGTCAACGTACGGCTCGGCTACTTCCCGAACCTGACCCACGCACCTGCGCTGGTCGGGGTCCGCGACGGCCATTTCGCCCGCGCCTTGGGCACTGACGGCACGCTGACGCTGTCGACATTCAACGCCGGACCGTTGGCGATCGAGGCGCTGTTCTCGGGCGCGATCGACGCCACCTTCATCGGGCCGAACCCGGCAATCAACGGCTACGTCAAGTCGAAGGGCAAGGCACTGCGGATCGTCGCTGGGGCGACCTCCGGTGGCGCGGCGTTGGTCGTCGACCCCTCGATCCACTCCCCCGCCGACCTGCGCGGCAAGACGCTGGCCACCCCGCAACTCGGCGGCACACAAGACGTCGCCCTACGCGCCTGGCTGGCCGACAACCACCTGAGCGCCGACACCAGTGGCGGCGGCGATGTGGCCATCGTTCCCCAGCAGAACTCGGCGACACTCGATGCATTCAAGGCTGGTGACATCGCCGGCGCCTGGCTGCCGGAACCGTGGGCGACACGGCTGATCATCGACGCTGGCGCCAAGGTGCTCGTCGACGAAGCCGATCTGTGGCCGTCTGGCAAGTTCGTCACCACGCAGCTGATCGTGTCGACCGAGTTCCTCAACAAGCACCCGCAGCAGGTCCACCAACTGATCGAGGGTGAGCTGGCTGCCTTGGACGAGATCGCCAACGACCCCGCCAAAGCTCAGCTGGCCGCCAACGAGCAGATCGCCGCGGTCACCGGCAAACGTCTGCCAGACACGCTGATCACCGCCGCGTGGCCGAAGCTCGATTTCACATACGACCCGATCGCCTCGTCGCTGCGCACGGCCGCCGACCATGCCCATTCCGTTGGCCTGCTCGATCGGGTCGACCTCAGCGGAATCTACGACCTGACGATCCTCAACCAGGTCCTCGCCGACCGCAAACTCGAACCAGTCAAGGGGCTGTCATGACCATTGCCGGAGACCTTCACCTCGCCGAACCGGAGATCCATGTCGGTCCCGGCCGCCTGGACGATCGGCCGACCGCGGTCGCTCTGCACAACGTCACCAAGGTGTACCGCAGCGGACGTCGATCGGTCGCCGCGCTCGACGGGATCAACTTGGACGTCCGGCGCGGCAGCTTCACCTGCATCGTCGGTGCCTCGGGGTGTGGCAAGAGCACGCTGTTGAACGTGCTCGCCGGGGTCGACACGCCGACCTCAGGACAGGTCACCGTCCACGGCCGGGCGGGGCTGATGTTTCAAGAATCGGCGTTGTTCCCGTGGTTGACAGTGGCCGACAACGTGGCCCTGCCGCTGCGACTGCGCAAGACAGCGCGCACCACACGCCAGTCACGAGTCGCCGAACTGTTGGAACTGGTTCACCTCACCGATTTCGCCGACCGCCGACCGCACGAGCTGTCCGGCGGGATGCGCCAGCGTGTCGCCTTGGCCCGGGCACTGGCCCAGGAGGCCGACGTGCTGCTGATGGACGAGCCGTTCGGCGCGTTGGACGCGATGACCCGCGACGTGTTGCACGACGAGCTGGAACGGATCTGGCAGCAGACCGGCACAACAATCGTGTTCGTCACCCACAACGTGCGCGAGGCGGCGCGGCTCGGCGATCAGGTGATCCTGCTGTCATCGCGTCCAGGGCGTGTGGCCGCCACGTTCGACGTCGACCTGCCCCGTCCACGACGGATCGAAGAACGCGGTGTCAGCGATCTGGCCACCGAGATCACCCGCCGGCTGCGTCAGGAGGTCGCCCGCCATGGCCGCCACGAACGCCGCCGCTGACGCCGCCGCCGGCGATCACCGGGCGATCGGCGAAGCGACCGACACGGCCCCCGCCACGACGACCGCCATCGACCCGGTCACGCTGGACCACACCGCCGCCGTACTGACCCAGGTCGAATCCCATCTCGCGGAGGAGATTGCCGGGCTCGACGCCCTGGACATCGACGACACGCCTCGCCGACGCCTGGCCGGATTGTGGTCATCGAGCTGGCCGAAGATCGCTGCCGTCATGCTCGCCCTGGCGATCTGGCAGCTCGTGGTGTGGTCGAAGTGGAAGCCGGAATACGTCCTTCCCGCACCGGCCACCGCCCTCGACCGGTTGTGGGCGATGCTCGGCGAAGGATCGACCTGGGCAATGATCGGCACCACACTGCGCCGCGCCGCGACCGGATTCGCCATCGCATTGGCAATCGGCACGCTGATCGGGATCGCCGTATCGATGTCGCGTTTCGTGCGCACCGCCGTCGGCTCGCTGATCACCGGCTTCCAGACGATGCCGTCCGTGGCCTGGTTCCCGCTGGCCCTCGTACTGTTCCGGTTGAGCGAGGGAGCGATCCTGTTTGTCGTCGTGCTGGGTGCCGCCCCGTCGATCGCCAACGGTCTGATCAACGGGGTCGATCAGATCCCTCCGGTCCTGCTGCGCGCCGGACGCGTCCTCGGGACGCGCCGACTGACCCACCTGCGTCACGTGGTGCTGCCCGGCGCCTTGCCCGGCTTCTTCGGCGGGCTGAAGCAGGGGTGGGCGTTCGCCTGGCGCAGCCTGCTGGCTGGGGAGCTGCTGGTGATCATCGCCAACAAGCCGTCGATCGGGAGCCAGTTGCAGTTCGCCCGCGACGTCAACGACTACCCGGCAATGATCGCCGTGATGATCATCATCCTGGTGATCGGCGTGCTGATCGACTCGCTGGTCTTCGCCGGCATCGAGCGCGGCATCCGCCGCCGCCGCGGCCTCACCGCGTAACCGCGTTACATCCGGAACCCGGCACCCAACGTAACGTTACGTTGGGTGCCGGGTTCCGGATGTAACGCGTTAGTAGCCGCCGCCGAGTTTGCTGTGGTCCCAGCTGACCGTGTCCTCGACGTCGAAGATCACGCCGATCCGCTTGCGCGCCTGGGCCTCCAAGAACGGCAACGCGGCATCGCTGATCGCCCCTTCGCCGTTGTAGCGCACGCCGACGGTCTTGCCGATGTTCAACACCTGCTCGAAGTCGTCGACCAAGCGGCCGGTGCCGACCAGTTCCAAGCCACGCAGCTCGTTGTAGGTCTCGCCGCTCTCGATCAACCCGGTCATCTTCGGGTTGCGCCGCAGGTTGAGCACCTTCTGGCTCTTGGCAAACGTCCAGAAACAGACCTTGCCGTCGATCACCGCGTACCACATCGCCACCAGGTGCGGATGCCCGCTGGGCCCGATCGTGGCGACGTTGAGGACCTTCTGGGTATCCAGATAGGCCGTCACCTCGTCGGGGGTCATCGAGATACTGCCGCGCTTGTTTGCCATGTCAGGACGGTAGCCAACGAGCGGTTGACGCGACCTAGTTGGGGGCACCGTCGGCGGGCGTTGTACGATCTTCGCCGTGGTCAGCAATCCGTCACCCGAAACCAAGCTCACCGCCTTGGGCGACGAACCTCGCCCGCTGGAGGAATGGCTGACCACCTTCCACCTGGCCAGCGTGGTGCTCGACCCGTACACCAACGAAAGTTCGTGGGTGCTCAAGCCGGCGCTGCGGATCCTGGATGCGCTGCGCGGTTCGTCGGCGCGGGTCAACCTGGTGGTCACCGCCAGCGCCGACGACGCCCGCAAGTTCCTCGGCCCGATCGCCGACGAGATCCTGGTGTTCGCCGACCCCGACCGCCAGTTGGTCAAGAGCCTCGGGCTCGCCAAGCTGCCTGCGTTCGTGTTCATCCGCATCGACGGCACCGTGCAGGCCAGCACGGAAGGCTGGAACGCCGAAGCCTGGCACGGCGTTGCCTCGGCGATCGCCGAAGCCACCGCCTGGCTCGCCCCCGACGCATTCTCCCCGGGCGATCCCGGCCCGTTCCACGGCACCCCAGCACTCGGCTGATCGATGGCGGTGCCCGCGGCACTGACCTCGCTTCCGGTCAATCACGTCCTCGGCGATTTGCTCGCCGCGCTGCGCACCAACGACACGGCGATCCTCGTCGCCCCACCCGGCGCGGGCAAGACCACCGTTGCTCCACTGGCGTTGATCGACGAGCCGTGGCTCGACGGTCAACGAATCGTGATGCTCGAACCGCGCCGGCTGGCGGCGCGCGCCGCCGCCCAACGGATGGCCGCCGTGCTCGGACAGCAGCCAGGAGAGCTGGTCGGCTACCAGACCCGCGACGAGCGACGGATCGGCTCGACGACGCGCATCGAAGTCGTCACCGAAGGCGTGCTGACCCGCCGCCTGCAACACGACCCGACCTTGCCGGGCACCGGTTTGGTGATCTTCGACGAGGCCCACGAACGCAACCTGCCGACCGACCTCGGCCTGGCCCTGGCGCTCGATGGGCGGCGCGTGGTGCGGCCCGATCTGCGGATCCTGGTGATGTCGGCGACGTTGAACGTCGAGGCCTTTACCGCCGCGCTGGGCAACGTCCCCGTGATCCACAGCGACGGCCAGGCCCACCCCGTTGACATCATTTGGGCGCCTTCATCGGCCGCCGCGCCGCCGCGGGCGAGACAGCGCCGGCCACAGATCGAAGAGCACGTCGTCGCCGTCGTCCAACGCGCCCTGCGGGAGAATCCGGTCGGCGACGTTCTGGTCTTCCTGCCGGGGATCGGCGAAATTCGTACCGTGCAGCGCCTGCTGGATTCCGAACTGCCGGTCAGTGTCGACGTGTTTCCACTGGCTGGCGCGCTCAGCCTGGCCGACCACGACGCGGCACTCGCCGAATCGCCCGCTGGACGGCGCCGGGTGGTGCTGAGTACCGACATCGCCGAGTCGTCGTTGACGGTATCCGGGGTGCAGACAGTGGTCGACGCCGGATTGGCACGCGTCCCGCGCTTCGATGCGCGCAGCGGCCTGACCCGGTTGATCACCGTCGCCACTAGTCGCGCCAGCGCCGACCAGCGCGCCGGGCGCGCTGGTCGGCTCGGGCCCGGACGGTGCTACCGCCTGTGGCGCAAAGGCGAGAACGTCACCCGTCCGATGCACCTCCCGGCCGAGATCACCCAGACCGACCTGGCCGGGCTGGCGCTCGAATTGGCTGCCTGGGGCACGCCAGTCGACGAGCTGACCTTCCTTGATCAACCTCCGACCGCGGCGCTGCGGCATGCCACGGAGCTGCTCCACCAACTCGGCGCACTGGACGAGGCCGGTCGACCGACGGCCATCGGTCGACGGATGTTGCACCTACCCGTTCACCCTCGTCTGGCACGGATGATCGACGGCGCGGCGAGCGCCGACCGGGCCACCGCCTGCGTGGTCGCCGCGCTGGTCGATGATCGCGATCCGTTCCGCGGTCGCCCAGCCGAATTGCCGGCGGACATCGCCATGCGGGTCAATGCGATCACCGGTCGTTTCGGCGACGACCGCGCCGACCGCGGCGCCTTACGGCGGATCGCCGACCGGGCGCGTGACCTGGCCCGGCGCGCGGATGTGGTCTTCGACATCGATCGGGTCGATGCCGACCGGTGCGGGGCGGTGCTGCTGCTGGCCTACCCCGATCGCTTGGCGGTCAGCCGTGGTCGGGTCGGGCAGTACCAGATGCGCACCGGCGGAACGGCGACGATCGACGCTCACGACCCGCTGGCCAGTGAGCAATTCGTCGTCGCCGCCGACCTCGACGGCAATCGCAGCGGGGCACGGATTCGCTTGGGCGCAGCGATCGGCGTGGCCGACTTGACCCACGTGCTGGCCGATCAGACCGAGCAGCGCCGGGAGGTCGTCTGGGATGGGTCACGCAACGACGTCGTGCTGCGCGCCCAGCTGCGTCTCGGCGGAATGCTGCTGAGCGAGAGCATCGCCGCGGCACCTGTCGGTGACGAAACAATCGCCGCGTTGATCGAACGGGTGCGGGCCAACGGGCTGCGCATCTTCGAACAGCCAGGCACCGCGCTTCGCGCTCGGGTTCAGTTCCTGCGCCACGCAGGTGACCCCACCTGGCCAGATTGGGACGAGCCGCGGCTGATGGTCAGCCTGAACGACTGGCTGGCCCCGTACCTGAGCGGCGTGCGCTCGATGGCCGAGCTGGTTGCGCTGGATGTCGAGATGGTCCTCGGGGCATCGCTTGGCTGGGATGCCAGCCAGCGGCTCAGCGAGCTGGCCCCGACGACGATACGCACGCCCACTGGTCGGTCGATTCCAATCGACTACACACGCGAGCGCCCGACCGCATCGGCACGCGTTCAAGACCTGTACGGCATCGACGTCCACCCAATGGTCGCTGGCGGCACCGTGCCGGTAGCGATCGAACTGCTCTCCCCCGCCGGACGTCCTGTGCAGATCACCAGTGACCTGCCAGGGTTCTGGCGCGGCAGCTGGGCCGAGGTCCGCAAGGAGATGCGCGGCCGGTACCCCAAACATTCCTGGCCAGAAGACCCAACAACCCGCTGACGCTGGCTGTCGAAACCGACGGCGGTCTCTCGCGGTCAACGTGGCCTGCGTGGCAATTGACATGCCTGACCGGGCGCGCCGCGGGCACAATGTGCGGATCGCCACCTTGCACGCTCGCTCGCTCTCTCTGGCCTTTTCGGCGGCGACGATTCTGGATCAGGTCAACATCGATCTGGTGCCCGGGCGACGGATCGGGTGGTTGGCCCGAACGGCGTCGGCAAGTCGACCTTGCTGCGTGCCCTCGCCGGCCTGCAGCCGGTCGACCGCGGCACGGTCACCACCACCCCACCGGATGCCACCGTTGGCTATCTCGCCCAGGAGCCGGAACGCAGGCCGGACGAGACCGTGGCCGAATTGATCGCCCGACGGACCGGGGTCACCGAGGCGAACCGCGAGTTGAACGCGGCAACCGCCGATCTGGCCATCGGAGCGGCGGGGGCAGACGATCGCTACTCAGTGGAGCTCGACCGTTGGTTGGCCTTGGGTGCAGCCGACCTGGACGTGCGTGTCGCCGAGATCGCCGCCGAGGTGGGGATGAGCGCACAACTGCTCGGTCAACCAACGGCGACGTTGAGCGGTGGCGAGGCCGCCCGCGCTGGCCTGGTTGCGCTGTTGGCCGCCCAGTTCGACATCGTCCTGCTCGACGAGCCGACGAACGACTTGGACCTCGCCGGCCTTGACATCCTGGAGTCGTGGGTACGCAGCACGAATGCGGCAATCGCGTTGGTCAGTCACGACCGTGAGTTCCTGCGTCGCACCGTGACCCACATCGCCGAGCTCGACGAGTTCCGCCATCGACTGACGCTGTATGCCGGCGGATGGGACACCTATCTAACCGAGCGAGAGGTGGCCGCCGCCCACGCCCAGGCGCGCTACGACGATTACGACGCCAAGCGCCAGCGTCTGGCGGGACGGGCCCAACGTGAGCGGGAATGGGCGACCCAAGGCCTCAGCCGGGCCAAGAAGCAGCCAGCCGACAACGACAAGAACGTGCGCAACTTCAAGATCGCCCAGACCGAACAGCTGGCTGGTCGGGCAGCGCGCACCGAACGGGCCATCGAGCGTCTGGAGGAGGTCGACGAGCCGCGCCAGGCATGGCAGTTACAGCTGACGTTCGGCGCCGCCGAGCGATCCGGCACGGTCGTCTTCGAGGCCCACGACGCGTCGGTCGAGCGCAGCTTGTTCCGGCTGGGACCGATCACCACCACGATCACCGCGGGCGAGCGCGTCGCCATCGTCGGCCCCAACGGCGCCGGCAAGTCGACCCTGATCGACCTGCTCGTCGGCCGCGCCGAACCCACGTCGGGCACGGTGCGCATTGGTCCCAGCGTGGTCGTTGGCGAACTGAGCCAGCAGCGCGGCCAGTTGTCCGAGAGCGACACGCTGCTGGATGCGTTCATCGCTGCCACGCGGCTGACGGTGTCCGAAGCGCGCACGTTGCTCGCCAAGTTCGCCCTCGGCGCCGGCGACGTCCTGCGGCCAACCGCATCGCTGTCGCCCGGCGAGCGAACCCGCGCCGTGCTGGCTCTGCTGATGGCCACCGGGACGAATTGTCTGATCCTCGACGAGCCAACCAACCACCTGGACCTCGCCGCGATCGAGCAGCTCGAGGTCGCCCTGGACGCCTTCGCCGGCACCGTGATCCTGGTGACCCACGACCGAGCCCTGCTCGAACACGTCCGCCTGACCCGCTGGCTGCACCTCGCCGACGGAAGCTTGACCACCGACCACACCACCTGACCCACGGGGCGGTTAGTCGTCAGATGGGCGCCAGGTGCGGTTGGCTTTGCGCTCGCTGGCCTCGCGTTTGGACTTCAGGCGACGAGCGACCGCGCCACGACCGGGTCGGGTCGGGCGTCGGCGTTTTGGAACGACGGCGGCGGCACGCAGGATGTCCAGCAGGCGCTCCAGCGCTAGATCGCGGTTGCGCCGTTGCGAGCGGGTCTCGTTCACCGTCACCTGGACAACAGGACCAAGCTTGTTGATCAGCCGCCCCGTCAATACGTGGCCGAAGTCGCACGCCGCCAGGTCGCAGGTCAGCTCGACCTGGGTCGAGGTCTTGTTGACATGCTGCCCGCCTGCCCCGGGTGAGCGACTAAACCGCCAACTGAGTGCCGCGTCGGGGACGACCGGCTGCCAGGAGTCGCTCACTCACCGATGGTAGGCCGCCCACCATCCGCTGTTCGTGGGTTTCGGCGCGGACACCTCACGCTCGAACCCACGAATGGAACGGCAACGGCCCCGTCGAGGTCGACGGGGCCGTTTCGGGTTTGCGGTGGAGGTGAGGGGAATTGAACCCCTGGCCTCAACAGTGCGATTGTTGCGCTCTGCCAACTGAGCTACACCCCCGCAAGGGCATCAGCAGTGTAGAGGGGTGAGGCCCCGATTCAGACGGCGTGATACCAGGACTGGTCGCCGTAATCGCCGCGGTCATCTTCGTAGCTGCGCAGCTGAACCAGCTTGTAGCAGTAGAAGCACACAGCGACGAACGAGGCAACAAACAGGTAGACCATGGCCGACGACCCGGTGGTGGCGGCCAGGAACAACGACACCGCGGTGGTCATCCCGAGCACGAACAACACGTTGGTCCGCCGGCGCCGAATCAGTTCACGCTGACTGACACGCGGCGCACGGGCCACACGCTGATGGGCTGGGGTGCGCGGATTGACGACCTGGGCGTGCGTACGCGGCTGCAGCGACGCACGGGCTGTTTGCTGCCGGGCGGCGGCTGGCCGAGCAGCGGGGGAATTGGTCAGCGGACGCGCCATGGAGCGCATCGGCACCATCCCTCGGGTTGGCACGGTGCGCTGCAGCGTGGACAGCTGACGACGAAAATCGGAGACCGAGGAGTTCGGCTTCTCCATCTTCGAACGCAGGAGCGGAGGGAGGAGCACGGCGGCCCACGCAGCAGCGACGGCCAACAAAACAATCTTGCTCATGAGCGGGAGGAATCCTTTGCGGTGTTCATCATTCGTTCACGTTCTTGATGCGCGGCGGCCACCTTCGAGGTGACGTAGGTCTCCGCCCACATCTCTATGTTACGACTCTACTACGTTTGTCACCTGATCGAGTGAATTCGTCCGACCGGCCGTGTCCCGACCGTCACATGCTCACTCGCTGTCGCGACGGTAAACGCCGGAACGACCACCGGTCTTTTCCCACAGCGCCAGCTCGCCGATCACCATCGCCCGGTCGGCCGACTTGCACATGTCGTAAATCGTCAACGCCGCCACCGAGCAGGCGTGCAGGGCTTCCATCTCTACGCCCGTGCGGTCGACGGTGTCCACGTGGGCCTCGACCGCAATGTGGTCGTCGCCGATCTCGAAGTTGACGTACACCGCGCCCACCAGCAAGGGATGGCACAACGGGATCATGTCGCTGGTGCGCTTGGCGGCCTGGATCCCAGCAACGCGGGCGACGGCCAGCACATCGCCCTTCTTCACCTCGCGATTGGCGATCGCCACCGTGGTCTCGGGTGTCATGAACACCTTGCAGCGCGCCACAGCACGCCGATGGGTGGGCTCCTTAGGTGTGACGTCGACCATCCGCGCCCGGCCGAGTGGATCGAGATGGGTGAACAACTGGTCGCTCATCGGCTCCCCAGGGTAGTCGCCCCCCCCCCCCCCCCCCCCCCCCGCTG